>SXGT01124382.1_pt1 | contig 15619 bp, 15 predicted proteins | sample 3176221 | NCBI WGS metagenome assembly SXGT01 (sample SAMN11356862, study PRJNA531348) | freshwater metagenome | isolation source: freshwater sample F1-120 | place: China: Fuxian Lake, Yuxi | collected 2017-12-25
GGTGGACTACTTCCGTGCGGTCGCCGGGGAGCACTCGGACTGGGACGAGTATCGCCAGGCCATGGTCGATCAGGGAAAGTGCCTGCTGCGCATCACACCTCGGCGCTGGGGCCCGGTGGCCACCGGCGGCTTCCCGCCGCCACGCTAGTTCGGCCGCCGGTACTTGCCCTTCGGGTCGAAACCGGAATTGCTTATTGCGGTGGATAACCCGGTACCGATCGGTCCGAGGTGGTCGAACAGCCCGGTCGATCCGGTGGCGATCCCGTCGGCGCTGGTGTGGCTCAGTGCGGCCAGGCCGATGTACGGGCCATCGGGTAGACGGCTGAGCGCCAGGGTGTAGTCGGCATTGATGAAGGCCAGGCCCGCGGTGCTGAAGTTGGTCATCGAACTGGTGACATCGACCGCCATCGCCGCCCGGATGAACGGTGTCGGTGCTTCGCCGGCCACCAGATCGCGGAACTCGCGGACCCAGGCATATCGCGGTCCCGCCTGCTGCCAAGGGAATTCCAGGCTGTTGGAGTCTGCTGTCGGTCCGTAGGCCCGGATGAACATCGGGACGTTGTCCCCGATATCGGTGGGTTCGGCCGGTATCGGCGGCCGGGTGAGCGCCGTGCTCCAGAACTCGCCGGCGGGCTGGGTGCCACGGCGCAGGTAGAGCGCCGAGGCGCGGGCGACGAGGTGGCCGTCCTGGATCATGGCGGCATCCACGGCGCGCATCCGGCCACCTGCACGCACGACGGTGGCACTGACCCGGACCGGTTCGGTGGCCACCCGGCGCAGGATTTCGACCGTCAACCGGGCGGGGTGCAGATCGGGGTCGTCGACCTGGGCCTCGATGGCGCGGGCGAGCAACCCACCGACGACCTGGCCGCCCAGGGTGGGGCCCCAGCCGCCGTGGGCGATCGGGTTGGGCACCAACTCGTCGCCGCGCGGGGTGAGAAACGGCGTCGCCGTGGTGCTGGTCATACCGGCGATATTACAAACACAGTTACCGTTGAAACAACGGTAACTGTGTTCGGTAGAAGTCGAGGTGCGCACGGGCGGCGTCGTCCCAGGTCAGTGCGCGGGCGAGGGCGCGCCCCGGGGCGGCATCCCCCGGATTGGTGAGTGCTTGCGCCATCGTGGCGGCGAACCCTGCGGGGTCATCGGCGTACCGCACGGTGTCGCCGAACACCTCACGTAGTACCGGCAGATTCCGGGCGACCACCGGGCGGCCCGCCGCCAGTGCCTCCAGCGCGGCCAAGCCGAATCCCTCCTTCGTCGACGGGAACGCGAACACCTCGCAGGCCGCGACCAGGCTGGGCAGCTCATCGTCGGCGATGGCGCCGAGGATCACCGGAGTGATATCGAGGGCCGCGCAGCGAGAATCGAAGTCGGCGCGGTAGTCGCGGTAGTCGAAGAGCGTCTCGCCCCCGGCGATGACCAACTGCAGATCCGGGTGATCCCGGCGGAGCAGGTGAAAGGCCTCAACGAGATCCACGGTGCCCTTGCGGGGCTCGATACCGCCGACGGTCAGCACATAGCGACCCAGCTCGTGGCGCCAGCGCCGAAGGCCCTGCGTGTCCGAGGCGGCATCGATGAATCGTTGTGCATCAACACCATTGGGAATCACCTCCGGAGCGAGGCCCCACCCGGACCGCACCTCGGCCGCCACCGCGGCCGACACGCAGATGCGGGCGTACGGTGCCACGATCGCCTTCTCGTGGCACTCGGCCAGAATCGGGGTGGTGAACTCGTCGAGATGGTGGATGGTGCGGATGCAGTCGCCGACCGCGTTCGCACTGATGCAATCCTGCGCGTGCACGATGTCGTAGTCGTCCGGGGTGAAGGCCCTGGCCAGCACCTCGATCGAGCGCACGATCCGGTCGGTGACGGTGTCTCCGGGCAGGTCGGCGAACTCGACCAGCCGGATGCCGACCGCGGGGTCCAGGGCCCGGAAGAAGCCCCGATCGCCCGCCCTGGCCAGCGACCACACGGTGACATCGGCACCCCGGCGGGCCAGCGCCGCGGCCAGGTTCACGGTGTGCACCACACCGCCGCGGGGCTTGGTCGAATAGGTCAGCAGCGCGATCCGCATCTCAGCCCTGCGATCCGGCGTGATAGATGTTCGGACGTAGCTCGGAAAGGTGATTCAACACCCTTCGGGCCCGGCTGATTTCGGCCTCCACATCGATCTCGGCCTTGGCCAGCCCACCCTTGGAGCGGGTGTTGGCCAGAATGTCCCCACCGGGCCCGACGATCTTCGCCTGGCCGAGGAACCGCAGGTTCCCCATCACGCCGGTCTGGTTCGACGACACCAGCACCACCTGATTCTCGGCGGCGCGCGCACAGTCGTACAGATCGAACAGCCGCGACTGCCGGTCCGCGGGCAGTCGGGATGCGCGGTCGGTGATGCTCGCGGGCCAGGCGGACAACGCCGCGATGATGTGCGCACCGTCCAGGGCCAGCGCACGGGCGGACTCGGGGAAGGTCTTGTCGTAATCGATCAGCATGCCGACCGGCCCGACCGGGGTGTCGAACGTGCTGAATCGGTCACCGGCCAGATACGTCAACGCCTCGCCGGCCGGCTGGTGCACCTTGCGGTAACTACCGAGAACACCGTCGCCGGACACACAGATCGCGGCGTTGTACCGGCTGCCACCGGCGGCGGCCTCCGCGTACCCGACACACACCGTCATCGGCCCCGCCGCGGCGATGACGGCGCCGATCTCGGGGCCGTCCGGGTCGAGCGCGGGCGGCGGATCGTTGGGGTCGGGTGCCCGGAAGTCCCCGATGTACCCGCCCAGGCTGGCGTCGGGCAGGACCAGGAAGTCGACGCCCTCACGGGCCGCGGATTCCACGATGCCGACCACCTTGGACACACCACGGTCCACGTCGCGGCCGAAATGTGCCGCCACCGCGCCCAGGGTCACCGGTGCCATGCGCTCCCCTCAGGCCGGGCCGATGCCGGTGACCGGCGATGCCAAAGCGGTCGTCGTCACCCCGTCCGGCCAGCGTAGGCGCACACCTGGCGCTGCGGTCAGCGACCCGCAGTCCGCGGCCACCACCCCGTCGGGAAGTTCGGCCGGGCTGCGGTGCTCACCCGCGGCCAGCATCGCGAAACCCGGGAAACAGGTCAGCCAGGGGCCCATGTCGGCGGCAGCCGGACGCGGCACCGCGGCCATGTCGAGCTCGGCGCCGGTGCCCCCGGCCTCGGCCAGCATGCCCAGCGTGCCGACGACGCCGGCCATGCTCACGTCCTTGGCGGCGCGGGGCCGGGTCGCCCCCACCAGACCGGCCATCGCGGCCAGGTCGGCCGAGCTGCGCGCGCTGGTCGAATCCCATTGTTTGCCGGTGTAGCCCGGCCGCCATCCGCCGCTCAGGTCGGCGGTGAGTCGGATCCGGTCACCGGCGGTCGCACCGCCGGCCGGGACCGGATCGGTCGTGCGTCCCAGCGCCGTCACCGCCAGCGCCGCGGGTACCCCGAGTTGGGTGTGCCCGCCGAGCACCGGAACCTGCCAGGCCACCGACGCCGCGGTGATACCGCGAATCACCCGGTCCAGTACCGAACGGGTCGGCGCACCGACGGCGTCGAGCAGACCGGTCGGGCGGGCACCCATCGCCGACAGGTCGTTGATGTTCACCAGGACCGCGCACCAGCCGGCCCACTCCGGGTCGCGTTCCACCATCGACGGAATGATGGCATCGCAGGCGGCGACGAGGTCGGTCCCGGGAACCGGCGCACCGTCGTCGCCGACGAACCCGGCCGGGCCGAGTCCGCCGCGCACGGCCCGCAGCGGGGCCAGCGTGGCGCCGAGGAACGATTTCGTGGCCTGGGCCAGGCCGTGAAAGGGATTGAGTGGCCAACGCATCCGCTCATGTGGCTGCCCGGCGACCTCGGTCTGGCCCAGACTCTCCCAGCCCAGGGCGGTGAATCGGGACCGGTACCGTCGTTGCACGGTGGCCTCGAACCGCAGCACTCCGGCCGACTCGACGTAGGCGCACGCGGCCCTGATCAGTGCGGGTCCCACCCCGGCGGAACGGATCTCGGCAGCGGTGACCAACCGACTTCCGGTCCACCAACCCAGATCGACCGAACCGACCGGTGCCAGCCGCACCCCGCCCAGCACCGTGCCCTCGGTGTCGGTGGCCACCAGCACCACGATGCGGGGATCGTCGTCGGTGTCATCGCGGTCGCTGCCGGTGAACAATCCCTGTTCGTCGACGAACTCCTCCTTGCGTAACCGTCGGTAGCCGTCCAGGTCGGTGACGCTCTCGGCGCGCCGGATGAGAAACGCGGCGGGCCGCCGTGATCCGGCCAGGATGGACAGGTCCGCCGGGAATCCATGTGCGCTGCTGTCGAACTGGATCATCAGGCGCCCAACCCCTGCAGTACCGAGCAGGCTCCGCAGGCCGCACACCCGGCGCGCTGGTCGGCGCCGGCCATCCCGGCAAGGGTGAGCAGTGCGGCGACCTCGCGGGACACCTTCTCGACGACGGCGGCGTCGGGTGCGCCGGCCCGGTCGATATCGACGGCCAGCGAGCCCGGCTGGGGACGGAACGGCACCACGAACGGGTACACGCCCATCTCGATGAGTTCGGCTGCGCCGTCGATGAGTTCGTCGGGATCCTCGCCGAGACCGACCAGCAGATAGGTTGAGACCTGATTGCGCCCGAACACCCGCACGGCCTCGCGCCAGGCCTGGTGATACTGCTGGACCGGCACTGTCGCCTTGCCCGGCATCCAGCGCCTGCGGACCTCCTCGTCAAGGGATTCGATGTGGATGCCGATGGCGTCGGCGCCGGCGTCCCGCAGTTCGGTGAGGACGGCGAGGTCGGCGGGAGGTTCGCACTGCACCTGGATCGGTAGCGCAGGCACCGCAGCCTTCACTGCCCGCACGCACCGGGCCAGATGACGGGCACCGCGGTCGGTGCCGGCCGAGGTCCCGGTGGTCATCACCATCTGCGTGACGCCGTCCAGACGCACCGCCGCCTCGGCGACCTCGGCGAGTTCGGCCGGCCGCTTGACCGCCGTGGTGGCGCCTTCGCGCAACGACTCCTCGATGGTGCAGAACCGGCAGCGCTGATCCTCGGTGTAGCGGATACAGGTCTGAACCACCGTGGTGGCGAGCACGTTTCGACCGTGTAGGCGGGCCAGCTTCTCGTACGGCACACCGTCGGCGGTGTGGAGGTCGTAGAACGTGGGTCGTTCTATGACCTCGACGTCGAGTCCGGTGTCCTGACCGTCCAGCAGCACCCGGGTGCCGTCGAACACGAACGGGCTGTCGGCATTGCGGGGGATCGCGGCATTGATACCGTCGATGACGAGGTGTCCGTCGGCGCTCGGGCCGGCACCGGCGGAGCGGCTGACGGGTGGCCGGCCGCGGAAGCCGAGCAGGGCCAGGTCGACTCTGGTGGAAACCGACATAGGTAACTCCTGGGTGACGGGTGCTGCGGTGGATGGAAAGGCGCTGCGGCGCACCTTGCCTGCCTGATTGCGCAGTCGACTGCGCCTGATGTGGACGACGGCGGGAACCTCGCGGGCGGAGAGTCGGCTCCGGCTGAACTCGATGAGTGCCGAGGACTCGACCTCTGCGGTACCTATGTCGACGGTCGCGGTGAGCCCGGACGCGGCGTCCCCGGTCACCACCGCCTCCCGGACTGCAGGATGCTGGGTGAGTGCGTGTTCGACACGGGTCGGGTACACCGGGGTGCCAGCGGCGTCGATGACGTCGGAAGCGCGTTCGACGACGGTCAGGTAGCCGTCGGCGTCCAGGCAACCCAGATCACCGAGGCTGTCCCACCCGTCGGGGGTGCGTCGGGACTGGCCGCCCAGGTACCGGTAGGTGGGTTCGGCTCCCCGGCGCATCCAGATATGGCCGACCCCACCGGTGGGGACGGGCCTACCGTCGGCGGTCGAGATGCGAATCTCGGTGCCGCCGATGGGTTTTCCGACGCTCCCGGGGCGCTGCAGCCATTCTGGGCCGGAGATCATGGTGAGCCCGTTGGATTCGCTGCCCGCGTAGACCTCGATGACGCGGTCGGCGCCGAGCCAGTCGATGAGGGCGTGCTTGTCCGCCGGTGCGCACGGTGCGCCGAGGTGCAGCACCGATGCCAATGACGGGAGATCCGCCGAGGGACGCAGGCGCACCAACTGGTGAATATCGTGGGGGGACAGCAGTGTCCAGCTGACGGTGTGCCGGTCTATCAGAGTGCAGAACCGATGCTCGTCGAACGTGTCGGTGAGGACCAGCCGATGCCCGGTCAGCAGGCCACGGAACGCGTAGGTGAACTGGGCGGAGTGCCACAGCGGAGCGGTCACCAGCTGCGTGGACGCGCGCGGCAGGAACGGCGCCACCTCGCGATCCGGATCGATCAGCGCCGGCGCGGCCGCCAGAACGAGCTTCGGCCGACCGGTGCTTCCGGAGGACGCGGGCGCCTTCCAGCTGGAGGCCCAGGTGTCCGGTAGCGGCCCGGCTGCGTGACCGCTGTGATGACCGCCCGGCAGCCAGGGGATCGAGGGATCTTCCGGTGCCGAACCCACCGCGAGTGCCGGTCGGGCCAGCGTCTCCAGGTGACGGCGTTCGTGCGCATCGACCGTCGGCGCCCATGGGCTCGGGGTGGCGCCGACCTTCCAGATCGCGACACACGCGACGACGAACTCGATGCTGTTCGGCATGGCCACGGTGACCAGGTCGTCGCGGGACACGCCGTGGGCCAGATACTCTCGGGCCAACCGGTTGCTCGCGGCATCGAGCTCGGACGCGGTGAGGCTGCGTCCCTCATGATCACTGATCACCACGACCTGATCGGGGTCGGAGGCCGCGCGTGCCGCGATGACCCGGCCGAACGACTGGCGTCCCTGCATCGGTGGCCGGCCTCAGTGCCCGACCGCGAGCCGCAGCACCGACTCGTGGTACGTGCTGATGATGGTGGCGGCGATGTGCTGGGCGTCGCGGTCGATGCCGAGAAAGCGGCCCGATCCCCAGGTGTGCATCCACGGCAGGCCCACGAAGCTCAACCCGGGTACGCCGGTGACGCCGCGGGTCTGCATGGGGCGGCCGGCACCGTCGAAGGCGCTGGCCTCGATCCACCGGTAATCGGGCCGGTAGCCGATGGCCCAGATGATGGCCGCCACGTTCTCGGTGCCGAGATCCAAGGTGGTGGTTTCGGTTTCGGGGACCCAGACCGGCTGATACCGGGTGGCCGGGGGTGCGTCGATGCCGTGGGTGTCGATGTGGCGGTCGATATCGGCGCAGATCGAGTTGTAGACCGCATCGGCATGGTCGAGGGCTGCCGTGAGGGTCGGGTCGAAGCGCAGGGTGGCGCCGGCGCCGTCGGCCAGCGCGCCGTAGAGCTTCATGCCTTCGGTGGCGAACTGTCGCAGGTCCACATCGCGGCCACCATCGCGGCCGGTGACATAGTGGTTGGTCTTCTCGATGGCAGCCTTCCCGCCGGGATACTGGGCGGCGGGCCTGTCATAGAGTCCCATATCCGAGAGCCACGTCATGCAGTCGCGTCCCCGGTATGTCCGGGCGACCCGCGGTGCGCTGCCCACCGCGAGGTGTACCTGGCGCCCGGCCAGGTGCAGGTCCTCGGCGATCTGGGCACCGGATTGTCCGGTGCCGACCACCAGCACCGAGCCCTCGGGTAGCTGCCCGGCATTGCGGTACTGCTCCGAATGTATCTGGATCACCGAGTCTTCCAGCGAATCCGCGTACGACGGGATGACCGGTAGCGGATATCCACCCGTCGCGATGACGGCGTGGTCGCAGGTGATGGTCTCCTCACCACTTCCGGAACGGATCGTCAATTCGAATCCACCGGCGGCAGCGTTGGCCAATCTGGTCACCCGGGTGTGCGTGCGCACCGGCGGGTCGAATGTGTCCAGCCAACCAGAGAGCCAGGTGATGACCTGGTCGCGGGTCATGAAGCCGTCCGGCTCGGGCCCGTCGTAGTGGTAGCCGGGCAGTCGGCAGTGCCAGTTGGGGGTGACCAGAGTGAAGTTGTCCCAGCGGGTATCGGCCCAGGCGTGCACCGGGGTGGCGGCCTCCAGCACGACATGCTCGACCCCGGCCCGGCACAGATACCAGCTGACCGACAGTCCGGCCTGTCCGGCGCCGATGACGACGACGGGGACGTGGGTGGTGGTCATGATCGCTCCAGTGGGGGGTCCATGGCGGTGATTTCGACCTGCGCGTTGTTCGGGAATCCGGCTGCCGCACTGGTGATCCGGCTATTGGTTTCTGCCGCCGAGGTACAGGCGAAGCCGAACTTGGCGCGGACCCGGTCACTGGCCTCGGTCAGCGCCCGGCCGGACAGGTCGACGAACTCGGCCACCGTGTAGCGCCCACCGGTGTTCAGGTAGTCGTGGACGACGAGACTGGGGGAGTAGCAGCGCTGGGTGCTGCCGTCCGGCCAGCGGACCTCGAAGGTCATCTCAGGCATGGGCGAGTTCCTGCCACTTCGCGTTGTGCGCGGTGTCGGTGGCGGTCAGCGGGCCGTACACATCGGGCCTGCGGTCGCGCAGATGGAACATGCCGGCGCGCATCGTGCGGAACGTGGTGTCGAGGTCGACTTCTGCGACCGCCATACCGCTGTCCAGAAGCGTTGTGGCGAGGATGTTTCCACCGGGGTCGACGACCTTGGCGTTGCCCACGTAGCGCAGCGACCCGAAGGTGCCGCTCTGATTCGACGCGATCCAGAACACCTGGTTGTCCAGGGCGCGTGCCATGTCGAACAGGTTGAACCGGTAGGTCCAGCGGTCGTCCTGCAGATTTTCCGCGGTCGCGGTGCGGGCCGCCGGCCATGCCGACAGGCTGGCGATGATCTGTGCTCCGTCGAGCGCCATCATGCGGGCCGCCTCCGGAAAGGCCTTGTCGTAGCAGATCTGCAGTCCGACACGGCCGATCGGCGTATCGAAAACGCCGTAGCCGGAGCCCGCCGAGTAGGACATGCCCTCCCCGAGGGGTTGGTGCACCTTCCGGTAAGTGCCGTAGATCCGATCGCCGTCCAGTACGGCTGCGGTGTTGTAGCGGGTCTGTCCGTCCTCGGCGAGTTCGCAGAACCCGATCGCGATGACGAGGTCCCCGATGATCTGCTGAATCCGGGTGAGCTCGGGGCCGTCGAGCCGGATGGCCGGGGGCAGTGAGCGTTGGGTGGTCTTGACGGTGTCACCGTGATTGCCGAGCGAGGACAGGTAGCCGCCCACAGCGGCCTCCGGCAGCACCATGAAGTCGACGCCCCGTTCGCGGGCCTGCGCGGTCAGCGCGGCGATGAGCGCGTAGTTCTGTTCCAGATCTCGGGTGAAGTTGGCCGAGACAGCGGCGAGTGTGGTCATGGCCGTCGGGCCTAAACCATGTAGGTGGAGTTGATGATCGCACCCTTGCGGGCGTAGTAGATCAGTGCGTCCTGCACGTCGAGGGGGTGCGCCGGGATGACTCCCTCGATGAGGTCCTCTTCGCGTCCACCGTGCAGCCCCAGGCCGAATCGGCAGCAGAACACGGTGCCGCCCTCCTTGATGAAGGTGCCCAGGGCGTCGTTGATGTTCTGTTCGCCGGGGAAACCGGAGTCGCCGGTCTTCGGGAAACCGCGGGTGGCCAGGCAGTTGATGGCCCCGGGTCCGTAGAAGTAGAGCGCCGACTCGAAGCCCTTGCGCAGCGCCCGGGTGGCCTGCAACACCGCGACGAAGGCGACGGAGGATTCGTGGGCGATGCCGTGCACCAGCGTGAAGTAGCTCTCCCCCGCTTCGGCCTGGTAGTCGGGGAAGATCTTGGTGCTGCCGTAGATGTTGGATCCCTTGGGCAGGGACGGGTGCGGGATCTCGGCCAGCGAGGTGGCGATGTTCTCGGCGATGGAGGAATCAAAAGACATGGGGGTCTCCGTGTTTCACGTGTCTGTCGGTCGGCGACGGTGCCGGATGCCGGGGAGGTCGGCTGGTTCCATTACAGGCGCTGCCCATTGCCGGGTGGTTAGGGATGGAATACGTCTGCGTTGCGTGCGGCTCACACCGGAAACGCGGGTGAAACATTGAATAGTGTTGTGCCTAAACAAAATTAGGACCCGGGCGGGAATCGCCGAGGTCCTGCGGACGCCGCGGTGGCCGGCGGCGATTTAGATACTACACTAATAATTAGGAGGCTATCTAACTGAGGATCGGTGCTGAATATCGTTGAAGATTTTCCGATTCGATTAGCCTGAGCGCATGAAGCTGGACGGACAGCAGCTGGCCGCGTTCGCCGCGGTGATCGAGCTCGGCAGCTTCGATGCCGCCGCCGAGCGGCTGCATGTCACCCCGTCCGCCGTCAGTCAGCGGATCAAGGGCCTCGAGCAGCGGGTCGGTCAGGTCCTGGTGGTCCGCGAAAAACCCTGTCGGGCAACCGCGGCCGGAGTCCCACTGCTGCGGCTGGCCGCGCAGACGGCGATCCTGGAGGCCGAGGCGCTGGCCGAGACCGCCGGTGGCTCGACCGAACGTACCCGGATCGCCCTCGCGGTCAACGCCGATTCCATGGCCACCTGGTTCAGCGCGGTGTTCGCCCGGCTGCCCGGCGCGCTGTTCGATATCCGGATCGAGGATCAGGACCACTCGGCGAAGCTGCTGCGGGAGGGTGCGGTGATGGGTGCGGTGACCACCGAACGCACCGCAGTGCCGGGGTGCCGCGTGCAGTCGCTCGGTGTGATGCGCTATGTGCCGGTGGCGGTCGAGGAGTATGTCCGTGAGTACCTGCCCGATGGATTCACCGCCGCCGCGGCTGCCGCGGCTCCGTCACTGGCATGGAATCGCGATGATGCTCTGCAGGACAACCTGATCCGCAAGGTCTTCCACAAGCCTATCGGCCGCCCGGTGCATCTCGTGCCGACCGCCGAGGGTTTCGGGGCGGCGGTGCGGGCCGGACTGGGTTGGGGCATGTACCCCGAGCAGCTCGTCAACGCCGACTTCGTCCAGATCGCCGACGTGCACTTGGACGTGCCGCTGTACTGGCAGAGCTGGAAGATGGACAGCGTGCTGGTCGGCACCGTCGGCGCTGCCGTGCTGAGCGCGGCCGCTGCGCTACGGCAGCGTGCCGGCTAGGCCGGCGTGCCAACCGTGCGGCGGGCGGCCTTCTCCTCGTAATAGCGGGCCCGTTCATCGACGGCATCCAGGAACCCGGCGAGTTCGGTGCGGGCCTGCTCGCCGGCCGGGCCGAAATCGCTGCGTTCGAAGATTCGCCAGAACCGCAACACCGGTTGCAGCACCTCGTCGTGGTGGATACGCAGGTCGTAGATGCCGGCCTTCGCGATGAGGATGGAGTTCTCGTGGAAGTCGGTCATGCCGGCTCCGGGCATCGTGAACCCGACGACCTCATCGCGGATGGCTGCCATGGCGGCGTCCGGTGCGATGTCGAGGGCGGCCGCCATCAAGTTCCGGTAGAAGACCATGTGCAGGTTCTCGTCGGCCGCGATCCGGGCGAGCAGCTGGTCGGCGATCGGGCAGCCGGACGCCCGCCCCGTGTTGCGATGCGACACGCGGGTGGCCAGTTCCTGAAATGACACGTAGGCCAGCGCCGCCAACGGTGTCTTGTCGCCCGAGTCGTAGCCGGCGATGGTGTGTTCCATGCGGAGCGCCTCGAGTTTGGTGGGGTCCACGCCGCGGGTCACCACCGGATAGTCGCGCAGCGCGATGCTGTGGCGCCCCTCCTCGGCGGTCCACTGACCGACCCAGGTCCCCCAGGCGCCGTCGCGCCCGAACCGGGTGGCGATCTCCCGGTGATAGGACGGCAGGTTGTCCTCGGTCAGGAGGTTGACCGTCAGGGCCGCCTTGGCCACCGGGTTCAGCGGGGAGTCCTCGGGAGCCCAGTCCTCGCCGCCGAGAAAGGCAAAGTCGCGTCCCCGGCTCCACGGGACGTAGTCGTGTGGGTCCCACGGCTTGACCGTGCTGAGGTGGCGTTCGAGGTTCTGCTCGACGATCGGTTCCAACTCGTGCAAGACGCTGGTCTGATCCATCATGGCCGACTCCGTTCCCTCCGTACAACGAAACCTACGGTACCGTAGGTTACGGTACCGTAGGTCGTTGTCGAGGGGAATGGATCGCAAGATCCGGTTCTGTTAGCTGATGCCGACAATCTCCTGGGCGATGGCGCTCAGTCGCGCCTGAGCTGCCGACACCACCCGCTGGCGGTTCTTGTGGAACTCCTCGTAGGCGATGACCACGCGGATATCGGCCGGCTCGTCCAGTTCCTTGACCGCTGCGACGGCGTCGTTGACATTGAGCTCGTCATAGCCGGCGATGGGAAGTTCCGCCGCCTCCAGGACACCGGTGGTGCCGCGCAGGGTGTGCAGCGCGTCGGCCACCTCGTCGGCGCCCTCACGCCGGCTCACCTTTTCGGCCGCCGACAGGGCGGCGTCGCGTGAGGCAGACAAGGTCTTGGCCGCGATCTCGCCGGCCTGGCTACCGCGCGCCAGTGCCTCGTCGACGGCCGGCCGGGTGGAGCGGACCGTGGTGAGCACCCGGTCGAACGCGCGGGTGGCCAGCTGCCCGGGCAGGTTGGCCAGTTTGACGGCAGCGCCGGCAGCGGCCTGAATCGGGGTGCGCCGCAACGCCGCAGGCCCGCCGAGGGCGTCCTCGGCCAGCACCGTGGTGAGCCAGATGACGGTCGCGCTGTGCGCCTCGATCAGCGAATCGGCAAGATCCTGCACCTCTTTGTTGCCGGCCGCGACGGCCAGTGACTTGAGGTAACGCGCGCGATCGACGAGCAGGTGCTCCAGCGCGAGATCGCCCAGCAGTGCCTCGGAGAACGGTTCGGCCTGCTCGGTCAGCGCCTTGACGAGGGCAGCCGCCCGTCCCAGAAAAGGGCCGAAGATGGTGGGCGAACCACCGAGTTCGCGGATGGTCGCCTCGATCAGCGCGGCGCGGGTGCGAGCGTTATCGGCGTTCTTGGTCAGTTCCTGCAGCACCGCATCGGTACGCGCCTGGCTGGTGCGGAATTCAGCGATCTGGATCTCGGTGCTGGTCAGTTCCAGCACGGTGCGCAAGTTGGTGATGAGAGTGGTGGTGTCAGTCATGACGTGGGCCCCCTGAATGAGTTGGTTGTCATCGGTCTCGATTGACCGTGCGACGCGGATGCGCCCTGTGCTTGAGGGCTACCCGGACCCTCGGTGCTTGACACGGAAAGCCCGGGGTATGTGGCCCACGTCTCCTTCCGGCATCCGCGAAAGCGCCTATCTTTGCTATGTCACCTGTAATAATCGCTGTTCCAGATGTATTATGACGTCTGTCATAGAGGAGTGGTCGTCATGGTGGGATCCGAGCACGATGCGCGCAACCGTATGGTGACCGGTGCCGCCGACATGCTGGGGCGGCGCGGTCTGAGCGCGATGACCGTGCGGGAACTGGCCAGGCATGCCGGCGCACCGCTGGGGTCGACCTACCACTATTTTCCCGGCGGGAAGGCGCAGCTGGCCGCCGAAGCGGTCCGCTGGGCCGATGCGCACACGACATCCGAACTGCACCGCGCCGCAGCAGCCGGCCCGGCCGCGATGCTGGATGCGTTCCTGCGATCATGGCGGGAGTCTCTGGTGGAGAGCGACTTTCAGCGGGGTTGCACCGTGTTGGCGGTCGCGGTGCAGAACTCGACTGATGACGATGACACCGCCGCGCGGGATGCGGCGGTATTCGCGTTCAGCAATTGGACGGCCATCCTGGTCAGGTCACTGCGCGACGCGGGTGTGACCCACCCCGAGGCCGCCGATACGGCGACCCTGATCGTGGCCGCCGTCGAGGGGGCGGTGGCCATGAGCCGCGCCGAACGCAGCACCGACCCGCTGGCCGCGGTCGGCCGCCGGTTGCACGCGATGCTGGCCGCGCTCAGATCTTGACCCGCAACACATCCTGAAGCGGTCGCCTCGGCGTGGGCGGCGGCACCTCGTCGAGTTCGGGAATCCGTCCGAGCCGCACCACCACTTGCGGGTATGGCCGGCCGACGAGCGCGCTGAGGATATCGCGGCTGACCGGTACCTCGGTCAGGTGACTCAGGGTGCACGAAGCGAGCCCCGCCATGGTGGCGTCGAGCAGCAGAGCGGACAGCGCCTCACCGCAGCGCAGCAGGTCGGCTCGGGTGTCGTCGAGCGCGGAGATCACCACCAGTTGAGCGGTGTCCTCGGCGACGTTCTGGCGGCGTTCGCGGTGGTGTGTGACGGGAAAGGACCGCCCGACATCGACGCGATCGGCCTCGGCGGCCGATACCAGCGAGCTGTGCGGGATGCCGTCATTCACCTCGAAGGGTGATGTCCACCAGTCGATCTCGTGGTGATATGCCGAATCGTAGAGCCGCAGTGCGTCGGTGAGTTGTGAGGCGTCCGCGACGGCGGGCCGATCGGCGGGTGCGATGACGTCCATGGCCACGTCGGGTCCGGCGGATTCGCGCAACAGCCGCTCGAAGGACTCCCAATCGGTGGGTGCCGCCATGGGCAGGCGGTCGGTGCGCCGCCGCAGGATGGCATCGGCTCGGCGGCGATGACCATCGGTGACGGTGGGCAGCGTGCCGAAGGTGATGGTGGCCAGGTGATGGTGGTCGTTCGGATTGGGGTAGCGCTCCACGCGGGCATCCAGTCCGGCCGCAGCCGTCGCGACCCGGAAGTGATCAAGGGCTGCGCCACAACTGATCACGGCCTGTCGGCCGCTGCTATCGGTGGCCACCAACCGGTCGGTGTCGACGAACAGCTGCACGCCCTCGGCCGAGATGACCCATTGCCAGGGCTGGCTGTTGTGATACGAGGGCGCGCGGCACGCGAGGTGGATGGCGTCCTCGATGATTTTCACAGTGCCAAGCGGCGGCGATGTCGTTGCCATGGAACAAGTCTGCGGCGCTGCGGAGCCCGCGGGTAGGGCCGGAAGTCCCTAACCCTTGAGGTAGGCGACGATCGCCTTGGACAGGCCGCGCCGTGCCTCGTCGAGATCGATATAGGAACCGAGTTGACGCTCGGAGGTGATGCCCCGCATCGCTCCGGGGATGAACAGCGCGACCTCACGCACCCGCGCCGGATCCACATCCAGATCGGAGAAAGCGTACTGGCAGTCGTTGATCCAGGTCTTCTGCCACGAGGCCAGCTCGGCCGCGGTCTGCGGATAGTGGTGTTCCAGCTCGGCCCGGTCGCGCGGGAGCGCGGCCCGCAGGTTCTCGATGGCCCGGGAATCGGTGGCGCTGAGCCCGTCGTAGAGGATGTCCAGGATGCCGGTGACGCGCTGCGCCAGGGAACCGTGCGGTGCCGCGTGCGCCGGGATCGTGCCACGGCGTTCGGCGGTGTGGCGCAGCACCGCGGCCCAGAGCCCGTCGATATCGCCGAATTGGTACTTGACCGTGCCCCAGGTGGCGCCGGCGTCCTTGGCGATGCGATTTCCCGACACCGAGCCGGGAGCGCCGGACGCCAGCGCCTCCAACGCGGCATCGAGCATGCTCTCTCGACTGGCCTGCCCCCGCCGGTTGGTGCGGCGCTCGGCGGCTTCGGTCACCGGATGGATGCTACGCGACTCTTGACTTTAATAGAACCCTCTGTGATTCTTGGCCCCATGGCAAAACCACCACTGTCGATGAAGCCGACGGGTTGGTTCCAGGTGGCCTGGTCGGACGAGATCGGCATCGGTGACGTACACCGGATGACCTAC
>SXGT01668610.1_pt1 | contig 15617 bp, 16 predicted proteins | sample 3176221 | NCBI WGS metagenome assembly SXGT01 (sample SAMN11356862, study PRJNA531348) | freshwater metagenome | isolation source: freshwater sample F1-120 | place: China: Fuxian Lake, Yuxi | collected 2017-12-25
ATAAAGCAGGACGAAATCGAGCACCCGCACCCAGGAGTTGCCCAGACCGAAGCCCATCAGGAAAGGCAGGATGGCGAGCAGAATCGCCAGCAAGAAAAAAACCAGACGCGGCCGCCGGCGCAAACCCTCAAGCACGGTTGGCCACCCGCTCGCCGAGGAGACCGGACGGCCGGAATACCAGCACGCCGATCAGCACAAAGAAGGCGAACACGTCCTGATAGTGGCTGCCCAGGAAGCCGCCAGTGATGTCGCCTATATAACCTGCGCCAAGTGCCTCGATGACGCCCAGCAGCAAGCCGCCCAGCATTGCTCCGGCGATATTGCCGATGCCCCCCAGCACTGCCGCGGAGAAGGCTTTCAGGCCGAGCATGAAACCCATGTAGTAATGCGCCAGGCCGTAATACGCGCTGACCATGACGCCGGCGATGGCGGCGATGGCGGCGCCGATGATGAAGGTGGCGGAAATCACCCGATCCACGTTCACCCCCATCAGTTCGGCGACTTCCTTCGATTGCGCCGTAGCCCGCATGGCGCGGCCGAGCCGGGTACGTTCGACCAATAACCAGAGCCCGGCCATGATGGAAAAGGCCAACACCACGATACTGATCTGCAGCAGGCTGACATGCGCGCCGAGGAACTCATATCTGGTCGTTGGCAGAATCTCCGGAAATGAAACGTACTGGCGGCCCCAGATCAGCATCGCCAGATTCTGCAAAATGATCGACACCCCGATTGCCGTAATCAACGGCGCCAGACGCGGCGCCTTGCGTAACGGCCGATAGGCGATCTTCTCGATACCGAAGGCGAGCAGCATACAGGCGGGAATCGCTACCAGAATGCCACCGAGAACCACCAGAATACCGGGCAGGTCGGGGGCGGCGCCAACCAGAACCCCGATTGCCGTCAATGCCACCATCGCACCGAACATGGTCACTTCGCCATGCGCGAAATTGATCAGTTCAAGAATGCCGTAAACCATGGTGTAGCCCAGCGCCACCAGGGCATAGATGCTGCCCAGCACGAGGCCGTTGACGAGTTGTTGGGTAAAGATGTCCATGGCGAGCGCAGGGGGCGTGGATTCGTCAGTCCCGCGCAGGCGGAAAATCCAGTTCGTTCGTCAAATCTTGTTCAGATTGTCGCCCTGGATTCCGGTTTTCACGGGAATCAGCGCTTAGTTGACGGTTTCCAGTACTTGCCAGGCGCCGCCCTTGACTTCATACAAGGTGACCGCCCCGCCGGTGGTGTCGCCTTTGGCGTCGAATTTGACCGGACCGCTGACCCCTTGCAGATCGGTCTTCGGCAATTCCGCCAGCACTTTTGCAGGCTCGGAAGAGCCTGCCCGTTTCATCGCATCGACCAGCGCGTACACGGCATCGTAGGCATAAGGCGCATAAACCTGGATCACGCCATATTTGGCTTCGAATTTCTTGCGGAAATCCGGTCCTCCGGGCATTGAGTCAATTGGCAGACCGGGCGAGGAAGCCACCACGCCCTCGGCGTCCGCACCTGCCAGCTTGACGAAATTTACATTTTGCAGGCCGTCGCCTCCGAGCAGCCTGGCGGTCAGGCCAAGGCTCTTCATCTGCTTGGCCATCGGCCCACCCTGCGGATCCATGCCGCCGAAGAAGATCAGATCGGGCGTCTTGCCCTTGATGCTGGTCAGGATGGCGCTGAAATCGGTGGCTCGGTCATTGGTGAACTCGCGCGCGACGATCTCGCCGCCGGCTGCTTTCGCCGCCTTCTCGAACTCATCGGCGAGACCCTGGCCGTAAGCGGTACGGTCGTCGATGATCGCGATCTTCTTCGCCGCCAGCTTGCTCACCGCGAATTGGCCCAGCGCCTTGCCTTGCTGCGCGTCGTTGGCCATGACTCGATACGCGGTCTTGTAGCCCTGCGCGGTATAGGCAACGGCGGTGGCGGAAGGAGAAATCTGCGGAATGCCGGCATCGTGATAAATCTTGGATGCAGGAATGGTGGTGCCGGAATTCAGATGCCCGATCACCGCCACCACGCCGGCATCAACCAGCTTCTGCGCGACGATGGTCGCGGTTTTCGGCTCGGCCTGATCATCTTCGCCGAGCAACTCGAGTTTTACCTTCTTGCCCCCCAGTTCCAGCCCTTTGGCATTGATTTCATCCACCGCCAGACGGGCGCCGTTTTCATTGTCCTTGCCGATATGGGTTTGTGGACCTGTCAGCGGAGCGACGGAACCTATTTTGATGACATCGCCGCCAGTGGAATCCTTTTTGCCGCAACCGCCCACCGACACAGCTAGCGCTAACAGCAGCGCGGGTACCAAGTACATGCTGGGTTTCATCTGAACAACCTCGATAAGCCTGAAAACCGGCGGTTTATATCACACCGCGCAAGCTCGCCGAACCATAAAAAAAGCCGTGCGAGTTTTCACTCGCGCGGCTTTTCCGTTGCCGGGAAAGCAAGCCTTACATGGCCAGAATCCAGTCAGCCAGTTTCTTCGCGTTTTCGTCGGAAACTTGCGGGTGCGGGGGCATCGGAACCGGTCCCCAAACGCCCTTGCCGCCCTTCTTGATCACGGTCACGATGTGATCGGCAGCCTTGGCGTCACCCTTGTACTTCTTGGCGACGTCCTGGTAGGAAGGACCGACGACTTTCTTGGCGACCTGGTGGCAGCTCATGCAGGCGCTTTTCTGGGCCAGAGCCTGATCAGCGGAAGCAATGCCAGCACCCATGGCGAGAACGGCGGCGGCAGCGATTACGATAGCTTTCATATGTGAATCTCCTTTTTTGGTAAATCCCCGAAGGGGTAAGGCAACTTGCGTTGCGCGGCGGATGTTACTGGACCACCTGTTTGCTGAAAATAGCCGGCAGATCAGTAATCAGGACTATTTCAGGCAGGCAACTAACGCCATCACAAAACGATGCGTTGACGTTGGAGGGCGGGGTTTTTGCCAAATTGGTACCAATTTCCCGTTCCCGCTGGTTGATTTGAACAACCCGAGAATCAAAAACCGAAGCGGCTTGGGCACCGGCAGACGAAAGAGCCGGAAACCGCGATGCCAAACCTACCGCTACCGAGTCACATCTCGACTCTACCTTTGGTCGTCGATAGCGAAAATCGGCCCCGGCGAGGCCGTTTTTCACCGGATTCGCCGCCGCATGGTTGTTCCATGGGGCAGCGGATTCGTTGCGCTTCAGCGCTTACGAATCCGGCGTATCCCTTGCGGGTGCAAGAACCCGGTGAAAAATGGGCCGCTGCGGCAGATTTGCAGCCGACGATTCCAAAGTCCGTCAGGCTCCTAGAGGTGTTTCACCCTGCCTGGCTGGCCACATCGAGAATGGTCATCGGCAAAGTGCTCGATGCGCCAAGATGTCTGGCCAGGTGTACCTTGATCTCGGGGTGCCGTTCGCTGAATACCGCAATTGCTTCCGGAATGTCGCTCGCGACATGGGTGCCGGCGGCAAGAAAGTACGGGAATACGATGATTTCGTGCGCACCTGTTGCGACACATTTTTCCAATCCAGCCGGTATCGAAGGTTCCGCCAATTCGAGAAAAGCAACTTCCACCTGGTCAATGGCGGCATCGCGTAACGCATGCACGCGCTCGCCAAGTGCGCGTACTTCGTCGTTCGATGCCTGGCGTCGGCTGCCATGGGCAACGATGAGCAAATGCCGGTGAGTCATGCTGTCGGGTTTCAATTGATACTGCCGGTATCGGGATTGTCGGCCATCTCGTCAAAAATTTTCCTGAGCCCCGATGACTGAACGCCGCTGTGCATCTCTATTCCGAGATACTCCTTTTTGTTGGCTTCCGACTCGAAATAGATTTTCAGCATGCCTGTGCCCTGGCCTTCGATGACAAATGGTGCGTCAGCAAGATTGACGACATCGTTCAAGGTAATCGGATCGCGGGTGAAGGTGATCATGGCTAACTCCTCTGCTGGGTAAACGACAAACTGAATGCTCTAAGCAAGACCTGCGTCAGACGGGTCAATAACGGCATCAAAACGGCGTGGTAGTTGGAGCCTGCTTTGGCGGCAGGCGGGGTGACATGCTTCATGTCCTGCGGATCAGCTTTTTGCGCGCATCGAGCATCTTGTGCACAGACTCGAGGAGTCGCTTGTCATCCGGAGCGACTGCCGACTCGAAGCTCAACACGGTTGAGCCGGTGTGATCGATCAGATATTTGTGAAAATTCCAGCGTGGCCTCTGGCTGGTACGCCGCTCCAGTTGCGCGTAGAACGAATTGCGCTGGCGGCCGACTACATTTGATTTGGCCAACATCGGAAATTGCACGCTGTAGGTCAGCCGGCAGAAATCGGCAATCTGTTTGCTGTTTCCAGGCTCCTGGCCGCCAAAATCATTGGACGGAAACCCCAGTACGACCAGTCCACTATCCTTGTACTTTCGATTCAATGCTTCCAGACCGCTGTATTGGTCGGTGTACCCACAGTAGCTGGCCGTATTCACCACCAGAATCACTTTGCCCTGATACTGGCATAAATCCTGGCGTTCGCCTGATTGCAGGCTTGGAAATGCGTGCCGCAACAATTCTGGGCAATTGTCGGCATAAGCATGCGAAGCCAAATTCATGCCAAGGAAAAGGGCCGCACCCATTACCCACAACTGAGGTTTCAGAAACAACCTGGGTAGTCGAGTCGATTTCATGATTTGTCCTGGACAAAGATGTGTTTACACGTAAGATAGTTGGACAAAAATACAATGTCAATCAATTTGTCCAGGACATAACTAATGAATCAAACCGTTATCTCTGCGCTTTCCATCAGTGCTGTCGAACGCGAGACCGGCCTCTCCAAAGATGTGCTGCGCAAATGGGAAGCCCGTTACGGTTTCCCGGTTCCGCTGCGCGACAGCCAGGGCGAACGAGCCTATCCGCCTGAACAGGTAAACCGGTTACGCCTGATCAAACGCCTGATGGATGCCGGCATGCGTCCATCCCGGCTGGTATTCGAGAGCGACGAAACCCTGTATGCGCTGACCCGGAGCAGTTCGGTCCGAGTCGCATCGGGCGGAGAAGATACGGTCGAGAAGTTGACTCTCGGGATGTTGCGTCAACAGGATCCGGACGGCTTGCGACAGTGTTTGTATCGGGAAATGCTGCGCCATGGTATCGAACACTTTGTCCTGGACACTTTGGCGCCATTGAATCATGCCATTGGCGAGGCCTGGGCCAGTGGCGAACTCGGTATTCACGAAGAGCACATCTATACAGAAGTCGTGCAATGGCTGCTGCGCGATACCACCACCCGTCTCTGCGATGCGAGTGCCCGACCACGTGTCCTGTTGACCACCCTGCCGGAGGAACAACACGGCCTCGGCATATTGATGCTCTCGGCCCTGCTTTCGCTTCGCGGCGCCTACTGTGTATCGCTGGGTACCCAGACCCCGGTACAGGTCATCGCCGAGGCGACCAGGGCACACAATATCGACATCGTTGCATTGTCATTCAGCAACGCTTACCCGCAGCGTCGCATCCTGCCTGCACTGACAGAACTTCGCCAAAGCCTGACGCAGGGTGCTGAAATCTGGGCTGGGGGTTCCGGCTGCTCCCGCCTGCACTCGGCTTCAGCGGGTGTCTGTTTGATGCCTGAACTGGAGCAGTCACTGACAGCGCTTGCTGACTGGAAGGCTCGGCAATGTGTACATGGCAAATAACCATGTCAGTCATGCTTCTTGAGTCGCAGTTGGACCCGTACTCCCGGTGCGTAGACAGGTCTGCTTGAGACTTACAAGTTCGTCTGGTTAAAACAGACAACCTAATGAAACGGGCCCGATTTCCCGGGCCCGAGGGTGGGAATTACCGAAAAATCACACCGATTTTTTTCTACGCATGCCGACAAGGCCGAGCAACCCCAGCCCGAGCAAGGCAATTGAACCGGGTTCGGGAATGCGTTCGATCTGGCCGCGAATTTCGCCACCGGCATGGTCGGATGTATGTACGTTGATGTACAAGCCGCCATTCAGCAGATTGGTCAACTCTCCGCCAAGTGTTACTCCGTTGCCTTCGGGGAAGTCCCAGGCGCCTTTGATGTGCAAACCCAGGACATCGATAAACAGGTCATTAGGGTTGTTGTCGTTCCGCAGGGTGGGCGAGGCGTCGATCATTCCGTACACGATTCCACCATTCAAACCAACCAGTGCCCGGTGGATATGCATGCGCAAGGCGTCGTTGTTGGGATCGGCATCGATGCCGGTTGCAAGGTTCGGATTTCCGGTCAGGGGATCAACCCGACCCAGGTCGAGCCCGGTCAGCAGTACATCGTAGGTCAGCCTGGTCTGGGCATCATTCAACCGAAAGACTGCGTAACCGCTTGACCCTTCGTGGGGAATGCCACCAAGGATGACCTCCTGATCGTGGCTCATTTTTGCCTGAAAAATGATATCGGCCTGAGCAGCGCCGGCTGACAGCAGCATGGCAGCCGCCAAAGCACCTGTTCTGATGATTCGTTGCATGTTTCCTCTCCTCTAGATTTAGGTCGGAAGGCCTTTAACCTTCGCGATATTTCAATAGATCTTCAGTATTGATGTCCATGTTTGCGGTTATCGCGCAGCCGTCTATTCATTCCTGCCGGGAAAGCCTCTGTCAAAAGTTGACCGGCTGTTGCCCATGCAAACACCTCCTTTCGGAAAATGGCCTGATTCAGAACCTTGGTTGCGATTTGGTTGCTCCTGTAAAAACACAAGCACAATCCGGGCCATGTTAATTAAGTTGTTGAATGTTAAAGATTGGCCGTTTATTTCCTGATTAGTGCAAGCCAGAAATGTAAAAATATCCGACTGATATTGTCAACAATGGGGGGCGGGTCTTTCATGGTGGATCCAAAACCCGGTGTTGCAGGAAATGAAGCTCGACCCGTTCGGCAACGGGACCTTGTGCACCGAATGCGAAGCCAACCAGGCGGGTAGCCTGACTCGACTGCTAGCCTTGTTGCGCGATCAGCCCGGTTGCATCCATGAGTTCGGTATCCGCGTGTGCATAGGGCGGGCTGCAACAGCACAAAATCCGCAGCGGCTCTGACCCGGTTGCCTCGACCCAGTGCGTAGTGCCCGGTGGTATCAGCACCGTGTCACCCGGCGCTACATCAAAACAGCGCTCACCCAGGCTCATGCGACCGTGACCGGCGGTTATGTGGTACAGCTCTTCGCTGAGCAGGTGCCGGTGTGGTCGAGTACTTGCCCCCGGCTGGACGGTCGCCTCCGCCAGGCTCTGGCGTGCGTTGCCATGCAGCGCGGGATGCATCAGTTCCCGAATCTCGGAGCCATCAAGGGTGATATAGCGAGGAATGTCCGAATAACGGGTTTTCATGGTGTTGTGACAGTCCCTAATCGCCAAAACTCGTGCCGACGCCGCGCGCGCTGTCTACCCAGGGATGATCCGGCGGTACAGTCTTGACCTGGCCGGCGACCTCTTCAAGCGCCACCGGCGTGCTGGATTCACCCCGTGCGGCAACCATGTAGCCATATTGTTTGCGCTCGATCAGATCGGCTGCAGCGGTGCCCAGCCGAGTGGCAAGCAGGCGGTCGGCGGCAGAGGGGGTGCCACCGCGCTGCAAGTGCCCGAGTATCGTCGGCCGCGCTTCAAGGCCGGTGAGCGCTTCAAGCTGGCGCGCCAGATTCAGAGTCCGCTCGGCATAGACCAGCTCTGGCTCGGCAACGATCTCCTTCGCTTTCCTGTCCTTCTTTCTGGCAGAGGAGGCTTGTTGCGCGGCGAATTCCTGTTTTGAAATCGCACCCTCGGCGACGGCGACGATGCTGAACGGCTTGCCCTTGCGCTTGCGCAGCTTGATCGCATCGGCCACGGCTTCCACGTCGTAGGGAATCTCGGGAACCAGGATCACGTCGGCGCCACCGGCGATGCCGGCGCCCAATGCCAGCCAGCCGGCACGATGCCCCATGATCTCGACCACGATGATGCGGTGATGGCTGTGTGCGGTGCTGTGCAGGCGGTCGATGGCATCGGTGGCGATGCCGAGCGCGGTATCGAAGCCGAAGGTGGTATCGGTCAGTGCGACATCGTTGTCGATGGTTTTCGGCAGAGTCACCACGTTGAGCCCGGCCTGATGCAGACGCAGCGCGTTCTTCATGGTGCCGCCGCCGCCCAGGCAGACCAGACAATCGAGCTGATTGGCATGGTAGTTGGCGACGATGGTCTCGGTCATGTCGAGCACCTTGCCGTTCACCGGCATCTTGTGCGGCTTGTCGCGGCTTGTGCCGAGGATGGTGCCGCCCAGCGTCAGGATGCCGGACAGCGCCTCGCCTTCCAGCGCCATGGTGCGGTTCTCCATGAGGCCGCGAAAACCGTCGCGGAAGCCGATGATGTGCATACCGTAATGCGATAGACACGCCTTGCCGACGCCGCGGATCGCCGCGTTGAGTCCAGGTGTATCGCCGCCGGAAGTGAGGATGCCGATGGATTGGGTCATGGCTGTATCGAGAGTGGGAAATGGAAGGCTTCGATTGTCGTGTTCACGTACGGTGGAATCCAGCTTAACCCGACGCTTCTACAATCCTGCTTACACATTTACTTGGGCCGCGCATCAAGCAGGCATGGCAATCGACCTCCATTCCACGGATTCATCACTGGCGTACGGTTTTCCGGCGCTGGAAAACCCGGCCGCGCATTGCCTCATTCTGGGCAGCATGCCAGGTATCGCCTCGCTGCGTGCCGGCCAGTACTACGCACATCCACGCAATCAGTTCTGGCCGATCATGGGCCGGGTGCTGGGCGTTGATCTCGCCGGCATGGCCTATCCGTCGCGTCTGCTTACATTGAGTGAGCACGGTTACGCGCTGTGGGATGTCCTGCAATCCTGCCGCCGACGCGGCAGTCTCGATGCCGATATCTCGGTCGATACGATTGTGGTGAATGATTTCGCCGCATTTTTTCGGCGACACCCGGCAATCATGCATATCTATTTCAATGGTGCAGCTGCGGAGCGGCTGTTTCGGCGGCATGTGCCTGCGCCTGCCTGCTCATGCCATCGTCTGCCTTCGACCAGCCCGGCGCACGCGGCGCTCGGTTTTGCCGCGAAACTTGAAGCCTGGCGCAGCGTTCTCGACTGCGCGCAAGCGAAAACTCGATCAAACTTCGATCCACGCCATTCCGATCAGAGAGGCATGCCATAGATGGAATCCGATCAACGCATTCAGGCCATTCTCGCCAGCGGCATCAAGATTCCGCCCATGCCGGAGATTTTTCTTCGCCTGAATACCCTGCTGCATGACGCAGATGCCGGCCCGGTCGAACTGGCTGCGCTGGTTCGCGATGACGGCGCGTTGTCTGGCGCAATATTCCGGGTTGTGGGTTCGCCGGTATTCGGCCTGCACGCCAAAGTGGATTCCTTGCCGCGCGCCATTTCCCTGCTCGGGATACGCAATACGGCTGCCCTGGTGCGGAGCGAAGCCCTGCGCGCAGCACTGGGTGATGCACGCCATGCCCGGGCGTTGCAGCAACTGTGGAATCGCGGTGCCGCGATCGCCGCGCTTTGTGTCCTGGCAGCGAAAACGTCCCGCCTGGGGTCCGGCGTCGGCCTGGACGCGGCCTATCTGCTGGGCATGTTTCATGACTGCGGGCTGGCGCTGTTATGCAAGCGATTTCCGGCCTACTCGGCTGCCTTGTCGGAACTGAATGCCTGGCCTGACATTCTCGAACTGGACCGTGTCCACCAGCTCAGCCACGCCGTGATCGGACAAATGGTCGCAAAAAACTGGGCCCTGCCGGACGAGTTGGTACTCGCAATTCGGCATCATCATGATCCGGAGGCGCGCGAGTTGCCGACAACCGCGCTCAAACTCTGCGCTCTGCTCGATTTTGCGATGCACCTGCACAACCAGGTATGCGGCCTTGACGATCCTGAATGGACCTCCGGCAAATATCACGAAACCCTGCGTCGTCTCGACCTCGACGAAACCACTTTTGCTGCCTGGGAAGCGAAAATCCGAGCGGACAGTACGTTTCCTGCAATTGAAACGAAGGCGTCGCCCGCATCGGAAGCCGTTTCCGCTGGCGCCTCTTCATCCGACGCATACATTTCTCCAAATCAGCCATGAAAACCCTGCATCTCAACGCCGACCAGCTCGAGCTCGATTTTGATCAAAGTCTCAAACTCGCCAACGCTGCCGCCGAGCATATTCTGTCCAGACAGGGCGGCGCGATGCTGCTTTCGTTCTATGACCGCGAGCGCAACCTGGAATCGCCGCATGGCGTATCCGAATGCCACTTCCAGTGTGCCATTCCAGGCTGGCAGGACTACGCCGAGAATCGCGGCGGTGCGCTGATGGTCAATTTCGAGCAGGGCCGTTTCGTGTTCTGCTATCGGCCACTGGATTTCTGACCATGCCGCTGTATCTGCTGCCATTCCTGCTGATGATCGCCACACCGGCCGGTGCCTGGGAGGCAAAACCGTTGCACGAGGTGGCCATCTACCCGGAACGCAGCGCACAGGCCCAGGTAGTCAGCCTGAACGAAAGCAAGGTGGCTGCGGAGTTGCCGGCACGCATCGTTAGACTGAGCGTGGAGCCAGGTCAGCGCATTGCTCGCGGCTCAGTGATTGCGCAACTGGATTGCCGCGATTACGAACTGGCCAGCGAACGTGCCGACGCGGCGCGGATGGCCAGCGAGGCGCGCGCAAAACTGGCCGAACTGCAATATGCACGTAGCCGCAAGCTGGCTGCTGAAGGATTCGTCAGTCATGAAGCGCTCGACAGCCGTGCCGCAGAACAGGAGGCCGCGCGCGCCGACGTGGCGGTCAGTGTGGCAGCGCTGAAGACGGCGCGCGCAGCGCAAGGAAAATGTGTGGTGCGTACGCCGTTTCCCGCCATCGTGCTGGAGCGTTTGGCACAGGAAGGGGAAATGGCTCAGGCTGGTACCGCGCTGGTCAGTCTGCTCGACACCTCGCGCATCGAGGTGCGGGCAGAAGTTCAGGCTGATGACATGGCCGGCCTGCAAATCGCGCGCCGGATCGAATTCGTCGGCAAGGCGGGCCGCTACCCGCTGCGCCTGATTCGTCTGTCGCCCGCCTTGCTCAAATCCAGCCGCCTGATCGAGGCGCGCCTGCTCTTCATCGGAACCGCGGCTGCGCCTGGCAGCAGTGCGCGGGTTCTCTGGGCAAGTCCGGAAATGCATGTGCCGGCGTGGTTGCTGGCGCGACGCGAGGGCAATGTGGGCGTATTTGTCGCCACCGGAAATCGCGCCCTTTTTCATGCGCTGCCCGGCGCGCAGGAAGGCCGCCCGGCGAAGGCGACGGGCTTGCGGCCGGACAGCCGCATCGTGGTGCGCGGTCAGGGCGAACTCTGAACCGGACCCTACTCGCATGCGCTTTTACCAGGCACTGATCCGCAACCATCCGCTCGCCAACATCACCTTCATCGTGGTGTTGCTGATGGGCGTGCTGGCTTATCAAAACATGCCGCGCGAGCAGGATCCGGAGATCAATTTCAACTGGCTGGTGGTCACCTCGGTGCTGCCCGGCGCAGCGGCGGAAGACGTGGAAAAGAAAGTCACCCAGCCGCTGGAGGAGGCGGTTGCCAAGATCGGCGATATCCGCTTCATTTCCAGTGTCAGCCGCGAGAGTGTCTCGACGGTGCTGGTGCGCTTCCGCGACATTCCCGCCCCCCAGTTTGACAAACGGGTTACCGATCTGCGCCGAGAAGTTCAGGCTGCCGCAAGTCGGGAACTGCCGTCGGAGGTGGATGATCCGTTTGTGCAGGAAATTACCACCAACAATGGCTTTCCCAGCGCCATGCTGCTGTTGCAAGGCCCCGCCAACGATGAGGCGCTGCGTGCCGCCGCACGTCGGATCAAGGTTGATCTGGAACGCATGAACGGTGTGGACAGCGTGTTTGCCACCGGTCTGGCCGACCCAGAGTTGCGTGTCACGTTCGACCCACAGGCCGTCGCGGCGCGCGGTTTCACCGCCGCCGACGTGGCTGACTCGGTGGCACGCTGGTTTCAGGACACACCTGCCGGGCGCGCCCGCGTCGGCGAAGAAGAATGGCTGTTGCGTGTGTTCGGCCAGGAAGTCACTCCGGATCATCTCGCCCGCCTGACCGTGTTCTCAGCCACCAATCCGGCGCGGCAACTGCCCCTGGAGGATGTCGCCCGCCTCAGCCGTGAACGCGAGAAACCCGCCACACTGGTGTCCAGCCAGGGGCGACCTGGCGTGCTGCTGGCAATTACCAAGAAAAGCCGCGTCAATACGCTGGAATTGCTGCATCGGGTCGACAACTATCTAGCCGCGCAGAACCGGGGGCTGGGCGCGGATGGCCTGACGCTTTCTCTGCTCGACGACCAGACGGTGCCGACGCGGCAATCGATCAGCATCATGCAGAACAATGCGCTGACCGGTCTGGCCCTGGTGTTTGTGATCTCCTGGCTGTTTCTCGGCAGCCGTCTGGCGGGCCTGGTCAGTGTCGGGGTTCCTTTCTCGTTGGCGGGTACCTTCTGGCTGCTGTCCGGCATGGGTTTTACGTTGAACATGACCGTTCTGCTCGGCGTGATCATCGCGCTCGGCATGCTGGTGGATGACGCCGTGGTGATTCTGGAAGACATCTACTACCGCATGGCGCGCGGCGCCGCCGCCATCGAAGCGGCGACAGCGGCCATCGCCAGCGTCGGGCTGCCGGTGCTGGCTTCCGTACTGACTACCATGGCGGCATTTCTGCCCTTGATTCTGCTACCCGGCATCGTCGGCAAATTCATGATGGTGGTGCCGCTGGTGGTCACGCTGGCGCTGTTCATCAGCTTGGTCGAGGCATTCTGGATGTTGCCGGCGCATGTGCTGGCGTTGCGGCCGGATTTCGCCCGCCCGAGCCGCCTGCATGGCTGGCGGACTCGCTTCACCCGGAGTGTGCGGGTTGGCTATACCCGCCTGTTGCTGATCTCGTTGCGCCATGCCTGGGCTTCGCTGCTGTTGCTGTGCGCCGCTTTTGCGCTGGCGCTGTACGCGCTTGCCGGCGGCTGGATCAAGCAGCAGTTCTTTGCCGCCGATCCGATCCGCATCTTCTACGTCAGCCTGGACATGCCGCCAGGTACCGCCATCGACGTCACCTTGTCGCGCACCGAACAGCTTGAGAAAGCGGTCACCGCGCGTTTGCAAGCGGGGGAATTGCGCGCTGCCGCAAGCTACGCGGGACTGAAATTCACCGAAACCGAACCGTTCTATGGCGACGCCTACGGCCAGGTTGCGGTGTCGTTGCAGGCGCGCGAGGGCGACATGCGGACCTCCGACCAGATCGTCGAGTCGATGCGTGCCGAGATAGAGCGGTTGCAACTGGGCGGACACATCTCCTTCATCATCATCAGTGGCGGGCCGCCCGCCGAGAAGCCGGTCAAGGTCCGTCTGCGCGGTAACGACTACGCGCAACTGCGCGCCGCCACCAATCTGCTGAAAGCCGAAGTCAACCGTATTCCCGGCAGCCGCGATGTGGTCGATGACGATTTACCCGGCCGACGCGAATATGTGTTGCGCGTCGATGCCGACGCCGTGCGCGCGGCCGGTCTCGATCCGGCGCTGGTGGCGCGTCTGGTCAGGTTGCATACCGAAGGCGATATCGTCGCGTTGGCGCGCGATGCCGACGAAAAAATCGAGGTGCGCGTACGCGGTCCGGAGCGGAATTTTGCTGACATTCGCGCCGCGCTGGATGACGCGGTCGCTCTGCCTGGCGGCGGCACGACGACGCTGGCCAACCTGGTTGAAGCCGAGGCTCGCGCCGCCAAAGGCGTGATCAAGCGCTATGACCTGCGCCGCGCAATCACCATTGAGGCCGATCTGGACAAAACGCAGACCGATACGCTGGCCGCCAACAGGCGGGTCGAGACAGCATGGAACAGGATGGCGCCGCGCTTCCCCGGGGTGGTGATCGACTATTCGGGCGAGCTCGACGACATCCAGGAAAGCCTGGATGCCATGCTCGGGTTGTTCCTACTGGGGCTTGGCCTGATCTATCTGATCCTGGCTACGCAGTTCCGCAGTTACTGGCAGCCGCTGATGATTCTTGCCACCGTGCCGATGGCCTTCACCGGCGTCGCTTTCGGCCTGTTCATTTCGAGTAACCCGCTGTCGCTGTACAGCCTGTATGGCGTCATTGCGCTGACCGGTATTGCGGTCAATTCAGCCATCGTGTTGATCGACGCCGCCAATGTCCGCCGCCGCCAGGGCATGGGCGCCCTGCACGCGGCAGTGCATGCCGCGCGTCGTCGCGTGGTCCCGATCCTGATTACCACCAGCACCACGATCGGCGGCCTGCTCTCGCTGGCGCTCGGGCTGGGCGGCAAGTCGTTGATCTGGGGGCCGGTGGCGTCCAGCATTGTCTGGGGTTTGACGGTATCGACCATCCTGACGTTGTTTGTCGTGCCGCTGCTGTACCGCCTGTTCATGGCGAGAAGCCGGCATGACGCCGCGTGATCTGCTGATCGGCAGTTTTCATGCCGCCGTCACCGCCGTTCGGGCTGAGGCGGTTCTGCCGGCGTATCTGCCCCCACCGGGGCAAGGCCACCTGCTTGTGGTTGGCGCCGGCAAAGCTGCGGCGGCGATGGCGGCCTGTGTTGAAACGCATCTTCACAATGCCGAACTGTCCGGTCTGGTCATTACCCGCCATGGCCATGCCGTGCCAACCCGGCAGATTGAAGTCGCGCAAGCCGGCCATCCGTTGCCGGATGCGGCAGGACAGGCAGCCGCTCGGCGTCTGCTTGATCTGGTACGTGCGGCGCATCCGGATCAAGCGGTGCTTGCCCTGCTTTCCGGCGGCGGTTCGAGTCTGCTCAGCGTGCCGGTGAAAGGCGTTTCCCTGGCTGATCTGCGCCAGGTCGGCCAGGCCTTGCTTACCAGTGGGGCAGCCATCAGCGAGATCAACACAGTGCGCAAACACCTCGCGCAAACCCTGGGCGGACGGCTTGCTGCTGCCTGTCCGGCGCAGGTTCGCGCGCTGCTGATATCCGATGTCGCCGGCGACGATCCGGCGGTGATCGCATCCGGCCCGTTTGCACCGGATGCTTCGACCTATGCCGACGCTCTGGATGTGCTGGCGCGCTGGCAGGTTGCTGCGCCGGCTTGCGTGCAAAGCCATCTGCGCGCCGGCGCTGCCGGAATGATCGCGGAAACGCCCAAGCCCGGCGCGGCCTGTTTTGCGCGCGTCGAGCACCACATCGTTGCCAATGGCCGCTCGGCGCTGCTCGCCGCCGCCGAATATTTCCGAAGCCGGGGGATTCGGCCGCTGGTTCTGGGCGACACCTACACCGGTGAAGCACGCGAAGTGGCCCAGGTCTTTGCCGGCCTGGCGCGCGAAATTCGTCGGCATGGCAACCCCTGGCCGACGCCGGTGGTGTTGCTTTCCGGTGGCGAAACCAGTGTCACCGTCAAGCAGCCGGGTCGGGGTGGACGCAATGCCGAATTCCTGCTGGCACTGGCGCTGGCCTTGGACGGGCTGGATAACGTGCATGCGTTGGCGGCAGATACCGACGGGATCGATGGCAGCGAGAACAATGCCGGTGCGGTGATCGGACCGGATACGCTGGCTCGCGCCGTTTCACTTGGCGTCGCCGCGCGCGCGTGCCTGGCCGGGCACGACAGCTACGCTTTCTTCAGCGCACTCGGCGATCTGGTCAATACCGGGCCGACGC
>SXGT01127071.1_pt1 | contig 15616 bp, 13 predicted proteins | sample 3176221 | NCBI WGS metagenome assembly SXGT01 (sample SAMN11356862, study PRJNA531348) | freshwater metagenome | isolation source: freshwater sample F1-120 | place: China: Fuxian Lake, Yuxi | collected 2017-12-25
GTCGCGTCTTGATCAGGTCTGTTAATGCTTAGTTTTTGGCAATAGGCCTAAAAATCCCCTATAAGACCTTCTCTTGTGAAAGTTTGCGCACAAAAGCGCCTTGTGCGCGCTCGAAACATCAAGAGTTTTGCAAGAGGCTCAGTATTTAAAATTTACATTAGTAATTTATGAGAACTAAATATTTTGTTTTCACTCTAAAATACATTTATCTCAGGATTAAAACAAAAATGATAAAAGACCTTTATGAGTTGGGTGAAATTCCCCCTTTAGGACATGTTCCATCAAAAATGTATGCTTGGACTATTCGTAAAGAGAGACATGGCGAACCTATCACAGCCATGCAGGAGGAAATTGTCCCTACTTGGAATCTCGATAGTCACGACGTCCTAGTATTAGTCATGGCCGCTGGGGTTAATTACAATGGTGTTTGGGCAGCCCTTGGAGAGCCTATTTCCCCTCTCGATGGTCATAAAATTCCGTTTCATATTGCCGGTTCTGATGCCTCAGGCGTTGTTTGGGCCGTTGGTTCCAAAGTACGTAGATGGAAAATCGGTGATGAAGTAATTATTCACTGCAATCAAGATGATGGTGATGATGAAGAGTGCAATGGCGGCGATCCTATGCTCTCCCCATCCCAGCGTATTTGGGGATATCAAACTCCAGACGGCTCTTTTGCACAATTTTGTCGCGCGCAAGATCGACAATTAATGCGCCGACCTAAACATCTTAGTTGGGAAGAGTCTGCTTGCTATACATTGACACTCGCTACAGCTTATCGCATGCTTTTTCGCCACGAGCCGCATGAATTAAAACCTGGACATAATGTGCTTATTTGGGGCGCCTCTGGAGGTCTAGGGGTATTTGCTGTTCAGCTTTGCGCCGCAACAGGAGCAAATGCGATTGGTGTAATATCAGACGAATCTAAACGTGATTATGTAATGTCGCTTGGTGCAAAAGGCGTAATTAATCGTAAGGACTTTAATTGCTGGGGACAGCTTCCAAAAGTCAATTCTAATGAATTCAACCAATGGCAAGCTGAGGCTCGCCGATTTGGCAAGTCGATTTGGGATATAACAGATAAGCGAGATGTAGATATTGTTTTTGAGCATCCAGGAGAGTCAACGTTTCCGGTTTCTACACTAGTCGTTAAGCGGGGAGGCATGGTCGTTTTTTGTGCTGGAACGACAGGTTTTAATATCACATTCGATGCACGCTATGTTTGGATGAGACAAAAGAGAATCCAAGGATCTCACTTTGCTCACTTAAAACAAGCAGCGGAGGCCAATGAATTTGTTCTAAATCGTAGTGTTGATCCTTGTATGTCAGAAGTTTTTTCTTGGAAGGATATTCCATCTGCACATATGAAAATGTGGAGAAATCAACATCTACCTGGAAACATGGCGGCATTAATAAACTCCCCAAAACCGGGGTAAAAAACTTTGGATGAAGTTATTAAAGCTAGAATTTAAATACAATTCACTCTAGCCAGGGTGGGCTAACTTGATTAAATTAAGTCATCTTGATCGTCTTGAGTCAGAAGCAATATATATTTTTCGTGAATGCATAGCTCAAGCTGAAAGACCGGTGATACTTTTCTCTGCAGGAAAAGATTCAACAGTATTAGCCTATCTAGCTGTAAAAGCATTTTACCCTGCCAAGCCGCCAATACCACTCTTGCACATTGATTCAACTTGGGAATTTGCAGAATTATTAAAATTTAGAGATGATTTTGCAAAACATTATGGTTTTACACTAAATGTTTTTTCGAACCAAGAAGGAAAAAAATCAGGCATCAACCCTTTTGACCATGGCGATCGATATACTTTGGTAATGCGTACGGAACCTTTAAAGACCGCTTTGAATATGGGTAATTATGACTTTATATTTGGCGGAGCCAGAAGAGATGAAGAACGATCAAGGGCGAAGGAAAGAATTATTTCCATCAGGAATGAATATCATGGCTGGGATCCTAAGGATCAAAGACCCGAATTTAATAACCTATATAACCTACAATTATCTAAAGGACAGAGCGCGAGAGTCTTCCCGCTTTCTAATTGGACTGAGCAAGATATATTAGATTACTCTTTAAGAGAAAAAATAACTCTAGCTCCCTTATATTTTGCTCACGAACGCGAAGTAGTAACCAGAGGGAATGCATTCATAGCGATTGATGATATAAGCCTTATGCGTTTTCAACCAGACGATAAAATTATTAAAAGATATGTGCGATTCAGGACACTGGGGTGCTGGCCTGTAACAGGCGCGATTGAGTCTAACGCAAGTAACCTGCAAGAAATAATTGATGAAACACTCAATTCCAGATTTTCTGAAAGACAAGGAAGGTTGGGAGATAGTGAAGACGGAGGATCATTAGAACAAAAGAAAAAAGAGGGGTATTTTTAGTAACTTACTTGATTAAAAGATCTCAAATAAATCATCCTAAAGGATGGACCAATTAATGGTCTCTCCAGCATTAAACGGGATATAATACTGATTATCAATTTTTATATTTCCTGGAATTAGCGTATCAATTTTACGAAGTGTTATAGATTTACTATTCAATGGCAGACCATAAAATTTTGCTCCATTTATTGATGAAAATGTTTCCAGAGCCTGAAGTCTTCCCTCTTCCTCAAAAACCTGGACGTAAGTCTCCATAGCGCACGGAGCGTTAAAAATTCCAGCACACCCACAAGAAGATTCTTTGCTAGAAACTGAATGCGGCGCAGAGTCTGTTCCTAGGAAAAATTTATGAGATCCCGAAGTAGCAGCTTTTCTTAAAGCAAGCCTATGAACTTCTCGTTTTGCTAGCGGTAAACAATAATAGTGGGGCTTTATTCCCCCATCAAACATGGCGTTGCGATTAATTGTAAGATGATGCGGAGTTATCGTAGCGGCAACATTATCACTGCTGCTTTCTACAAATTCCACAGAGTTTATAGTTGTGATATGCTCTAGTACAATTTTTAGATTAGGGAAATCTTTGACTAATTTTTTAAGTATACGATCTATGAACACAGCTTCTCGATCAAAAACATCAACATCTTTATCTACAACTTCCCCATGTATTAGTAATGGCATACCAGTAGTCTGCATTTTATCCAAAACTTTGTAAATATTTTTAATATTAGTAACGCCCCTATTAGAGTTTGTAGTTGCCCCAGAAGGATAGAGTTTGCATGCAGTAAAGATCCCCTCAGAAAATCCCTGTGCAATCTCCTCACCATCGCTGACGTCTGTCAAAAAACAAGTCATTAACGGCGTAAATTCTAGATCTTTGGGGATCGCCGCCACTATCCTATCTCGATAAGCCTTAGCCATCGCTCTTGAGATAATTGGCGGATCCAAATTTGGCATTACAATTGCGCGCGCAAACTGCCTAGCTGTAAATGGCACAACAGATGTTAGTTTTGCGCCATCTCGAAGATGAACATGCCAATCATCAGGCTGACGAATTATTATCTGCCTAGGGTCATGTATTAGGTCCTGAGGTGGCTTGTTGCTATCAAATATCTGCATATACATGTGTCTCAGCTAGCGCGCCTGGATGAGTTATCGCGCCATATCTGGCCGCTCCAACAATCTGAGCGTATTTCCAAATTGCGCCAGATTGTAAATCAGTATTACGTGGTTTCCAATTTTTATGCCTTGCTAAAAGGACATTCTCGTCAATTCGCACGGACAATGATCCAGTTTCTGCATCAATGTCGATGATATCACCATTTTCAATTAAGGCGATTGGTCCGCCCACAGCTGCTTCGGGGCCTACGTGGCCTATACACAATCCTCGAGTAGCGCCAGAAAAGCGACCATCCGTGATCATGGCTACCTCTTCCCCCATTCCCTGACCATAAATGGCCGAGGTTGTAGCCAGCATTTCACGCATTCCAGGCCCACCTCGCGGCCCCTCATATCGTATGACGATCACATCACCAGAATTATAACGCCGCTCAATAACTGCCCGAAACGCATCTTCTTCACGATCAAATACAAGAGCAGGACCGCTGAAGATAAGTTTGCGGAGACCTGCGATTTTTACAATTGCGCCATCTGGCGCAAGGTTGCCGCTAAGAGCCGTCAAACCACCCCTAGGGGAAAGAGCGCGATCAGTCTTGAATATAATATCCTGATTTTCTGGAATCTTAATATTTGATAAGTTTTCTGCTAGAGTTTTACCAGTTACCGTCAAACATTCTCCATGCAAATATCCTCCATCTAAAAGTGCACGTAAGACAACTGGTACGCCGCCAATATCATATACATCTTTTGCTAAGTATCGCCCGCCAGGCTTGAGATCTGCAATTAAAGGAGTTCTTTTAAAGACATCTGCAACGTCAAATAGATCGAATTTGATACCAGCTTCATGAGCAATCGCTGGGAGATGAAGAGCTGCATTTGTCGATCCTCCGGTTGCCGCAACTATTGCAGCTGCATTTTCTAGAGAATATTTCGTCACGATGTCTCTAGGACGTATACCCTTTTTTAAGAGCTCCATAACTGTGATACCTGATGCTTCAGCATATTGGTCACGAGATTCATAGGATGCAGGCGTCCCAGCAGAATGTGGCAATGCCAATCCTATAGCCTCAGATACATAGGCCATACTATTTGCTGTATACTGGCCTCCGCAGGAACCAGCTGAAGGGCAAGCAGACTTTTCTAATTCCTCAAGATCAGCTGCTGACACCTTACCTGCAGCATGAGCGCCTACTGCTTCAAAAACATCCAGAACAGTTACATCCTGCCCACGAAAGCGACCTGGAAGAATTGAGCCTCCATATAAAAAAACCGACGGAACATTAAGTCGTAACATAGCCATCATAAGACCGGGCAAAGTTTTGTCACACCCAGCCAGCCCCACTAGAGCGTCATAACAATGTCCTCGAACTGTTAATTCGATGGAGTCTGCAATCACCTCTCTGCTCACTAGAGAGGCCTTCATCCCCGCATGGCCCATTGCTATACCATCAGTAACCGTTATGGTTGCAAACTCTCGCGGCGTCCCGTTAGCCACTGTTACTCCACGTTTAACAGCCTGAGCCTGCCTCGATAAACTAATATTGCAAGGAGCTGCTTCATTCCACGTCGTAACAACACCGACAAATGGTTGCGATATCTCTTTCTGGGATAAACCCATAGCATAAAGAAAGGATCTATGCGGAGCTCTCTCCGTGCCTACTGTAGTATGCCGGCTAGGTAGAAAAGATTTATCTAATTTATTTACTTGATTTTCCGATGAATTATTTATGTTGGATCCTTTGTCACTCATGGCTCATTCTTTTCAACTAATGTTTTGGCCTTAATACTTTTCTTAAACTCTGTATCATCATCTGCAAAAATTAAAAAAATGGAAGTTGTGTATTTTTCTGTATTTCTGATAAATATACCATTACTAATCCGCTTTCCTAAGGAATTCTTGCTACTATAGAGGTATATTGTCATGCTTCTTAAGGGGGTATTGAAATTGCTTGTTACTAAGCATAGCTAGCGCACGGGCTAGCCTTTTTCTGGTGTCTCTTGGTGGAATAATTTCATCGATATAACCTCTCTCAGCAGCAACGAATGGAGAAAGAAATCTGTCTTCATATTCCTTTTTTCGTAATGAGATTTTATCTGCATTGCCAATATCGGATTTAAAGATAACTTCCACGGCTCCCGAGGCGCCCATCACAGCAATCTGCGCTGAAGGCCAGGCATAATTAATATCTCCTCCAATATGTTTTGATGACATAACAACATATGAACCACCAAAACCTTTTCTAGTTATTATTGTGACCTTTGGGATCGTAGCTTCAGCATAAGCAAAAAGTAACTTAGCTCCATGCTTTATCAATCCTCCATATTCCTGCGCTGTTCCTGGTAGAAAGCCAGGAACATCTACGTAGGTAACAATCGGTATATTGAAGCAGTCACAAAATCTTACAAATCTCGCAGCTTTCTTTGAGGCGTCTATATCGAGTACCCCCGCCAGGACCATGGGCTGGTTTGCCACAATACCAGTAGTTCTGCCTTCAATACGTCCAAAGCCAGTAATTATATTTTTAGCGTGATTTTCCTGAATTTCAAAAAAATCTCCTTCGACAATTGTTTTATAAATCAATTCTTTCATATCATAGGGTTGATTAGGATTATCAGGAACCAAGCTGTCTAGAGATAAATCTACTCTATTTACATCATCGAAATTTGGCCACTCGGGAGGCTTATCTGAATTAGACGATGGAAGAAAATCTATAAAACGACGCACCTGAAGAAGCGCCTCAACATCATTTGTATAGCCTCCATCTGCAACAGAACTTTTCACAGTATGAATAGAAGCTCCGCCTAGTTCTTCAGATGAAACGGTTTCATTCGTGACTGTTTTAACAACATCAGGACCCGTAACAAACATATAACTTGTGTCACGAACCATAAAAATAAAGTCCGTCATGGCAGGGGAATATACATCACCCCCAGCACAAGGGCCCATAATCACAGAAATTTGAGGAATAACGCCTGATGAAAGAACATTACGATAAAATACTTCGCCATAGCCCGCTAACGCAGCAACACCTTCTTGTATACGCGCTCCTCCAGCATCAAAAATGCCGATAATTGGCGCTCTATTCTTTAAAGCCATATCCTGTAATTTTGTAATTTTTTGCGCATGAGTTTCTGATAATGAGCCACCTAAAACAGTGAAATCTTTGGCAAAAACAAAAACTACTCTTCCGTTAATAGTGCCCCAACCGGTCACAACGCCATCTCCTGGAGGCTTGTCAGCCAAATCCATATCAAAATCACTACATCTATGCGTCACGAACATATCAAATTCTTCAAACGAACCTTGATCAAGCAGAATTTCTATTCGTTCTCTGGCTGTAAGCTTTCCGCGAGAATGCTGGGCATCAATACGCTTCTGTCCACCACCTAATTTTGCTAAAATTCGTCTATTATTCAGATCATCTTCAATTTTTTTCATAAAAAATCTCAATTAATTGTTATTAGGAATAATTATATCTTTGGGGGACCATAATAACTTGATTTAGTTTGCTCGTCTTTAAGCAGATTAACAGTACTAATTATTGCGGGAGAAAAGAGATATTTGCCCCCTTCGGACATATGTATTAGTTGCTCCCTCATTCGCGGATCCCAATAAGTTCTTAAATGATTTCGCATTCCCTCTATTCGTCTTTTTTCTGGATATGGCTTAAAGAAATCCTCAATTTGTCTTATCATTTCAATGATTCTGTCACGCGACATTACATCGTCTTCAACAATATCTTTGTGTGCTTGAAACGACATATTAATTCCCTAGATGGTCAATTTTTTCATTAGATTTAATAGATTCATAAATTAAGTTTGTTATGTTTTTCGGGATAATATCTACCGCAGTAACCTTATATTCAGGACAATTTGTCGCCCAATCAGACAGATCTGATGTTAGCGCATTAGCCTTAGATTTTGCATGATGAAATGTAGTATAAACAATTCCCGGATTAACTCTTGTTGATATTTTGGCTCTAAGTTCAGTTTCTCCAAATTTGCTTTTTATGGTTACAAAATCCCCATCAGATATTGATCTCTGAGTAGCATCTTCAACGTTTATTTCGAGGACATCTTCAGGGTGCCAAATTTGATTTGCTGTCCGCCGAGTTTGCGTTCCGACATTGTATTGGGAAAGAATTCTACCTGTCGTTAACAACAATGGGTATCTATCAGAAGTTTTTTCTCTAGTTGGCACATATTCAGTAAGCATGAACGTGCCTAAACCATTCGCTCTTGGAAACTTCTCTCTATGCAAAACCTCAGTACCATGAGGAGCATTTTTATCACATGGCCACTGAACTGATCCTACCTTATCAATTAAATCAAAACTCATACCCCTATAGGCGGGAGACAGCCGGGCGATTTCATCAAGAACTTCACCGGCATTATCGTACGCGACAGAATAACCCATCTTATTCATCAATTTTAATACAATCTGCCAATCCTGATAACCAGCGATAGGCTCAACTACCTTTCTAACACGGCTAACTCTACGTTCAGCGTTAGTAAAAGTACCATCCTTTTCCAACGATGATGAGCCGGGAAGAAAGATATGGGCAAATTTTGATGTTTCATTTAAAAATAAGTCATGCAAAATAACGCATTCCATATTCTTGAACGCTTCAATAACATGATTTTGGTTAGGATCACTCTGGACTGGATCTTCGCCCATAATATACATAGCCTTAAAAGTTCCGGCTAATGCAGCATCAAACATATTAGGCAATCTCAAACCAGGTTCTGGATCTAGAGGAACACCCCACTCATGCTCAAAGCTGTCACGAGTAGACTTATCACTTACGAATCGATAACCACTAAATACATGCGGCCAACTGCCGAGGCAGCTACCGCCCTGAACATTTCCCTGTCCACGCAAAGGATTTACGCCAACCCCTTCGCGTCCCAGCATACCACACGACAAGGCCAGGTTACCTAAACACATAACGCCTGTTGAACCTTGCGAATGTTCTGTGACGCCTAAACCATAGTAAATAGCGCTATTGGGTCCAGAGGCATATAATCTCGCCGCAGCATAGATTAAATCTGGATCAACGCCACATTGCGGGCCAATCACCTCTGGGGCATATCGTTCTGCCGAAACAAGCGCACACCAATTATGGAATTCATCTACCTCACATCTCTGATCAATGAATTGTCGATTAAAAAGCTCCTCTTTAACAACAACATGAGCAATACTATCCAGGATTGCTACATTTGTGCCTGGCCTAATAGCCAAATGAATATCTGCTTTGCAATGGGCTGAGGTTACAGTCTCTGTTTTTCTTGGATCAATAACAATCAGCTTTGCACCCTCCCGGATGCGTCTTTTCATAAGCGAACCAAATACGGGATGGCCTTCAGTAGGGTTAGCTCCAACAACAACGATAACATCAGCCTGTAGTATAGAGTCAAAGTGCTGACTTGCAGCACCCCAGCCAACAGTTGAGGTCAATCCAAACTGCGTTGGCGAGTGACAGATGCGCGCGCAGTTATCAATGTTGTTATTGCCCAAAACGGCTCTAGCAAATTTCTGAGTTAGAAATATTTCTTCATTAGTGCACCGCGAGCTCGACACAGCACCTACAGATTTTTTGCCATACTTTGACTGAATTCTTTTTAATTCAGAGGCAGCATAATCAAAGGCCTCATCCCAAGATACTGCTTTCCATTTTTCTGATATGCTGGATCTAATAAGCGGCGTCCTGACACGATCAGGATGGTTGTAGTAATCAAAAGCGAATCTACCTTTCACACAACTATGCCCATGGTTGGCTTTACCCTCTTTCCAAGGGACCATTCTGACAATTTTGTCGGCTATTGTTTCTGCCTTGAAACCGCAACCTACGCCGCAATATGCACAAGTCGTGGTGACAGAACGTTCAGGCTTACGAGGGTTAGACATGTTGATATTCTCCCTCAAATAGGCTTTTTTCAACAAGCGCATGGCTAGGACACGCCTGAACACAAGCACCGCAACTGACGCATTCAGATTCTAAGAATGATTCATTCTGTCCTGCATTGACAACAGAATCAAAACCTCGACCAGCGATCGATAAGGCGAAAGTTCCTTGGATCTCAGAACATGCCCGAACACATCTGCTACATACGATACATTTTGTGGGATCAAATAAAAAGTAAGGGTTCGAGGCGTCAAGGAGTTCATCATAGTGATTTTTTCCATGACCATATCTGTGTCTTGTGACACCCTCTTTCTTCAAGGTCTCGTGAAATTCACTCCAACCATCAGCGATTTCTCCAGGTGGGAAATCAGAGAGATATAATTCTAGAACGCCTCGACGAATACTATCTAGCTTTTCTGAAGTTGTGCGGACTATTAAACCTTCTGCAACAGGTGTCGTGCAACTCGCTGGATAACCAGACTTGCCTTCAATCTCAACGAGACAAACTCGACAGCTCCCAAAAGATTCTAATGTATCCGTAGCGCAAAGTTTGGAGATTGGTCTACCAGCAACTGCTGCAGCTAGCATGATTGAACTTTTTTCAGGAACGGATACATTGACGCCATCAATAGTAAGATTAACCAGGTTTCCTTCTCGGGGAGGCGTTCCATAATCAATTACATCACTCAAATTTCTGACTTCAGACCACATAAAAATATCACCCTCGGGTCACTGTAATGTTGGCTAAAATTAATTAGATAACGAAGCTAAATTGGCAAGTAGCAATCGAGAATAGATCGTTTGTTTTAAAGAAACGAAACATTCTGTTTTTATTATTTATTTTACAAAACATTGATAAAATCTAATTTTCATAGCTTATTTTTTAGTAACTTAAGATTGAGAAACTGAGTAAGTCTATTTATTTTCAATATCTAAAGAGCAAGCCTGATCAATATCTTCTTTGCCTTTATAAAGATTTTCAGCAATTACCTTCTCAGCTTTAGTTTTTGCTTCCAATAAGTCCCTTTTATAGATTTCTGTTTTATATTCATCATAGGAGGTAGTCGTAATCGCGTTATTAGGCGATTTAACCCCGCCGCTAACATTGATGGATGCGATAGTAGACAGTCCAGGCCTCAAAGGATCTGTCTCTAATTCTTTGCGATCTAAGGCGATACGCACAGGCACGCGTTGAACTATGCGGATAAAGTTACCGGTAGCATTGTCTGGAGGTAATGTAGCGAACACGCTACCTGTTCCTGGAATGAGCCCATCGACACGTCCGTGATATACTTTTTTGCCCCCATAGATATCGGGCTTGATGATTACTTCTTGACCAGGTCTGACATATTCAAGTCTATTTTCCCATATGTTCGCTTCAACCCACAGATGATTTAAAGGGACAATATTGGCCACCAAATCACCTGGTTTTACTCTTTGGCCAACTTGCACTCTGCGTTTGGCCATGTAGCCTGCGACCGGCGCTCTAATATTTTGCCTTATTGTCTCTATGTACGCATCAAGAAATTTAGATTTGCTTGACTCAATATCCGGGTGATTACTTCTATTTCGGCCAGCAATTCTTACCTCAATTGCTGTAAGTTCTGCTTTAGCTTCTTTAATATCCGCTTCTTGCGCCGCTAACTGATCCTCAGAATTTTGCAACTGCTGCGGTGAGGCTGCTCCGCTTGGCACAGCATACTTAAATCTTACTATGTCATGTCTCGTGCGCTCTCTACTAGCAGATCGCGAATTTATTTTCTGACAAACTTGACGCCTACTGGCAAATAAGGCTCCCACAGACCTGACGGCACGCGCTAAATCAGCTTCTGCCTGTTCCAAACTCGCTGCAGCCCTTTGACCGTCAAGTTTCACCACAATATCATCTTTTTTTACAAATTGCGTTTCTTCAGCAAATATCTGTTCAATTACGCCCGTAGCGTCCGAATTTATATTGATTAAATTACCAGTAACAAATGCATTATCAGTTGTTACCCAACTTCGATCAAAAAACAGCCATTTAACTAATATCAATATCATACCAAGGGCAAAGCCAATAAGAACTAGGCGCAACAAAAAGTCTCGCCTCTCTAATATCGTTTTACTACTTAGGTTAATATTATTGAAATTGTACAACATAAAACTGACTAACCACCGGTTATGTTACGAATAGAATCACTGACAGGGGTAATTGCATCAAGTTCCGGTGCAGGTTTAGAGGCCTGTGGATCTGGACCTTCGTCATAACCACCACCAAGAGATTGAAAAAGATCGACTGAAGCGACCAATCTCTCTCCATTGAGATTTTCCTTGGAAAATTCAGCTTCAAGTACATCCACTCGTTCTTGAAGCATCTCTCTATGATCTCTTAAACCACCTCGAATTCGAATATTCGCTAAAGATAGTTGTTTTTCATTGGCATTAACAAAATCCTGTTGAACTTTATATTCTTTTTCAAATCGGCGTAGATTGATTAAAGCATCAGCTACTTGCTGTGCTGCTTGAAGCAATGTCTCATTATAAGCGTCTACGGTTTGGTCGTAATCAGCTCTTTGAACATCCAGGTTTCCTGCTAAACGACCGCCCTGAAATAGCGGCAACCTCAATCCAGGGACTGCAGCAAAACCAATGGCCTGCGAATTGAAAAGCCTTTGCGATAATAAACCAATATTCTGGGTCGTAGTTGTTACGCCCTCAAATCCCGCAGCAATTGAGAGATCAATGGATGGTAAAAATAATGTCTTTGCAATATGTATTCGCTCTGCAGCTGCTTCTGCGCGCTCTAAGGCTGCGGCGAGATCAGGCCTATGACGCAATAATTCTATTGGTATTTTCTTTGGGATAGTAGGCTGCTGAAGCCTTATATCATCAGGGCGTGCAAATAAATCAAGTCCAATATCAGGGCCCTCACTGATCAGTCTTGATATTGCATCCTTCTGTATTCCTAGCGCAGCTTCTGTAGTTATTTCTCTTCTAATTGCGATATCTTCATTTGCTTGAGCCGCAGCAATACCATCATATGTATCAATACCAGACTTATAGCGAATCTCTGATACTAAAGTCAGATTCTTTCTTATTTTAGTTAGCTCATTTGCGATTGCTAACTGCCTCGCCAGAGCGCTTCCCCTTAAATAAGCTCTGGCAAGACTGGTAGATAGCAGTAAACGGACCTGTTCCATCTCTGCTTTTTGCGCCGCAGCGTCTCCCAGCGCGGCCTCAAGCGCTGCTCTATTTTTTCCCCAAAAATCAATCTCCCAATTCATTACAAACGGCGAAAGAAAGCCTGAGGTTTTGTATAAGCCTCCCTGTCCTTGATTATAAGAATAGACAACGCCTCGGTAAGGAATTCTAGATTGACGGAACAACAAATCAGTTTGAAGCGCCGGGACTAAACGGGCCTCTGCAACCTTTATAAGCGCCTCAGACTCCACTAGCGTATTGTGAGCTTTTTTCAGATTTTGATTATCATTTAAAGCTTTATTGATTAAATGATTTAATCTGTTACTCTTATACTCTGACCACCAATTTTTCTTGGGCCAAGAATTCTGACCTTTTGATATGCCTAGAGATCCGTTAGCAAGGCTTTTACTTATTTTAGGATTATCAATAAATTGCGACCTTTCAGATTGGCTGACAGAATTACACCCAACCACATTCGACATAATTAATACTAGAAATACGCTTTTGATTATTCTCAAAAGAAAATAATTTACCCATATTTTTTTTGATAAGGCCATTACACTCATCGTCAGCAACTAAGATAAATCTGAATATTCATACGCGCTCAATATCCTTTAGCTAATCGCAAGTTGTCTAATTTTATCATCCAAATAATTATGGCGAGAACGAAAAGCACTACTCCTCCGATTAAAAATGCGTCATTAAAACCTAAAATTGCTGCCTGCTGCCTCATAAGACGAGCAATTTGCCGCCTAGCTATTGATTCACTCAATCCAACGGATTGAAGCTTTTGTAGTAATAATGAATAGGTATCTAATGAGGCGTAACGTCTACCACCAAGGTAATCCGCTAAATCTTGCTGATGGATTGGCAGACGTCTTATGTAAATGACGCTTTGACAAGCAACTCCAAGAGCTCCGCCAATCAATCTCATAATCAGAAATTCTTCGCCAGCTTTTTTATATTCTGGCCCACTTAATCCATAAGTAGCCAGTGTAGACAATGGCGCCGATAGGCCTGCGACACACAATCCAAGAAAAATTACCGGTATTGATAGCGCGTCAAAAGAAGCAGCTTTATCGAAAAGACCTATCCAGGTTAGAGTGATTGATGAACACAAGAACACTAAACTTATAACAAACCTAACATCATATTTTTTTGAGATTTCATACATAAATCCCGCTAGAGGCAAACCAGCAAGCATCATGATCAAATACATATCTCCAGCCTGAGAAGAGGAATATCCGAGCAATAATTGCATCTGGACGGACATCAAAGACATCAATCCCTGAATTGTAAAAAATCCGATAAATCCGTAGAAGACACCAGCCGCATAAGATGACCTAGAAAATAACTTGATATCTATAATTGGATAATTTTCAGCCCATTCCCAAATTATAAATAAAGGTATTGCTGTTATTACTATGAGAGAAAGAATTGATAACCAAGGAGAAGCAAGCCAGTCAAAATCATTCCCCTGGCTGAAAATTATCTGTAGTGAAACAATTGATATTGAAAAGAGCACAAAACCTATAATGTCAAAATGGATCGTACTAGAAATATGTTTCCTACCATAGAGCGATGCGGCAGTAATTATACTAATACCAATTCCAATTGATGAATTTGCATAAAAAAGCCACTTCCAATTAAAATACTCCGCCCAAAACCCGCCCATAAAAACTGCAAATGTATAGGGCAGCATTCCTAAAGCCGACCAATATCCAAGACCTATTTTATATTTATCTTCTGGTATCTCATGAAGCGCAAGAGATTGACAAACTACAGCAAGCACACCGCCAAACATTCCAAAAACAAAACGCATAGGCGTATAGAAATAGACTGTTTCACTTGTGATGCAAAGCAAAGATACTAATGAATATAAAAAGAAACCAACCACAATTACTACATATTCGCCATATCTAGCGGTTAAAACTCTTGAAAGCGGAACGCCATTTGCAATACCAATAAGATATAGGGTTGTACCCCAAGCAGAGTAACTTGGGGTGACCCCCTCGAGCGTACCAGCATTATAGGGGGTCATAATCGAATGCCCAGAGACGTTGGACAATACGTCAACATATCCAAGCCCAAGAAATATGACGAGTAACACTAATTTCCCGCCAACTAATCGATCTGACTTGACGGCCATTAAGTTTCCCTAACTTTAATTACAGAATCAATACTAACTGATTTTATCATTTGCCTAGACTAATGTAATGAACTGAGTGTGAATGATTAAATATTTCAGAATTCTATGAATAACATTTCTCCTTAATATTTTCACAATTTGTTGCGTAAGATACTATTAGATTTCAATTTTCAACTCAAATGCAAAAAAATGAATGAATTGTTTTATTAAATGAAAGTATAATAGAAATGCTTAGAAATAATAAATGCTTTCTGGATCCAAGCAATATTATAGAATTTACTTTTCCAGAACAGACAATTACAGAAAATAGCGCTTCTGTAGATGAGTATGCTCACTTAAAAAATGAAACAATCTTTAGAATACTTTTCTCAAGACTAATTTCCTCAAAAATTAGCTTTGGAGCCTGCAATAATAGCTCAGGGATAGCTGACAAAGCTGACTCTGATATAATTTTAGCAATTGATTTTATATCAGAAATTAATAATAATGAACATATACAATTAAAGATACCAATAGAAGAACTTACTAATACGCTAATCGACAATAATAGTAATTATCCTATTACGTCTGATAAAATTGAAGAGATTCTTTTAATTTTAAAATCATTTCAACAATTGGAAAGGAAATTAAAATATTTTATAGAAAAAAATTCATTAGCCATTAATAGTCAAATCGAAAGAGATACACCAGCTTGGTAACTTTCATACTTTGACATAGTATATTTAGGCAGACTCACTTGAAAAATTAAGTCGCCTTTTTTGCAGGAGATCTTCGATTTCCACTTCTATTTGATGTTTAAGTTCAATATTTCCATTATATTTTATTCTATTCCATGGAAAAACTGGCGGCTCAAAACTCACTA
>SXGT01212252.1_pt1 | contig 15616 bp, 14 predicted proteins | sample 3176221 | NCBI WGS metagenome assembly SXGT01 (sample SAMN11356862, study PRJNA531348) | freshwater metagenome | isolation source: freshwater sample F1-120 | place: China: Fuxian Lake, Yuxi | collected 2017-12-25
GGCGAGGCGGCGTCAGGGTCGCCGGCGCTGGCGCTCGCCGCTGGCGCGGACATGGCCCCTTCGCCCGCCGTCGCCAGCCACCAGACGCCGACGCCGACCGCCGCCGATGCCGCGACGACAGCGCCGATCAGCGGCCATCGCGAAGCGCCCTTGCTGCTAGGGTCGGATGAGGCAGAGGGCTGGCGCATGGGCTGGCTCCGTGCGGGGACAATGGGGTCGCGGCAGGCTCGTCAGGGCGCGGCGCGGTCCAAGTAGGCCCGCGCCCCGCCGGGGTCATCGGTGATCAAGGCGTCGAGGCCGGCCTCGCGGAGCTGGGCCCAGCGGGTCGGCGCATTCACTGTCCAGGGCCGCACCTGACAGCCAGCGGACCGCCACAGCTCAAGCCGCGCCGCGTCAACCAGGCTGTGGTGCGGATGAATGGCGCGCAAGCCACCGTGGCTACTGCTAGCGGCGACAGCCAAGGCGGCCACTGCCCTGTCGCCCACGCCGGCCAGGGGCGCAAAGTCGCAGGCTTCCTCGTCGATGAGGGCTGCGAGGTCAAGGGTCAGGCCAGCGCCTACACAACGCTCGAGCGTCCGACGGTGGAAGCTAGAGATGACCCAGCCAGGGCCATGCCCAGCGGGCTCGGCAGCGCCCAGCGCCGTGGGGCGGACGCTCGTCAGCAGGCCGGCAGCCTGCAGGCGGCGCACGACGGCGTCGACGAGGTACGGACCGCTGTCGCCGACGACCTTGAGCTCGAGGTTGCAGACGCCACCGCGCCCGAGGAGCAGCTCCAGCGCGGCGTCGAGGTGCTCGATGCGGCCGTGGTGGCCGTGGCGGTCTCGCACCTCAAGCTGGGTGAGTTCGCGCAGCGGCAGGGCGGAGACCTCGGCGTCGCGCCCGGTCATCGCGGCGAGCGAGTCATCGTGGAAGAGCACGGGTTCGCGGTCCTTGCTGACCTGGACGTCGAACTCGACGCCGTCAGCGCCCTCTTCGTAGGCGATGCGCAGGGCGGCGACGGTGTTCTCGAGGGCACGCCAGCGCGCGCCGCGGTGGCCTAGAACCAGCACGGGGTGGCTCAACTCTCTTCGCCGAACGTCAGCAGGCCGGTCTGGGTCATCAGCAGCATCACGTGCAAGATGGCGAGCTTCTGCTGGCGACTCGTGCAGCGCTCATCCACGGCCTCGCGCAGGGTCCGCGACGAGAGCAGGAGCCCGAGCGCCTTGGCCTCTCGCGCCTGAAAGCGAAGCAATTCTACCGATATGCTGGCATTTCGGTTGCGGCGATAGGGGATGTCAAGGAAGGCCTCGAAGTAGGGCTCAATCACCGAGAGCGGCAAGTGGGTACGGACGCCCTCGACCAAGGTGGAGACCGGATCGAGGTCAAGCGGCACGATGCCGTCTGGCGCCTGTTCGCCTGCGAAGAAGCGGTATTCGCCTCCCTCCCAGCTGAAGGCGTCGATAAACTTGACGCGGAACTGACGCTCCAGCACCTGGTAGAGTTGATACGGCTTAATCAGGTTGAGTCCGACCAAGATATCGCCCAGCCGACCGCCGCTGGCGTAGGCCTGGTCCGCGGCGAGATCGACGTCGCTCTGGCTCACGAACCCTTGGCTCACCAAGAACTGCCCGAGCATCTCTGAGCGCTGGTTGCTGGCGATGTGCTGCGGTCGACCGCGACGAAAGTAGATGCTCTTCACCGCGAGGTCGCGGTGCATCTCGAGGCAGCCGGTGGCGCGGTCGCCGTAGAGCTGAAAGACCAAGTCCGCAAAGCTGACGCGCGTGACGGGCCCGTTCATGACAGGCTCGCCGCGCTCGCCGATGAGCTCCTCGACCAGAAGGCGCAGGTGTGTGATCTCGCGGAGGGCCGTGAATGGCCGAGAGGCGAGGCTCACCGCGTCATCAGGGGTGATGCTGCGGCTGCGGATCATGTTGATGAGCGCCGCCTCCGCCATCGGGCCGATCACATGGTTGTCGCCGGTGCGAATATGGTAGGGCCGGCTAGCGTCGTCGATCGACCCACCGGTGACCGCCTGCATGGCCGAGGTCTGTAGCTTCGCCGCGGCGAGCGCGCGCGGTCCAGACTGCCGATGGGCCGATCGCATCACGCTGCTCTGCGGGCCGCCCTGCCTGTCGCCGTCAATCGGGCGATCTCCGATGCCTTGGACCGCGCCCAGCGGACCGGGCGAGGCCGCGGCGGCCACGGCGGATCCCGCAGAGATGCTCGCCCCCGCGGCCCCCAAAGTCACACCGCTGGCGGCCTCGGCTGCGTTCGCCAGAGCGTCGAACTTCGACGCGCGCCGAGCGGTGTCAGACGACGGTGCAGAGCTGGACGGTGCGGCCGTCACGGGCAACGCCAAGGCAGCGCCCATCACGACCGGTGCACGGCCGCCGTCCGGGCCTGCGTTCTGCGCTGAAGGTGCACCAAAATCGGCTTGGGGCTCCTCTTCTGTGAGATTGGGCACCGGCGCGAGCCGAGACGACCGTCGCGACGGTCCGCCGGAGAGCTCGATCTGGGTGGTCTCCACGCGGACCGACGCGGCGAGATCGCTGACGGGTTCAGCCGCCGCGCCGATTGGGAGCGGAGTCCCGGCCTGCTGGCGTCGCCGAGCGATCTCGGCGCGCTGGCGCAACATCTCCTCAGCGCTAAACGACGAGGACTGCGCTGAAGGGTCCCCTGTGGTCGGCAACGACACGAGGCTTGAGATCGGCGGCATCGATGACCGGGGCACCGGCGCCAGCAGGACGGGGGGCGGCCCGCCGGCCTCATCGCCGAGCTGTGTCGGATCAGCCACCTGAAGCGCAGGGTCGAAGAGCTCGGTCAGGAAGAACGTGAGGGTCCGGTTGGTGACCTGAATCTTCTGCTCGAACAGTAGGTTTACGATGTCATCGTGCATCGCAAGCGCTGTGGCGTAGCGCTCGTCGGGGTTTCGGGCCAGCGCGCGGCGCAACACGATGCGCACAGGCTCCTCGATGTAGCTGTGCTTACGGAACTTATGCTCAATTCGGGCGTCCCGAATGTTGACCAGTGTCTCGAGGTCGGTGCGGCCTAGGAAGAGCCGCTTCAGCGTAATCGCCTCATACAGGATGATACCGAGCGAGAAGACGTCAGAGCGATTGTCAAAGGGCTGACCTGTCACCTGCTCGGGCGACATGTAGCCGAGTTTGCCCTTCAGCACGCCGGCGCGTGACTCGCCGTCGCGATTTTGGCCGTCGGCTTGGGCGCGCGCCACGCCGAAGTCCATGACCTTGACCTCGCCGGCGTCGCTGACCAGCACGTTCGACGGCGAGACGTCGCGGTGGATGATGTGGAGCGGGCGGCCTTGGTTGTCTTTGGCGGCGTGGGCGTAGGCGAGGCCCTTGGCGACCTCAGCGGCGATGAAGAGGCAGATCTCCACCGGCAGACGGCGGTTGACGGCGGTGGCGCGGCTTAGGATCTTGAAGAGATCGTGGCCGGACACCCACTCCATCGCGATGTAGTACTGGCCCTCGAATTCGCCGTTCTCAAAGGTCTGAACGATGTTGGTGTGGTGCAGCACGGCGCAGAGCCGTGCCTCCGCCAGCAGCATCTCGATGAAGGTCTTGTTCTGGGCGAAGGCCGGCAAGATCTTCTTGACGACCACCATCTTCTCGAAGCCGCCAACGCCGCCGACGCGCGCCTTCCAGACCTCGGCCATGCCGCCGACGCCAATTCGATCTAAGAGCTCGAAGCGTCCGAAGTGCATCGATCCGAGACCCTCCCTTGGCTACAATTAGCGGCTGCGCTGCAACTCGTGGGCGAAGGCCAACGCCACCTCACAAGCGGGGCCGTCGCCTGGGCGGGGCCGCTCGGTCTGGTTGCGGATAGCGACACAGGTCGCGTCGCCGGGTCCGAGACGCTCACAGACTTGGCTCGACAAGCTCTCACAGGCGTCGGCGCACCCGACGGCAGACAACGCGACCGAGCCTATCAGCAGAGCGACCGAGCGCTTGCGCCGCAGGGCGTCGCGACGCGACCGCGGCGCATGACCTGACGCCAGACAGGAGCCTCGCGGCTCCTCCAGCTTCTGGCCCGCTTCGCGACACATGCGCGCTCCCGTAGGGGACTGTCGAGAGGTGATGCACCTGGGGTGGTGCCCGCCGGCCATTGTCAGCCCGACAGGCCGCTGACCTTAGAAACACTAGCCGAGACGTCGCGCAACGGCAACCACTCGACGACTTGCAGGCCGAAGCCTGACACAGCGCGCAGACGACGCGGGCTGTTGGTGAGCAGCCGCAGCTGCTTCAGGCCGAGCGCGCGCAAGATCTGAGCGCCAATACCAAATTCCTGAAAGTCCATCTGCTTGGCCTTGTCAGCCGGCGCCGGAAAGGGCGCCCCACCTTCGCGGGCGACGTAGCTGCGCAGCGAGGCCGCGAGCTCCTGCACCTCGTCGCGCGCCCCAAGATAGAGGAGGACGCCGCGCCCTTCGCTGGCGATGCGCTGCATGGCGGCCTCCAGGTGGACACGGCCACGGGCGACCTGCAAGCCGAGCGCGTCGCCCAGAAGGCTGGAGCGGTGCACGCGGACCAGCGTTGGCGCGGCGGTCTGGACGTCGCCGAGGACCAACGCGACGTGAAGGCTGCCGTCGACGTCGGCGCGGAAGAGCCGCAGGTCAAAGGTCGCCCACGGCGTCGGCAGCCGGCTCTCAGCGACCAGCTGGACCAAGGGCTCATGGTGAATTCGGTGCTCGATGAGGTCGGCGACCGTCACCACGCGGATGTCGTGGCGGGCGCCGAACTGCAGCAGGCTGTCGAGCCGCTGCATCGAGCCGTCTGGGGCCATCAACTCGCAGATCACGCCCGAGGGGTGCAAGCCAGCGAGGCGCGCCAGATCGACGCTGCCCTCGGTCTGGCCGCTGCGAACCAAGACGCCACCGCGGCGGGCGCGCAGCGGAAAGACGTGCCCTGGCGTGCGAAAGCCGCCAGGCGTCGCATCGGGCGCGATGGCGCGCAGGATGGTCAGGGCGCGATCGTGGGCCGAGGCGCCGGAGCCCTCGCAGTCGATGGCGTCGAGGCTCTCGGTGAAGGCCGTCGAGAGGGGCGCCTGATTGGCGTTGGCCATCGGCTGCAGGCCAATGCGGTCGACCTGCTCGCCTTCCATCGCCAAGCAGATGAGACCCCGCCCGTGGGTCGCCATGAAGGCGATCGCTTCGGCGTCCACCTTCTCGGCGGCGATGACGAGATCGCCCTCGTTCTAGCGGTCTTCGTAGTCGACCAGCACGACCATCTGGCCGGCGCGGATGTCGGCGATGGCGTTCTCGATGCGGTCGATTCCTGCCGTGGCTGCCATGCGTGCCTTGCCTTCATCGGTGAGCGCCGCCGGGACTGTCGGTGAGGCGCGGTTGTTGGGGGTCGACGCGCTAACCCTCGAAGGGCCGCAGGCCTCTACCGTGCGACGGGCGCTGGGCGGCGGCGGCTGCAGTCTCGCCGGCGGCGCGGGGGATGGCCCGCACCCGGACCTCGACATTGGCAGCGGCGCCGGCCTGCGCAGCCTGCAGCGCCGCCAGCACGTCCGCGTGGTCACCGGCGAGTACCGCGTGCCCAGCCCCGTGAAGGTGCGTAGCGAGGCGCAGGCGCAACAGGTGCACCTGGGCGGCCTTCAGCGCGCGGTCGGTTGCCGCCAGGGTGGCGATGAGCGTGTGGCACTCAATGGCACCAAGCGTCGCCTCAGCGGCCGCCAGAGGCTCCGGCGGTGCCAGCTCGCCTCGCAGCGCGGCCCGCAGCGCCCAGTGCGCAGCCGGCAGCAGCAGGGTCTCCAAGAGGTCGTCGGCGCCGGCCTCGACGCCCTTCTCCAGGGCCACCTCGACCTCGCCGAGCTCGCCATCCAGCAGGATGAGCCAGCGTCCGGGATCGACGTCACCCGCGAAGCGCACGTTGACGTGGGCCGCCTTGACCAGCGCGTCGAGCGCGAACAGTCCGGCCGGCACCGAGCGGAGCTCCAGCGCTGCGATGGTGTCGGCGTCGAATCGGGAGGAGGGAGAGATCGGCGGCTCCGGGCGCGGGTGCGCGCGCTACAGTCCTCTGGCTGGAGGCGATGCGTCGACCGGGCGCCCGTCGCCCGCGCCGCCGCGGCTATACGATGCGGAAGAACCCCTCGAGCGTGCAGCGGCGCTGCTTGGTCCAAGTGCGGGCGGTGGTCAGCCCTTCCCCGGTCGTGCCGGCGATCGTCCACGCCGTATAGCCCTCGCCGCCAAGACCGAGGCCCGCGTACGAGGGCGCGTTCTTGACGAAGATGCTCGTGTTGACGGCCCGCGCCATGGCGTCGAGCCGATCGATGGCCATCGAGTGCATGGTCGCGGTGTGGAAGAAGCCGTGCTCGACCCGCACCGCCATCGCCACGGCGTCCTGCCAATCGCGGCAACGCACCAGGCCAAGCACAGGCAGCAACATCTCGAGCTGGACGAAGGGGTGCTTCTCGTCGACCTCGGCGAAGGCGATTCGGGTGGCGTCTGGGGCGCGGATGCCGGCGTCGGCCAGGATGACCGCCGCGTTCTTGCCGACGTACTTGCGGTTGACGTGACCGTCAACGATGAGGAGCTCCTCCAGCCGCCGCAAGTCCTGGCCCTTCACCTCGACCGCGCCCGCCGCCGTCATCTCGGCCTTGAAGCGGTCGGCGACAGCCTCGACGACCAAGATCTCCTTCTCGACGATGCAGACGATATTGTTGTCCAAGCTGGCGCCAGCGATGATGTTCTTGGCCGCCGCGCGCAGGTCTGCGGTCTCGTCCACCACCGCCGGAGGGTTGCCCGGGCCGGCGCAGACCGCGCGCTTGCCAGAGGCCAGGGCGGCCTTGACGACGGGGCCACCGCCGGTGACCGCGAGCAGCCGGATGCCGGGGTGCTTCATCACCTGCTGTGCGGAGTCGATTGTCGGCTCAGCGATCATGGTCAGCAGGTTGTCCGGCGCGCCGACGCGGACCATGGCCTCGTTGAGCAGCTCGACGTACCAGCGCAACGTGCCCTTGGCGCTTGGGTGGACGTTGAACACCACCGTGTTGCCGCCGGCGATCATCGAGATGGCGTTGTTGAGGATGGTCTCGGTGGCGTTGGTGCAGGGGGTGATGCTGCCGATGATGCCGAGCGGGCCGTACTCGTCGAGCGTCAGGCCGTGCTCGCCCGTGAACGCCGGCGGCTGCAAGATCTCCATGCCAGGCGTCTTCTCGACCACGAGGCGATTCTTCTGGATCTTGTCGTCGACGCGGCCGAGGCCGGTCTCTGCCACGGCGCGTTTGGCCATCTCCTCGAGGTGGTCGAGGCTGACCCGACGCATCGCCTCAATGGCGCGTCGCCGCACGTCGGCCGGGGTCTTCTGCAGCTGGGCGTAGGCGTCGCGGGCCGCGGCGACCGCGCCGTCGACGTCGACAAAGATGCCGCGACGACCGTCCGCGTTGCGCTTGATGTGGGCCGTCGGCGCGCCGTCGCTGGCCAACCGCCGCACAACCTCAGCGACGATCGCCTGGATCTTGGCGTCGTCGAGGCGCGCCGTGCCGGGCTGCCCCTGCCCTGCCCTGGCCTTGTCGCTGTCCTTGTGGTCGCCGCCGCCGTGCATGGGTCCTCCTGCGCGTCACGCCCGCCCGCCGCCTCGCTGGGGGCCTCCCCGCGCCGGCGGCGTGGCGCGTCAGCCGTCGTCGCGGGTCTTGTCGTAGAGCACGCGCCCGGAGGCCTCGACCATGTCGACCACCGCCATGATGACGTGATCGACCGGGCGGTTCTGCGTCACCTTGGTCTGGCGCGCGCTCGATCCTGCGGCGAAGAGGACGATCTCGCCGGGACCGGCGCCGACGGCGTCGATGGCGACGATGGGCTTGCCGTTGGCCTGCATGGCCGCGTCCAGCTCACGCACGAGCAGCATGCGCAGGCCCTCAAGCTCGGGCTCCTTGCGCGTCGCGACCACGGTGCCGACGACCTTGGCTAGCAACATGGCGACCTCCCGTCGAAAGCTGGCCTGACCCACCTGGGTCGGCGCCCGCGCCTTGACCAGGCTCGTCGCGCGACGACTGCCCTGGCGTCGTCGACACGCCGGCCTCAATGCCACGCTTGGCAGCGGCTGAGTCCCGCCTTAGCCGCCCACCGCCGAGCGCCTCCCTGGCTGCCCTGGCGGTAGCGCCGAGCCCCGTCGCGGACCTGAGATCCACGCCAGACGGCGCCCTGAGCGGCGGCGCGCGGCGGGGCCTCTCGACCTCGCCGCGCGCGCCGCGCGAGCAAGGCTACTCCGCGCTCTGGCGTCCGAGCGGCAGCGCCGTGTCGACGTTGGCGTGCGGCCGCGGGATCACGTGGACCGAGACCAGCTCACCGACGCGCTCGGCCTGGCGGGCGCCTGCCTCGGTCGCGGCCTTGACCGCCGCGACGTCGCCACGAACGATCGCGGTGACGTAGCCGCCGCCGATCTTCTCGTAGCCGACCAGCTCGACCTTGGCCGCCTTGACCATGGCGTCAGCGGCCTCGACCAACGCGACGAAGCCGCGCGTCTCGATCATCCCCAGTGCGTCTGCCATTTTGTGCTCCATCGCGCGGGTCTGGCCGCGCCTCCACACTTTGTGCCTGTCGCGTCAGCGCCACGCTGACGTCCAAGTTCCGCGATGCTACCGATCGCGGGGCGTCCGCCTCAGCTGGCGACGCCCTCGATGCTCTCCAGGGCCGAAAGCGCTGCCGCAGCGGCGGAGTCGATCTCGCTCTCCGACCCGGACATCCAGAGGCGACCGAATGCGCCGAAGGGCCGCACCTCGACCAGCTTGACCCGAGCGGCCTTCTCGGCCTCATTGGCGGCAAACGAGATGTAGCCGGCCGGGGCGGTCTCCAGGATGAAGAGGCTCTCACCTGGCAGGATCATCATTCCCGACGAGTTGCGGTTGATGATCTGCGCTTGGTAGGCCTCGACCGAGCGGATGATCTGGTTGGTGGCGATCTTCGGCTTGACGCGCTTTCCCTCGTCGGTGCCGAGGTCGTTCAAGATCGCCTGACCAGCCTGCCGTACCGCGCCCTTGTCGTGGGCGTGGACCTCGAGCAGGCCGAAGGCGCGCTCCACGATCTGGATGGCCGGGGCCACATCGGTCGCCTTGAGGGCGACGTCGGTGACCCGATTGATCGCGATGCCAGGGGCAATCTCGACAAAAAGGCTCGCCATCTCTGGTAACGGCAGGAAGCCCTTGGCCGTCTTGCCCATGAAGCTGGCCAGCTGCGGCTGCAGGCTGTCGAGAAAGATGAAGGTGCGCAGCGAGATCGACATCGTTCCTCCGTGCGCGAACCCCCCTGGATTCTGGCGCGGCCGTTGGTAGGTAGCATGATGAGCGCCCCGGGACAAGCGCGGCCGCGGGCGTATCATCGGACGCCAGCTGCAGCACCGCATCGCGCGTCGCGACACGAGCCCACTGGCGCTGACGCCGGTCTCGTCGGGCGAGTGGCCGCCGCATCGTCCCCCACCATGTCGGGATGGAGGAGCTCCCTCGGCCCGCTGTGCAGCGCTCCGCCAGCGGTCGCTGGTTCGCTGGGAGCACAGCAGACAGGGTCCGCGCCCGCCTCCTTGGCCGTGCGGCACCGAGCGGGACAGCGTCAGCGCGGTCATCGACTCAGTCGACGCAGACGAAGCGGACCGAGACATCGCAGGCGCAGTTGAGGCAGGGTTAGACTCAGCCGACGCAGACAGCGTAGACGATGAGTGAGTCGCGAGGTTCGAACGTTGCGTGCTGCGATGAGGCGATGACTGCGTGCGACGCTCGGCCGCAGCGAGCCGAGGACCCTCGGAGGTTGGCCCATCGGGGCGTGCTTGAGCTGTCGAACGCGGGGCCCGGTGTTTCGGCGGCGTCGGCATACGCAGACGCGTCGGCTTGCTTGCCGCGGCAAGGCAGTTGACGGTAGTATCGCGCGCTCATCCCGGCACCAGCGGGCAGGGCCTTGGGGGGAGGGAGCATGATCGTCTGCCAGCGCTGTGGCCGCGAAAACGACGGGCGCTACCGATTCTGCCTGGGCTGTGGCGCGGCGTTGCCGGCGGTGCGGCCGGGCTCGACCGCCATGCCACCGCCGGTGCCAAACGGACCGCCGAGCGGACCGCCGCCGGTGCCGGCGCCGATGGCCGCGCCCATCGTTCCGCCTGCGCCTAGCCGTCCGACCGCACCGCAGCCGCCGACGTCGCTCCCGCTGAATGTCCCGCCGCCGCCGTTCGGCGCAGCGGCGACAGCGCACCCGGCGGGTCTGCAGTTCGTCCCGCCACCCCCGTCTGCGCCACCGCGGAGTGAAGGCGGCACCGCGCCCCTGGGCTCGCACGGCACCGGCCAGGTCCCGCTTGCGCCATTGCCGCGTCGACCGGTGCCTAGCAGCAGCGTCGCCGCGACTTCGGGCCAGATGCCGCGGATCCCGGATGACGATATCGACGACGTCGCGGCGGCTGTGCCGCGCCCAGCGCCCCGCCCTGCCGCCGGCGTCGCGGCGCCGTCCGCCCGGCCCACTGATGCCGCCTCGCCGCAGTCGTCGCGGCCGGGCACCAGCACGAGCTTCGAGCACGGGACGCCGGGCGCTGCGACCGAGGTGCTCAAGTGCATCCAGTGCAGCAACGTGATCCCGCCTAGCTACGCCTTCTGCGGCGTATGCGGCACGCCGCGCCGTCGCTCCGAGGCCGCGGCAGCTGCCCCCCCGCCGGCGCCGGTGGCGCGCGAGGCAGGCTGGTTGGCGCTCATCGACGACCTTGGCAACGAGTCGGTGCGCCACTCGCTCAAACACGGTAGCAACGCCATCGGCCGGGCCGCGAGCAACGACGTCACCTTCGAGCAGGACGGCCTACTTGCGCTCCAACACTGCATTCTAACTGCAGAGGATCAGCCGTTTCGGCTCCGTCCCATCGACACATACAACGGCACATATCTTCGCATTTCTACACCCGTTGAGCTCCATCACGGTGATATCGTCCGGGTCGGCCAGGAGGTGCTTCGGTTCGAACGGATCGAAGACCTGGTCGCCGAGGTCTCGCCCATCACGGGGCGACCCTTGCAGGTCGGGTGCTCTATGCCGCGTGGGGTCTGGGGACGCTTGTGCCAGGTCGGCATGGTCCGACAGGTCGCCAACGCCTACCTCCTGACCCACCGCGACGTGTTCCTCGGCCGCGAGCGCGGAGACATCTTGTTTCCCCGCGATGGGTTCGTGTCGGGTTCGCACGCGGTGATCTCCGAGCGAGGCGGCCGCGTGTACCTGAAAGACCTCGGCAGCAGCAACGGCACGTTCTTGCGTGTCAGACGCGAGATCCCCTTGCGCAACGGTGACCTACTCTTGCTAGGTCGCAACCTGTTGCGCGTCCACGTCGGAGCCGGTCCATGAGCATGATGAAGGGTGTCGGTGGGACCTCTGGCGGCATATTGATGCAGGGCGCGGCGGTGGGTCTTGCCGTAAGCGACAAGGCAGTTCAGTCTCGTAGCGCGGCTGGCCCTGGCGGCCATGGCGCACCTGCCCATGGCGCGGCACGACGCGAGCCGGACAGGTCTCGGCCCGATGGCGCCGATCGCGGAGCAGAGTCGACAAGCGCGACCCAAGGCCACTCGAACCACCTCCAAGGGACGGGCATGACCAAGAACCCCCGGGACGTCGGGCAGGGACGAGACGCGGCAGCGCAAGCTGTGTCGGCCGGTGAACACCGGGCCGCTGGCCGCCGCATGAGTTACGACATCCAAGTAGGGATCGCGACGCGGCACCGCCTCTTCGTAGGCCTGGCCGCCAACATCTCCTCGGGTGGCCTTTTCGTGGCGACCGACGAGACCTTGGCGCGCGGTGATCGCGTGGAGGTGCGTTTCCGCATTCCCGGCTCGGATCACGTCTTCCACAAGCAGGCCGAGGTGGCGTGGACGCGACCGCTGGACGAGTCACAGTCGGACGCGACGCAGCAGTCGGGCGCCGGCGTGCGTCTGCTCGATCTGACCGACGACGAGAAGCGGACGCTCAACGCCTTCATCGAGGTCCACGATCCGATTTTCTTTGACGTCTGAGCCGTCGCTCCGTCGCCCAGGCCGTCTGCCGGCGCCCAGCCTGACGCTGCTCAAGCGCCGCCGCAAACGTGCCCAAATTGGGCCAGGACGTCGCGCGGCGTCGCGTGTGGCGGCCTAGGGTTGTGCCGAGACGCCCTGCGCAGCGCATCACCGCGGGCCAGCTTCGCTGAGCGCCCGTACAGACCCAAGCGCTGGAGCGCGCGCTACAACAAGTGATTGCGCTTGAAGAACTCTTCAGTGCGCAGCTGCACGAGATCGGGCAACTCGAGCGGCGCTGTGTGCGACCCGCCTGGAATCACGCAGAGCTCGCCTGCGGGCAGCAGCTGCGCCAACTCGGCGCCGAGACGGGCCGGCGTAAAGTGGTCGTGGCTGCCGGCGAACACCAGGGCCGGCATCGAAAGGGCGGGCAGAAAGGGGCGAGCGCTGTGCTCGGCGACCGCCGCCAGCAGGTCAACAAAGACGCTGGGATCCATGTCGGCCAGGTGGTCGAGGTAGGGCAAGAAGTCACCGCGGCGAATCATCCGACCGTTGACCTCAGTGGCGACGGCGACCCAATAGGCGGCGTCGGTCGGCATCAGCTTGCGCCATGCGCTGCGAAGGCGGCCGCTGTCGGCGGCGAGGGCGCGACGGACCCAGGGCAGAAGCCGGGTCCCAACATCGCTGTCGCGAAAGGTCGTCAGCGGCTTCTCGAAGGCGCCACACGTTGGCAGCAAGGCGGCACAGCGCGACGGCGCCAGGTGGGCGGCGTGGAGCGTCACCTGTACGCCCATGCTGTGGCCCCAGAGGATGGCGCGATCGACGCCGAGGGCATCGCAGACCTGCCAGAGATCAGCGGCGAGCTGGGGCACAGTCAAGCTGGCGCGGTCGCTCGGAATCGCCGAGCCTCCGTGGCCGCGGTGGTGCAAGTGGACGAGCGTCAGGTGCGGCTCGAAGGCGGCGCGGACGTACTTCCAGATGTAGCCGTCGCAGCCGATGCCATCGGCGAGCAGCAGCGCCGGCTTGCCGCCCTCGCCGACCGGCCGGCCAGTCACCCGTACCGAGAGGAGAGTGCCGTCGGCCGCGGCGATCTTTCGTTCCATCAGCGCACCGCCTGGGTCGTCTGCGTGTTGGCCTCTGAGGACGCTCGGAGCCCAACGCCGAAGCCGACGAGCATGTAGCAGGTCGCGAGGACGAGGCCGTAGGTGGCGGACCAGGGCACCCGTAGGGGGACCAAGACGTAGACCAGCGCGATGTTGACGATGAAGAAGGCGCGCGCCCAGCGGCCGGTGGGCAGCGCCAGCTTGGGCAGTGGCAGGTTGCTGACCATCAAGGCGCCGAGAGCGGCCAAGAGCCAGGGCAGCAGGTCGTGGGTCGCTGGGCCGGCGGCGTTGAGCTCGGCGAGGCACAGGAAGAGCAAGCCCATGAAGCTGCCCGACACGGTGGTCGGCAGGCCCTGGAACATCGTCGGATGGTCGGCGGTGGTGACGTTGAAGCGCGCCAGCCTCACCGCCGCGGCGATGGCGTAGAGGCAGCAGATGACGGTCAATGCGATCGCCATCGTCCCGCCGGTCCAAGCGGCACCGCCGTGGAGCGTGACGGCGCGGTAGACCAGGGCAGCGGGGCAGAGGCCGAAGGTGCAGAAGTCGGAGAACGAGTCGAACTGGACGCCAAATTCGCTCGTCGCTCGGAGCAGCCGCGCGACCGTGCCGTCGAGCTTGTCGGCCAGCGCCGCGAGGGCGATCAGCCAGGCGGCGTCGCCTAGCTGATCGTTGGCGGAGCACCAGAGCGAGGTGAAGCCGAGGACCATGCCCAGCGCGGTGATCGCGTTGGGGGCCAGCAGGCGCGGCGGGACAGGCTCGAAGATGCGCATGGCGTGCGGGTCCTCGGCAGACTGGGGGCGGTCCCCTCGGCGGAGCAGCCCCGGAGGCCGGACGGCGCGAAACGCCACTGGCCAAGGGACGGCGGGTTGGCACTGGGCGACGCGCTGGCGTGCCCGCGGGCAGCGCGAAATGCGACGACATCCTGTCGCCCGGCGGGCCGAGCGCGCCGCCGCAGCGAAGCGCTTAGAGCGGCCCGCGCCACCCGCAAGGCGCAAGGTAGCCGCGTTCGCCTCCGGCGCAAAGTGGCCCGGCCAATCGCGTCGCCGCGGCGCGACTCAACCCGGCGTGGCGGTTCGCAGCGAGGCGGCGATTACGGCCCGCGCCCTGGCCTGGTAGTAGGGGGCGGCGAGCCCACGCTGTAGGGCCCAGGCAGCCACTTCTCGCGCTTGCTGACGTTGGCCGCGGCGCAGCAGGATCTCGGCCAGCCGAACCTGCGGTAAGCCGACGTCGTGTGCCCGAGGGTTGGCCGCGAGGCTCTGCCGCTGCCAGCGCTCTGCGGCGACGAGATCTCCCTTGGCAACGGCGATCGCGCCGAGGGTGTCGAGCAGGGCGTGGCCGTTGGCGCCGCCGATGTGCGCCATGGCCCGCCGCGCCATCGGCTCCACGGCGGCGGGGGAGTCGCCAGCCAGCAGGCGGGCGTAGGCGTGGTTGTTCAAGGCACCATAATCTTTGGGCGCCGTCGCCAGCGCCTGCGCCGTATCTTTGAGGCCGAGCTCAGGGACGCCGAGGGCCGCCAGCTCATCGAGCGATGCCTCCGCCGAGCGCCGACGCGCCTCTGCCGGCAACCGCTCCACCAAGCGCTGCACCAGCGCGCTGGCCCGCCCGCGGCCTTCGGCGTCTGCGACGACGACCTCAGCGGCGAGCACGGACAGCAGGCGGCGGATGAGCATCGCAGTGGCGCCCACGAGGGCGCGCTCCAGCAGCGCGTCGACGCTGATCTCGCCGCGAAGTAGGGCGCTCGCGATGGCGGCGAGCTCGTCGTAGGACAGCGCGTGCAAGGACCGGCCAGCGACGCAGGCATTCAGCGGGTCGGCGTCCGGCTGAGCGGGCGCGGCGACAGGCGTTACCCCGCTGCCAGGCTCAGCGCTAGCCACCTCAGCGGTACCCATCGGCGCGGCGGCTCCCACAGCCAAGCGGGCACAGGCAAAGACTTGCGACGGCGCCTCAGCGGGCGCTGAGCGCAGCAGGGTGCGGGCAAGGTCGACCTGGCCCCAGCGCAGTGACTCTTCGATCAGCTCACGCAGGCGGTGCCAGGGCTCGTCGTGGCCAGCCAGCGAGGCCCTGGCGACCGACTCGGCCAGCGCCGGTTGTCCCGCGGCTAGGGCGAGGGCCATCAGCCGACGCAGGCTGCGGCCAGGGCCAACAGCAGCCGGCCCTTTGGTGGCGAGCGCGGCGGGGTCGAAGCGCTCTACGGCGCCGCCGGCGATGTCCAGGCCCTCTTCGCCCTCGGCGATCCAGGGGCTCGCGAGCCTACCGCTGCGCCCGTCGCCTTCGATCAGCTTCGCCGCGGCGTGGGGCGCTCCCATGGCCTGCAAGCGGAGCGCCAACTCATAGCGACGCGCGCTGCGGTTGGCTTGGCCACCATCGTGCGCCGGCGCATCTGCCACCCGCCACGCGACGGCCAGCGTGGCATCGTCGTCACCGAGGCCGGCGTGAGCGCGCAGCGCGGCCAAGGCATCGCCGGCCTCGACGGCGAATGGGCGCCCATTCGGCCACGCCATGTCCGCGGCGAAGCGCGCGAGATCGGCCTGACCCACCTCGACGAGCTGCTGGGTGAGCGCGAGGGCGTGGCGCAC
>SXGT01777467.1_pt1 | contig 15616 bp, 16 predicted proteins | sample 3176221 | NCBI WGS metagenome assembly SXGT01 (sample SAMN11356862, study PRJNA531348) | freshwater metagenome | isolation source: freshwater sample F1-120 | place: China: Fuxian Lake, Yuxi | collected 2017-12-25
ACGCCGCCGCCGACGCCGACGCCGACGCCGACCCCGCCGCCGCCGCCGACCCCGCCGCCGACCCCGACGCCGACGCCGACGCGTAATCACCTTGCTCGGCCTGGGACCCGGGGGTAGTCTGCGCGCCGCTCATGGGGTCAAGCTCCGAAGTCACCGTCGCGCCCGTCATTACAGCGCCCCGTAAGGGTCGCACTGGCGCCGTTGTCATTGGGCTCTGTCTCCTGGGGTCCACCATCATCGCCGTGGTCGTTTGGGAGCGCTTCAAGCGCTCGGAGATGCTCCTCCTCGACAACCTCCAGGGCATGCGCGACACCGGGCGAGAGCTCAGCGTCCCGGGTTGCGTCGACGCCACGCTCGATTGGTGGAAGAACTGCCAGGCCATGAGCGAGCTCTGCGACCGCTCGGTTGGGCGGATCATGGAGCAGTGCCTCGACGGGCGCGACCGCACCGACTTCTGCTCGCGGGCAGACCTCTCGTCCAATGCCAACAGCGGGTTCGGCTTCGCAGACTGCGTGCAGCGGGCCCAAGGCAACCGCAAGATCAAGAAGCACTGCGGCACCGCTTATCGCGCGGTGGCCTACTACTGCGAGCAGATCAACGCCTCGATCGCGAAGGCGGGGCCATGACGCAGGCCGTGTCGCTCCGCACCGTGCTGCGTGATGTGGTCGCGCTCGGAAAGCCCAGCATCACGCTGCTGTCGGTGATCATGGGCCTCCTGGGCGTTTGGCTCGCCCACCGAAGCCCGGAGGTGCTCGGGGATGGCCTCGCGCTCCGTCACCTGCTCGGCTTCGTCGCCGGCACGGCGATGGTCGTGGCCTCGGCGAACGCGCTCAACATGGTGCTGGAGCGGGATGTCGACGCCCTCATGGCGCGCACGAAGGACCGTCCGCTGCCCACCGGCCGGCTTGGTCTCCCGGTGGCCGTGATCTTTGGCGTCGCGATGGGGCTCGGCGGCACGATCGTCTTGTACCTCGCGGCGAACCCGCTCACGGCGGGCCTGGGTTATGCCGCGCTGGTGTCTTACGTCGTGCTCTACACGCCGGCCAAGCGGCGCACCCCGCAAGCGCTACTGATCGGCGCCGTGCCGGGCGCCATGCCGCCGCTCATGGGGTGGACGGCGGTCACGGGCTCCGTCGACGCGCCGGGCCTCGTGCTCTTCCTCGTCCTCTTGCTCTGGCAGCTCCCGCACTTCCTCGCGATCGCCGTCTACCGGCAGCACGACTACGCCCGCGCCGGCTTCAAGACCGTGCCCGTCGTGCGCGGCGTCCCCGCGGCGCAGGTCCAGACCATCGCCTACGCCACGGGCCTCGTCCCGCTCAGCGTGCTCCTCACGCCGCTCGGCGCCGCCGGCTGGCTCTATGGTGTGCTGGCGTGCGCGGTCAGTGTCTGGTTCCTCGTGCACACGCTGCACGGGGTCCGCACGCAGGCCGCCCCGAAGTGGGCCCGTCGTGTCTTCCTGGCGTCGCTCGCCTACCTCCCGGCCCTGGGCGTGGCCTTGTTCCTCGATCGCGTCTTCGGCGGATGAACGCTGCCACCCTCGCGAGCGCCGACCCGGTGCTGGCGCTGCTCAACCTCTCCCACTCGTACGGCGACCGGCGCGTGCTGGATGCGTTCTCGCTCGAGCTCCGCGCCGGTGAGATCGTGGGGCTCTTGGGGCCGAACGGCTCGGGCAAGTCCACGATCATCTCGCTGCTCGCGGGGCTCATTCCGTCTCGCTCGGGCGAGTTCCGGGTCGGCGGTCGGCGCGTGGAGCAGGCGGCCAGAGAGCTCCGGGAGCGCCTTGGCGTCGTCTTCCAAGCGGCCAGCCTGGACGTTCGCTTGTCGGTTCGGGAGAACCTGCGGCTCGCGGCGGCGATGCGCGGGCTCATGGGTCGCGTCGGCGCGGACAGGGTCGAGCTTATGCTGGACGCGGTCCGCCTCGTGGACCGCGGCGACGAGGTCGTCGGCAAGCTCTCCGGCGGGATGCGGCGCCGGATCGACATCGCGCGGGCGCTGCTCCACCAGCCCGAGCTGCTGGTCCTCGATGAGCCCTCGTCGGGCCTCGACGAACGCTCGTTCCGCGACCTCTGGGCCACACTGCTCGATCTACGCGACGCCACGGGCCTGGCCATCCTCGTCGCCACCCACCGGCCGGACGAGGCCGAGCACTGCGGCCGCCTCATCGTGCTGGCGGGCGGGCGAACAGTGGCAGAGCTCACGCCCGACGCACTGCGCGCTCGCGTTGACGGCGACCTCGTCACCCTCACGGTCAGCGCGGACGCCAACGACGTCGCCCAGCGCATCGCCAGCCTCGGCGACTCCGTCCAGGTCGTGGGTGACGCCGTTCAGCTCCGCTGCCCGCCCGGCGCGGGGCCCGCGGTCATCCCGCGGATCTTTCAGGTCCTCCCCGTGGCGCCGCTCGAGGTGGCGCTTCGGCGGCCCAGCCTGGCCGACGCGTTCTACTCACTCACCGGGGAGCAGCTCGGGTGACGCCGCCCCTCGCCACGCGCTCCATGAGCGCTTCCCCTTCGCGCTCGGCGGCCAACCTCGGGCTCTTGTTCGCGATGTGGCACCGCGAGCTCCTTCGGCTCCGGCGCGAGCCCGCGCGGTGGATCGGCATCGCTGCGCAGCCCCTCCTGTTCTGGCTGATCCTCGGGAGCGGCTTCGCGCCCTCGTTTCAGCTGAGCGGGGCGCCTCAGGTCACGTACACCGGGTTCTTCTTCCCCGGCACCTTGGTCATGGTCGTGCTCTTCACGGCCATCTTCGCCACGATCACGGTCATCGAAGACCGAACCAGCGGCTTCCTCCAGGGCGTGCTCGTCGCGCCCGGCGCGCGCGGCGCGATGGTGCTGGGCAAGGTCCTCGGGATCACCACCACGGTCGCGATTCAGTCCGCGCTGTTCCTGGCGTTGCTCCCCCTGGCGGGTTTGCAGTTCGGCCAGGTTGTCTGGCTGGCGCTCGTGCCCGGCGTGGTCCTCACCAGCGTGATGTTGGCGTCGATCGGCATGCTGATGGCGTGGCGTCTGCCCACCTCCCAGAGCTACCACGCGATCATGAGCGTGGTGCTCCTGCCGATGTGGGTGGTCTCCGGTGCGCTGTTTCCCCCGGGCGGCGGCACGCTCGAGGTCATCATGATGCTGAACCCGCTGGCCCACTCCGTGAACGTGGTTCGCGGCGCCATGCTCCCCGAGCTGCGCGAGGGCCTCTGGACCGAGCTCGGGGTCCTCCTCGCGCTCGCGATGGTGGCGCTGGGCCTCGCCACCTGGGCCTGTCAACGCGCCGGAGGGCGCCCCGCGTGACACCCGGGTGGCGAAAGGCGCTCAACCCGTGGGCCATCGCGGCGGTGGTGGGCGTGCTCACGATCACGCTCAGCCGCGATCGGACACGGAGGGTCGTGGAGCCGCCGGTGAGGCTGGGCTCCGTCCCCGTGGAAGCCTTCGTGCTCGATAATGGCGAGTCGCTGCAGGCGCGCGTGGCGTTCCTCGGGTTCGTGCCGCCCAACGTCGAGGTGGGTGGCCCGGTCCTCGGCGCCCTGGGGTCGTTGGCGGCCACCTTCGCCAAGGCGGAGATGCCAGTCACCGTGGTCGCGGTGCCCGTGGCCGGTCCGCTCCCGGCGCCGGTGCCTAGCGGCGTTCGGGCGGCGCGCATCGACGCCGAGGCCACGCAGCGCTTTCAGGCGGCGCTCCGTCCCCTGATCCTCCCGCCCTTGCCCCCCGCGTCGGAGCCGTGGCGCCTCGGGATCGCGCTGGTCGACTCGTCGGGCAACAGCCGAGGTGTCTACAGGCACGACGCCGACGGCGTGGACGAGATGCTGCACCGCGCACGGCACGTGCTCGAGGAGCCCCTGTGAGCTCGGGACGCGCACGGCGGCTGGCGCTGGCGCTGGTCTGCCTCGCGGCGATCGGGTGCCGAAAGGCCCCGCCGGCACCGGACGACCTCGGCGCCCTCCCGCCCTTCGAGCTCATCGGCACCACTGGGCAACCCTTCGGCAGCCGCGCGTTGCTCGGGCGGCCCTATGTGCTCAGCACCTTCTTCACCTCGTGTCGGTCGATCTGCCCGGCGGTGATGAGCGCGGTTCGGCAGCTCAGGGCTCGCGCCCCGGACCTCCGGTGCGTCAGCGTCACCATCGATCCCGACAACGACACGCCGGCCGTCCTCGAGGCTTACGGCAAGAGCTACGGCGCCGATGGCGACGGCTGGCGCCTCCTCACAGGGGACTACCACGCCATTCGAGCGCTGCTCATCGGCGGGTTCAAGACCGCCGTGGGTGAGACCCCGTCGCGCACCGGACAGGCTGCCGACGACATCGAGCACTCCGGCAAGCTGATGCTGGTGGACGGCCGGGGACACCTCCGCGGCTGGTTCTCCTCCGACGCCGCGGGCGTGGAAGCGCTGCTCGACGCCACCGCCCGCCTCTGATCATGCCTCTTACCCTGTGGAGCCGCCTGCCTCTCGGCCTGGCGCTGTGGCTCGCCGTCGGAGCGCACCCCGGCTGCTCCGATCGCTTCACTGAGCCGCAACTACTAGGGGGTGTCTGGGTGCAGCCCGAGGTGCTCGAGGCGGGCCGAGCGGTGTACGTTCGCGAGTGCTCCGGGTGCCACGGCGAGCAAGGGGAGGGCGCCCGCGCCGCCGCCCATAACGAGCCCGCGCCACGCGACCTCCGGGAAGGGGTCTTCAAGTTCACGTCGCTCCCCGGCGGGGGCCTGCCCACGGACGACGACCTCATCGGGACCATCCGCGAGGGTCTCGACGGCACGCGGATGGTGTCGCGGCATGACCTGGATCAGAGCGCCGTGACGGCGGTGGTTCAGTTCATCAAGACCTTCTCCCCGCGGTGGCGCCGCGAGCGGCAGCTGGCGCCAGCTCCCGACGTGGCCGATCCCTGGCCGGAGGGCTCGCGCTCTGCCGCGATCGCTCGAGGCTACGAGGTCTTTCACGTGGAGGGCACCTGTTGGACATGTCATACGGCATACGCAAACATATCAACGGTACGAGAAATAGCAGCAAGATCCTCTCGAATGAGCCGGGATTCAGTCGAAAAAGCCCTTCAGGCAAAAGGGGATATCTTGATACCCACGCTAGTCGAGACCCGCTTCGGCAATGTCTTGCCACCCGACTTCCTCGATGGTAGGGTCCGCGCCGCCAAGGGCCCGAGGGGCCTGTATCGCACGATCGCCAACGGGGTGGGTGGTACCCCGATGCCGGCGTGGGCAGGTCGCCTCTCCCCCAAGGACCTCTGGGCGGTGATTCACTACGTGCAGGAGCTAGTTCGAGTCCGTGGAACCCCAAGCGCAGGGCGGTATCGCCTTGGGCTCCCGGGGACGTCAGCCGTGACGCCAATAGTGGCGCCAACGTCGGATAACCGCGGCAACCCGCACCGTATTCCCGCTCACCGTCCCTCGCCGCTCGACATCAAGGGGTACTAGACGTGGCCGTCATCTTCCCCCGCTGGACCAACCTCATCCCGCTCGGCCTCGCCGTCGCAGGGCCAGTGGTGCTCGGCACCGTGGTCTTCGCGGTGTGGTACTGGAACTCACCCAGCTTCCTCGAGGTGGGCTACTCGCCCGCCCAGCCAGTCCCGTTCAGCCACAAGCTGCACGCGGGCGACCTGGGGCTCGACTGCCGGTACTGCCACAACACGGTGGAGCGAGGCGCCGCCGCGGCGGTTCCGCCCACCGCGACGTGCATGAACTGCCACACGAAGGTGCAGACCGAGAGCCCGAAGCTCGCGAAGATCCGCGAGAGCTGGGAGACCGGTAAGGCCGTCGAGTGGGTCCGCGTGCACATGCTGCCGGACTACGCCTTCTTCAACCACAGCGTCCACGTGGCCGCGGGCATTGGCTGCTCCAGCTGCCATGGCCGCGTCGACCAGATGGCCGTCGTCTCGCAGGTCGAGCCGCTCAGCATGAGCTGGTGCCTCGACTGCCATCGCAATCCCGCGCCCCACGTTCGCCCCGCGAACGTTGCCGTCACCGACATGGCTTGGGAGGTGGGCTCTGGCACCGCCGCCAAGGCACGCGGAGATGGGCGCGACCTCGTTCCTCCCGAGCACTGTTCCGGGTGTCACCGATGAGCACACGTCACTGGCGCAGCGTCCGCGACCTCCGCGAAGGCGAGAAGGGTCGCCCAGAACAACTCCGCGAGTTCAGCGTCGACGATCCTGCGCGGCTCGACCTCGACCGACGTAGCTTCATGGGGCTCGTCGGCGCCTCCGCGGCCCTCGCGGGCACGCTGCAGGGCTGCCTGCGCAAGGACGTCGAGCACATCCTGCCGTACGCCGATCGCCCGGAGGACCTGATCCCGGGGCATCCCCGCTTCTACCGTACCGCCATGGCTATCGGCGACTCTGTGGTCGGGCTCCACGTCGCCAGCGTCGACGGCCGGCCCATCAAGGTCGAGGGCAACCCCGACCACCCGATGTCCCGAGGCGCCACCAACCGGTGGAATCAGGCCTCGGTGATCCACCTCTACGACCCCGATCGCTCGCAGAAGCCCCTGAAGAAGGGCCAAGAGGTCCCGCAGAGCGAGGCCGTGGCCTTCCTTGCTGGGCTCCTCGGCACCTACCAGGGCGGGGGCGGATTCGGCGTGCTGGTCGACGGCACGCCGTCGCCCACGCTGTGGCGGATGCTCTCGCAGCTCCAGGCTGCGCACCCCCAGGCCTCTCTCTATCAGCACGACGTCTCGTTCAACCGCGCGCAGGCCGAAGGGCTCGCCGGCGTTGGACTCGCCGGCCACGGGGTCCACTACGACCTCTCGCAGGCGGACGTGGTGCTCGTGCTCGACGCCGACGTGTTCGGCGGCGAGGGCGACACGGTCAGCCTCACCAAGGGCTTCACCCAGAAGCGCAAGGTCAGCGCCCCCGGCCAGGCGATGAACCGCCTGTTCGTGGTCGAGCCCCGCTTCACGGCCACCGGCGCCATGGCCGACAACCGGCTTCGCGTTCCGGGCAGCCATGTGGGCGAGTTCCTCCGAGGCGTCGGCGGCGCGATCATCACCGACGCAGCCCCCGCTGCCTTGCGCAAAGAGGTGGTCGATCGGCAGAAGACGGAGCCCGGCGGGCTCGCGTGGAGCGATCGCTTCGCCCAGTTCGTGGCCGAGGTCGGCAAGGATCTGAAGGCCGCTGCCGGCCGCAGCGCCGTCATCGTCGGTGAGCGCCAGCCCGCTTGGGCGCACGCGCTCGCCGCCGCGATCAACGCGGAGCTCGGCAACGTCGGAAAGACGGTCTTCTATACGGCCCTCGGCCGCCCCACCCTGGGCACGGTCGAAGCGCTGGCCGCAGATCTGGACGCCGGCAAGCTTCGCGCCCTCGTGATCCTGGGCGGCAGCCCGGTCTACGACGCGCCGGGAGACCTGGATCTGGCCGCGCGCCTCGCCAAGGTCGAGACCGTGGTCCACCTGGGCTACTACGTCGACGAGACCTCCAAGCTCGCTGCATGGCACCTGCCCCTGTCGCACTCCCTCGAGGCCTGGGGCGACCTCGTGTCCTCGGACGGCACCGTGGCGGTGCAGCAGCCGCTCATCGCGCCGCTGTGGGAGTCCGCGCAGTCGCCGCTCGAGGTGCTCGCGCGCCTCCTCGGCAATCCGAACCCCGACACGTACGCGCTGGTCAAAGAGACCAGTGGCCAAGACGACCTCGGCTGGCGTCGAGCGGTTCACGACGGCATCGCCAAGAAGGGCGAGCCCGGCGCGGCGCCCACGTTCGACTGGTCCGGCCTCCCGGCGCTCTGCGCCGCCGACAAGGGCCCCACGCGACCCACGGCTCGAGCGCTCGAGCTCGACTTCGTGCGCGACTCGGCCGTGCTCGACGGGCGCTACGCCAACACGGGTTGGCTCCAGGAGCTGCCCGATCCGATCTCGAAGCTCACGTGGGACAACGCGGCTTTCCTGTCGCCTGCCACGGCGAAGGAGCTCGGCCTCTCCGACAGCGGCACCCCGGTGTCCGCCGTGGAGGTCACCGGCGAGCTGATCGAGGTGTCGCTCAACGGCCGCACGGTCAAGATCGTGGCCTGGGTTCTCCCTGGCGTGGCCGACAACGTGGTCGTGTTGCCCTTGGGCTTCGGGCGCGATCTGGGCTTCATCTCGAAGGGCGCGGGCTTCGACGTCACGCCGATCCGGCCCGCGGCCACGCCGTGGGTCGCGTACGGCGGCGTCATCAAGCCGCTGGGCGAGCGCTATGTCGTCGCCACCACCCAGGAGTACGGCCTCATGGTCGAGCCGCTCACCGGGGTGAAGCGACCCGTGGTGCGCGAGGCCTCGAACGAGGGCTACAGCAAGGACCCGGGGCAGTTCACGCGGCTCGTCAAGGACGGCGGCCCGGAGCTCATGACCGCGGAGTCCAACGTCAGCCTGTGGGTCCCGCCCAACGCCACCGGCGGCCAGCAGTGGGGCATGACGATCGACCTCAACACGTGCACTGGGTGCAACGTGTGCACGATCGCCTGCCAATCCGAGAACAACATCCCGATCGTGGGCAAGGAGCGGGTCAGCAACGGCCGCGAGATGCACTGGATCCGGCTGGACCGCTACTTCACGGGCAGCGAGGACGAGCCGTCGGCCGTCGTACAGCCCATGGCCTGCGCCCAGTGCGAGATGGCGCCGTGCGAGAACGTTTGCCCGGTCGCGGCCACCACGCACAGCCCCGAGGGCCTCAACGACATGGCGTACAACCGCTGCATCGGCACGCGGTACTGTACGAACAACTGCCCCTTCAAGGTGCGCCGCTACAACTTCTTCAACTACAACCAGGAGCGGGAGCAGAAGGCGCCGCTCGAGGGCATGCAGCACAACCCGAACGTCACCGTTCGGTTCCGCGGTGTCGTCGAGAAGTGCACATACTGCGTGCAGCGCATCAACGAGGCGAAGATCGCCGTCAAGCGGCAGGGCCAGTCCGTCGTACCGGACGGCGCGATCGTGCCGGCCTGCGCTCAGGCATGCCCGGCGGATGCGATTCTGTTTGGCGACATCAACGACCCGAAGTCCCGCGTGTCCCTCGCCAAGACGGAGCCGCGGAACTACGAGGTCCTTCGCGAGCTCAACCTGCACGCCCGCACGAGCTACCTCGCGAAGCTCCGTAATCCCAATCCGGCACTCCAGCCGAAGGGGGCCTGATCGATGTCCTCTCACGAGCACACCGCTAGCCTGCTGGACCAGGTCGCGCGTCCGGCCACGGGGTACGATCCCGTCGGCGGTCGAGACCCGCTAGTCACCGACCGCGCAGACTTCGCGTCGATTACGAACGACGTCTGTGGCGTCATCGAGCGGAAGCCGCCCGTCGGATGGTGGGTCTTCTTCCTGATCTCTCTCGGGCTCCTCGGGCTCCTCGGCCTCTCCCTCGCCGTCCTGGTCTACGAAGGCACGGGCGTGTGGGGGATCAACAGCCCGGTCGGCTGGGGCTGGGCCATCGTCAACTTCGTCTTCTGGGTCGGCATTGGCCACGCAGGCACGCTGATCTCGGCCGTGCTCTTCCTGTTCCGCCAGAAGTGGCGCACAGGCATCAACCGGTTCGCTGAGGCCATGACGATCTTCGCGGTCGTCTGCGCGCTGCTCTTCCCCACGATCCACGTCGGCCGAATCTGGCTGCTCCACTACGTCTTCCCCATCCCCAACCAGATGGGGGCGTGGCCCAACTTCCGGTCGCCGCTGCTCTGGGACGTGTTCGCCGTCTCCATCTACGGCACCACGTCGATCCTCTTCTGGTACATCGGCCTCATCCCTGACCTGGCCACCATGCGCGACCGGGCGAAGTCGAAGATCGCGCAGCGAGTCTACGGCGCGTTCGCCCTCGGCTGGCGCGGCTCCACGCGTCACTGGCAGCACTACGAGGTGGCCTACCTGCTGCTCGCGGGCCTCGCGACGCCGCTGGTTCTCTCCGTGCACTCCATCGTCTCCTTCGACTTCGCGGTCTCCCAGCTCCCCGGCTGGCACACCACGATCTTCCCGCCCTACTTCGTCGCGGGCGCCATCTTCTCCGGCTTCGCCATGGTGATGAACCTCGTCATCCTGGCGCGCTGGGCCTTCAAGCTCGAGCACATCTTCACCATGAAGCACCTCGAGAACATGGCGCGCGTCATCCTGCTGACGGGCTCGATGGTCGGCTACGCGTACGCGATGGAGTTCTTCATCGCCTGGTACAGCGGCAACCCCAACGAGAGCTTCGCGTTCATCAACCGCGCGTTCGGCAACTACGCGTGGGCCTACTGGATCATGATGAGCTGCAACGTCATCTCGCCGCAGATCTTCTGGTTCAAGAAGGCGCGGAACAACGTCTTCATCCTGTTCGTCGTCTCCGTGTTCGTGAACATCGGGATGTGGTTCGAGCGCTTCGTGATCACGGTCACCTCGCTCAGCCGCGACTTCCTCCCGGCCTCGTGGGACTACTACTCGCCCACGATTTGGGACATCTCCACGTTCCTCGGCAGCTTCGGTCTGTTCGGCACGCTCATGTGCCTCTTCATCCGCTTCGTGCCGCAGATCGCGATCGCCGAGATCAAGACGGTCCTCCCGGCCGCCGATCCCCACGGTGATCCCGCCGCTCACAAGTCCCACGGTACTGTCGAGGGAGCGCACTGATGAGCCAGCCGTCCAAGGTCTACGGCCTCCTGGCCGAGTTCGAGACCCCCGCTGGGGTCTACCACGCGTGCGAGACGGTTCGCGACGCGGGCTACACACGGTGGGATTCGCTCACGCCGTTCCCCGTCCACGGCCTCGACAAGGCCATGGGCCTCAAGCGGTCGCCCCTCCCGTGGGTCACGCTCGTGATGGGGCTCACCGGCGCCAGCAGCGCCATGGCGCTGCAGTGGTGGGTCGGTGCCATCGAGTACAAGATGGTGATCTCCGGCAAGCCGCTGTTCGCGTGGCAGCCCTCGATCCCCATCACGTTCGAGCTTGGCGTCATCTTCGCGGTCTTCGGGACGCTCTTCGGGCTCCTGCACCTCTGCCGCCTGCCGCGCTTCCATCACCCGCTGTTCTCGTCGGCGCGCTTCGACCGAGTCACGGACGACCGTTTCTTCATCGCTATCGAGTCCGACGACCCGAAGTACGACCCCATCGCCACGCGGTCGTTGCTCGAGTCGGCCGGCGCGTCGGCCGTGGAGCTCGTGGAGGATCGCGATGAAGGCTGAGTTGCAGTCGGCGCAGGGGCGGGTGCTCACGCACGGCCTCCGTCTCGTGGCAGGCCTCACCGTGGCCTTGGGGATCGGCTGTCGGGGGCAGAAGTTCGACCAGCCGCCGATCCACCTGAACCCCAACATGGACCAGCAGTGGCGCGTGGACATGCAGGAGCCCAACCCGCACTACACGGACGAGCGGGGCATGCGCATGCCGCCCGCCGGAACCGTGGTGGCGGGCTCGCTCGAGGCCACCGACGCGGCTCACACGCATCTCCACGAGGGGCTCCTGGACGGGCGCTACACGGACACCTTGCCGGCCGGGATGACGCTCGACGCGACCTTCATGGCGCGCGGCAAGGAGCGCTTCGGGATCTACTGCACCCCGTGCCACAACGAGACCGGCCGTGGGGATGGTGTCGTGGTGCAGCGCGGCTACGCGCCGCCCCAGAGCTTCATGGAGCCCCGGCTCCGCGCGTTCCCGCTCGGGCGCATCGTCAACGTTCTGAAGCACGGCAAGGCCAACATGCCGTCGTATGCGGATCAGGTCCCGGTCCAGGACCGCTGGGCGATCGCGTCGTACGTGCGCGTGCTCCAGGTGGCGCAGTCCACGCCACAGGACCTCTTCGCCGCGGCAGGGGGCAAGTAGTCATGGGTGGTCATCATCGCCAGCTTCCCACCGCAGCAGACTTCACGCTGAAGAGCGACAGCCTGCTGCACAAACTGCCCGTGATCGGCGGCATCATCGGCCTCGCCGGAATCGGCGGCGCCGTGGCCATGGGCGGCGGCTTCCACGACAAGCAGTTCGCCTACAGCTACCTCACGGCGTTCATGTACTGGCTGAGCATCGCGCTCGGCGCCCTGTTCTTCGTGATGATCCAGTTCGCCACGCGCGCAGGGTGGTCAGTGCTGGTTCGCCGGGTGGCCGAGACGGTCGCCGCGACGCTGCCGGTGTTCGTGCTGCTGTTCATCCCCGTGATCCTCTCGATGCACACGCTCTACCACCACTGGCTCGAGCCCAACGGCGATCCGCTCATCCTCAAGAAGTCGGGGTACCTGAACGAGCCGTTCTTCCTCGGCCGTGCAGCCTTCTACCTGCTCTCGTGGTCGGCCCTCGCCTGGTACTTCCGCTCGCACTCGACGCGGCAGGACCAGACGGGCGACCTCGAGCACACCCGCCTCATGCAGGCGCGCTCCTATCCCGCGATCGCCATCTTCGCGCTCACCATCACGTTTGCAGCCATCGACTGGATGAAGTCGCTCGACCCGCACTGGTACTCGACCATGTGGGGTATCTACTACTTCGCTGGCGGCATGATCGGCTTCTTCACGTTCTTCGGCCTCGTGATCCTGGCGATGACGCGGAAGGGCGCTGACGCGTTCCACGGCGCCGTCACCACCGAGCACCGCCACGACATCGGGAAGTACACGTTCGGCTTCGTGGTCTTCTGGGCCTACATCGCCTTCAGCCAGTACTTCCTCATCTGGTACGGCTCCATCCCCGAGGAGACCATCTGGTTCCAGCACCGGCAGCATGGTGGCTGGGAGAACCTCGGCTACGCGCTGATCTTCGGGCACTTCGTGCTCCCGTTCTTCTTCCTCCTCTCGCGACACGTGAAGCGGAACCGGGTGGCCTACGCCCTTGGCGCCTTGTGGCTCCTCGGCATCCATTACGTCGACCTCTACTTCAACATCATGCCGGTCGGCTCGGCGCACTTCGCGCCCCACGCGGTTGATGCTCTGTCGATGGTAGGCGTTGGGGGGATCTTCGTGGCCACCTTCGCGGCGCTCATGACGCGCAGCGCCATCGTGCCCCTGCGCGACCCCCGTCTTCCGGAGTCCTTCCGGTTCGAGAACTTCTGAGAGGCCTCACGTGGACCATTCGCACGACCACGCCCCGGCCGGAAACCCCGGCTTCGAGCCCGACCACCAGCCCATGGCCGCGATTACGATGGCCGTGGTGGTCTTCAGCATCGCCATGATCGGCCTCGGCTTCGCGCTGGCTCAGCTCCTCGGAGTGTGGGCCCAGAAGCACGCCGCCGAGGTTCAGGGTGCCACCGTGGACGGGCGCCTCACGGCCACCCGCGCCGCGGCCCAGGCGCTCCTCGAGCGGCCAGCCGCGGTCGACGCCGAGACCAAGGAGAACTACATCCCCGTGGCCGACGCGATGCGCCTCATCCTCGCCTCGCCGGACAAGGTCGCGACCAAGGCGTTGTGGCCGGAGCTGCCGGCCCAGGACGACCCGAACGCCGTCGAGGCTGCGGCTCCGGGAGGCGCGAAGTAAGGTGATTCGCCGAGCGTCCCAGCTCGCAGCGGCGCTGAGCCTCGTGCTCCCGTCGGTCGGTCGCGCCGAGTCGCAGGTGCCCCCTCAGCTCGAGGGGATCCACAACGACGACCGCCGGGGCGCTACCGTCGAGCTGCGCACGCAGTTCAAGGACGAGGACGGGAACGACGTCGAGCTCGGGAAGTTCTTCAAAGAGGGGCGCCCGGTGCTCCTCACGCTCAACTACTTCATGTGCACCATGTTGTGCACCGAGACCTTGAACGGCCTTACCGAGGGTCTGCGCGGCCTCGAGTGGACGGCGGGTAAAGAGTTCGAGCTCGTCACCATCTCCATCGACCCGCGTGAGACGTCGGAGCTCGCCTACGAGAAGCGGAAGAGCTACCTGATGAGCCTCGGGCGACCGGAGGCCAACTGGCACTTCCTCACGGGCAAGCAGCGCGACATCGACGCCGTGGCCAAGGCCGTGGGCTTCAACTTCCGCTACGACGCCGCCACCGACCAGTTCGCGCACCCGCCGACCATCATGTTCCTGTCGCCCGACGGCCGAGTCATGCAGTACCTCTTCGGCAAGGTCTTCAAGCCGCGCGACCTCAAGTTCGCCCTCATGGACGCCTCGGAGGGCAAGGTCGGCAATACCTTCGAGCAGCTGGTCTGGAGCTGCTTCCACTTCGACGAGACGAGCGGTCGCTACACGCCGTTCGCCCTCGGGATCATGCGCATCGCAGGCGGGGCCACAGCGCTCACGCTAGGGATCGTGCTGGCCGTCCTCTGGCGCCGCGAGCGCCCCCATTCACGCGCTGGGCTCATGCCCGCGCCGCTCAGGGAGCAGGTATTGTGATGTTGCCGCGATTGTTCGCGTCCTTCTGGATGCCGGAGTCGGCCTCGACCGTCTCTGACGAAGTGGACGCAATCTACTTCTTCATCCTCTACCTCTGTGCGTTCTTCTTCGTCGGCATCGTCGCCGCCACGGTGTACTTCGCCCTGAAGTACAAGCGGCGCGGCAACGACGACAAGACGAGCCCGGTCGACCACAACTCGCGTCTCGAGTTCTGGTGGTCTGTGCTGCCGAGCATTCCGCTCGTCGTCATGTTCGTCTGGGGCTTCCAGCACTGGCTCACGATTCAAATCCCGCCCGCGAACACGCTGGACCTGCGGGTCACTGCCCGGCAGTGGAGCTGGCAGTTCGACTACCCGCGCGAGGGGATCGTCAACGATCAGCTGGTGGTCCCGGTCAACACGCCGGTCAAGCTCGTGATGACGTCCACGGACGTCCTCCACGCCTTCTTCGTACCCGAGTTCCGTGTGAAGCAGGACGTGGTTCCCGGCCGCTACAGCGTGGTTTGGTTCGAGGCCACGAAGGTGGGCACGTTCAACGTCTTCTGCGCCGAGTACTGCGGCAAGGACCACTCGCGCATGATCACCCGCGTGGTCGTGAAGTCCGCGGAGGACTACGCCGCGTGGGTCGAGAAGGGCGGCATCGAGGGCAACCCCGATCCCGTCACGCTCGGCGGGATCTTCGTCAAGCGGTATGGCTGCACCCAGTGCCACTCGGACGACGGTTCTGGCAACACAGGGCCCACGTTGAAGGGCCTCTACGGCAAGCAAGAGAAGTTCACCGACGGGACCTCCGGCGTGGTGGACGACAACTACATCGTCGAGTCGATCCTGAATCCCGGCGCCAAGGTCGTCGAAGGGTTCGCACCGCGCATGCCGTCCTTCAAAGGCAAGATCAAGGACAAGCACGTGACGGCCATCATCGAGTTCATCAAGTCGCTCAAGTAGGGAGACGGCCATGTACAGCACCTCCACCGACGCGCCGGGCCCCGGCGAGCAGGGTCACACCGAGGAGAACTATCTCTCCCGGCGCGGCCTGCTCTCTTGGATGCTCACGCTCGACCACAAGCGCATCGGGGTCATGTACCTCGTCGCCGTGCTCGCGTTCTTCATGGTGGGCGGCCTGCTGGCGCTCGCGGTGCGGACCGAGCTCTGGACGCCGGTCGGCGACCTCTTCACCGGCGACCAGTACAACAAGGTCTACACGCTGCACGGCGCCATCATGGTGTTCGTGTTCATCATCCCGTCAGTGCCGGCGGCGATGGGGAACTTCCTGCTCCCGCTGATGCTCGGCGCCAAGGACGTGGTGTTTCCACGGCTGAACCTCGCCAGCTGGTACATCTACCTCCTCGGCTCGGCGTTCCTCATCTGGTCGATCCTCGCCGGCGCCATCGATACCGGCTGGACCTTCTAC
>SXGT01882767.1_pt1 | contig 15615 bp, 12 predicted proteins | sample 3176221 | NCBI WGS metagenome assembly SXGT01 (sample SAMN11356862, study PRJNA531348) | freshwater metagenome | isolation source: freshwater sample F1-120 | place: China: Fuxian Lake, Yuxi | collected 2017-12-25
GCCGGCGCCGTCGGTCGTGGCGCCGTCGACGTTGGAGTCGGCGGCCGCGCTGCCGCCATCGCCGGCTGCGCCGTCGCTGCCGACCTCGTCGCTGCAGGCAGCGGCCGAGATCCATAGGCCCATCGCCAGCAGGGTAGCAGGCACCGACTTGCACAGCTTCGCGTTCATTGTTCCCCCTCTAGGCCAGCGCGGTCTCGGCTGACTGAGAGAGACTGTGCCCGAACGTCGCGGCGATCGGACCTTGCCACGATCTGAAACCGCCTCGGCGCCATAACTTGACGTCGGCTCTCCGCGCGATGACAACCCGGCCAGCCCTCAGGCCGGGCGCCGCGACCCACGAGGAGCCGCAATGCCGCAGCGATGGCGCATCGAGACCCTCTCTGCTGCACCTCTGGCGGTGCCGCTGCGCGACCCCTTCGTCATCGCCAGCGGGCGCGTCGACGTGACGCCGAACGTCTTGATCCGCGTCGCTGTTCGCGACCTCGCGGCCCACGCGCTTGCCGAGGGCTGGGGTGAGGCCGCGACGCTGCCCCCCGTCACCAGCGAGACGCCGACCGCCGTCTTCGCCGCGCTCGGCGCGCTCACGCTGCCGATCGATCTCACGGACGACGCCTCGTTGCCCGCCGCCTGCGCCGGGCTCGGCCCCTGCGCCCGCGCCGGCCTGGAGGTCGCCGTACTCGACGCCGTCGGTCAGCTGCTGCGCCTGCCGCTTGGCCTGCTCATCGCGCCCGAAGCCGTCTGGCCGCCGGCGCCGATCACCAGCGACATCACGCTCGCCATCGCGGCGCCGATGACGATGGCGGGCTGGGCGACCGACTTCGCGGCGCGCGGCTTCACTGCCTTCAAGGTCAAGGTCGGCCGCGCCATCGACGATGACCTCGCCGCCCTGCGCGCTATCGCCAGCACTGTGCCCGGCTGCACGCTGCGAATCGACGCCAACGGCGGCTACACCCTGGCCGAGGCGCTCCGCCTCTGTGACGCAATCGCCGCCGATCGGCTGCCTGTCACCTGCTTCGAGCAACCGTGCGCCACCGCAGACCTGGCGGCGATGGCGGCGGTGCGACGCGCGGCGGCGTCGTGCGCGCCCATCGCCGTCCTCGCCGATGAGTCGTGCAAGTCCCTCGGCGACCTGGACCGCATCCTCGACCTGGGCGCCGCCGACGGGATCAACCTCAAACTGGTCAAGTCCGGCGGCATCCGCGCCTGCCTGCAGATCGGCCGCGCGGCCCAGGCGGCCGGGCTGCTCCTGATGGTCGGCGCCATGGTTGAGACGCGGGTTGGCATCGTCGCCGCAGCGCACCTGACCGCGGCCCTCGGCGGCGTCGCGTACCCGGACCTCGACACGGCGTGGCTCCTCGCCGACCACCCTTGCGCCGCCGCGGCCGACGACCTCGGGCCGCTGGTGAAGCCTGGACCGGCCGGCTGGGCAGGCCCCGGGCTCGGCCGCTGACCACGCCGCGCTGTTCTATCGTCGCCAGCCCCGTGCTGTGGGCCTGTCGCGCCCCAATGTCACGCCGCGGTCGCCTCGTCCGTCTCGCTACACAGACCCCGCCGCGCGGCCCCCTGGCCGCCTACGCCGGCGGGGCAGGAGGGTGCGAAGCTGACGTTCTTTCGCGCTGGCGGCTTCTCGATGTTCCTGGTCGCGGTCGCCGGGCTCTCGAGCCTGTGGGCGGCCGCGCAGCTGGTGCGCCGGCCCCGCCTGGAGGCGCTTGGCCAGCTGCGCGCGCTCACCGTGGCGACCATGCTCTCGGCGACGGGCGGCTTCTGCTCCAACCTCGCCACCGTCTGCTTGACGGTGCCCGAGCATCCGCAGTGGGCCAACGACCCCAAGGTGGGGCTCATCGTCCTGCAGGGCCTCGGCGAGTCGCTGGCCCCGCTGGTCCTCGGCTGCGGGCTGCTGGCGGCGGCGTGGCTGCTGGCGGCGGTCGGCGGTCGGCGCGCTGAGGTCGCGGCCGATCGGGCGCTTCGGGCGCTCGACCAGAGCGCTGGCGCATGAACAGGCAGCCTGAAGACGCCCTCGAGGACGCCGCCCTCACCGCTGCGCTGCGGCGCGGCGATGGCGTCGCCTACGCTGAGGTCTATCGCCAGCTTCGGCCGCGGCTCTGCGGATTTCTCCGTCACCTCGGCGCCCACCCAGCGCGGGCCGAAGAGCTGGCCCAGGAGACCCTGCTGCGGCTGGCCCGGCACGCCGCTTCGCTGCCGCCGAACACCCGCATGCGGCCCTGGAGCTTCGCCGTGGCGCGTCACCTCTGGCTGGATGAGCGGCGGCGCTTGCTGCTCGCTGCCGCCCATGACGGCTGGCCCGGCCACGCGCTGCAGGTCGAGCCGCCGCTGGCGCCCGATGTCGCCACGGAGGCGGCGCGGACACGGCTGCGGCTCGATCGGGCCATCGCGGAGCTATCGGAGCCGCTCCGTGAGGCGCTGTCGTTGACGGCTGTTGGCGGGCTGAGCGCCGAGGAGGCGGCTGTGGTCTTAGGCATCGAGGGCGCCGCGCTGCGACAGCGGCTGGCGAGGGCCCGGTCGGCGCTGCTGGCGCGGCTCGGGGAGGAGGCGCGATGAGCGGAGATCTAGGAACAGCGAGCGATCCGCGGCGTGATGCGCTCGACGCTGCGCTGTGGGCGATCGGCGAAGGCCCCGATCTCGCAGTCACGTCGCGCGATGAGGCCGCCCTCGCCCTGGGTCAGAGCGCGCTGTTGGCCTCTCAGCGCCGACCGGGCTGGGGCAAGGGCGGTTCGACCGGCGCCGGTGCTGGCGGCGTGGGCCGACGCGCCAGATCGGGCTGGGCGGATCTCGGTGGCCTGGCGGGCCTGTCGACGGTCCCGTGGGTCGCTGCCCAAGCGGTGTGGGGGGGGGTGCGGTGGTGGCAGGTGTGGATGGGGTGAGGCGCGCCTGCCACGGCGGGCCGCAAGACAACCGCCGTGTCGACGCCAGCGGCGACTGCCGGCGGCGAGCCTCGGCCCTCCACCGGCGCCCTCAGCCGCGATGCGCCTGACGCGCCCGTCAGCACGATGCGCCTGACGCGTCCATCAGCTCCGAGGCGCTGGACGGCTCAGCGGGCGACGAAGGCGACGATCTCGCCGGCAGCTAGGCCTTCAAAGGTCACGACGTGTGGTGTGATCGTCACCTTGCGCGCAGGACTTGTTTCAAAGGTCTTGATGGCATTGGCGAACGACAAGGAGAGTCGGGGTGTCGCCGACCGCCAACGAGCTGTCGTAGCGGACACCGAACTGCGCCAGCGCGTCGTACTGGCGCGGGTTGGACTCGAGATACGGCGTCCGCCAACCATCGAGGCGAACCTTGGTGCCTAGGGAATCGCGGAGCATCCGAACGCTGGTGCCCACCTCGCCGCAGACGGTCTGCGTCTTCGGATCGTAGGACGCTCGGCTCCAGTTGCAGCAGACCCTTTGCTCGGCGTCGCAGCCGCCGAAAGCGCCGGTGGACCAGTTCAGGTGCTGGACGCCGTGGCCGCCCGCCGGGCACATGCCGCGCTTGCAGAGGCCCGTCGCGACGTGGTCTCCGTAGTAGCCGTTCACGTAGTCGGTCCTGATGAAGTAGGAGCCCTTGACGCCCTCCTCCTTCTCCATGTCGGCCATACGAAACACGCCCGGACCGCCCCCGGGGGCCGGGGTTGTCGGCGTCCGGCGCGTCGATGTCGTGGCTGGGGATCAGAATCCCTGTCATGGCGCCAGGCAGGGGATGCAAACGCACCACTCGACCGCCGGTCGCCTCGTGGAGAATGCCCCGCATCATCTGAGCGAAGATGTCGGTCGCCGGGTCGTAGCAATTCACATAACAGCGGGTCAGGGTGTACGAGAGCGGATCCCAGCCCAGGCTGTAGATCGCCCCCTTGCCGAGCGGGCGGCGCACGCCGACGAACCCCAAGTCTTGGTCGCCGCGCAGCGCCTTGGCGAACCCGACCGCGCCGCTGTCCGGCGCAGGCTTATAGGTGAGCGTCTCGATCTCGATGGGTGCGGCCAGCGGCTTGTCTGGCTCGGCCTTGAGCAAAATCTCTGTCTCCTCCGAGGAGTCGAGCAGCGCGGTCGCCGGCACGCCCCGCAAGATACGCAACCTGTCGGCGTCGAGGTTCTGGCGGTAGGTGTCCTGAAGGCCAGCGAACGCCATGAGCTTCTTGGCGACGATCGGCGACTCATCTCCAGGCTCGGTCGGTGGTGCACCTTGTACCAGGCCGATCGGCATGTAGAGCACCAGGACGCCGCCCCTTCGACGAACGCGCGCAGCGTGTCGAGGTGGCTCGGCCCATCGTCCGCCTTGGCCAACAGGTAGCCCATGACATAGCCCGGAATGACGATCACGCTTCGGCCCTTGGCCACTGCGTCCGTGATCCCGGCGACGAAAGCGATGTCGCGCATCTCCTCTGCGGGCAGCAGCGGTGCGGGGCCGACGAGCTTCTCGCCCGGTGGCCGAAGACCGGGCTCAAAGGGCAGCCCAGCCTGGACGAGGGCGTGCTCGATCAGCTCCACCGCCATCAGCGCGCCGTCCTTGGCCTCGGGCCAGAGGTAGGGCGGCACCAACACGCTGATCTGCGGCGTCAGCGCGCCCGAGGCGAGCTCCTCGTCGGTTTTGCCGTCGCAGTCGTTCTCGACGCCGTCGCACCGCGTCTCGATGGGCTCGCGCTCAGCGCTGCCCGCCGCGACCAGGCAGACCCACGTCGGCCTCTCGGCCGCTGGCGTGCATCCGCCCAGCGCCACGGTAAACGCGAGCGCCGCCACTCGACGGGCGGCCATGCCGTCTCTTGATTTCGTCATTGGCATGACTCCAGCAGCGGCGCGAGGGCGGTGTGACGTGCGTAGACGAATTCGGTGATTTGGGTGAAGGTCGCTGCGGCGCCAGTGAGGCCCGCCGCGAGCTTTGGATCGCCCGCTGACTCGGCCTCCATCGCGCTCCGATACTTTGCAAAGTAGTCCGCGATGGCGTCCTTGGCGAACGCCCCGCAGAGGAGCGCGCGCACCTTCGCCAGGAGCGCCTTGCGCAGCGCCGGGTGGGCCCAAATCCGCGCGTAGGCGGCGTCCACGCGCGCGCTGCATTGGGAGACCGCTTGGTTGCTCGGCTTGCTGGGATCGATCGCGGTGGCGAACGCCGCGTCGGCTCCTCCGCGCACGACGTGCAAGAGCCCCGAGCTTGGATCTTGCAGGTGCAGATTGGTGCCTGCTCCCAGCAGCCCGTCCATATCTCCGGCGACGAGCTCTGTGGCGTAGACCCCGAGCAAGTTGTCCCAGTCCACGAACTTGCCGACCTCCGCCTGCAGCGCGGTGTCGCTCGCGCTGTGGAAGGCGCTGACGAGGCCGATGAGCGGCTTGTCGTCTGCCACTTGGGGGTTCTCCAGATCGGCTGGATCGGCCTTGTTCACCAAGTATTTGCTGATCTTCGTGCAGTCGCCGCTCGGGCAATTGAGGCCCACGCAGGAGCTCTCCGCCTCGTAGCGCTGGCCGGTGGTCGAGCCAAAGAGCCGCTTCGCCATCTGCTTGTCCGGCTGCTCAAACACCTGGTAGGTCCCGTAAAAACCCCGTTGATTTTGACGTGTGCGAAAGAGAAGCGCGGCGCCGCGACGCCAAGGCTGTTCAACAACGTCACAAACAGGGGCTCCTTGAGAAAGCCCGCGTCGCTGCCAGCGGCCTTGAGACGCAGGTTGCGCGTGGCCTCTGGGCCATGAAGAGCGTCATTGAACTCGTTGAACTTGATGCGTACATTCGGCTTTTTTGGGTTGATCTGCTGGCTGCCATCGCCGAAGTTGCGGACGCCGACGTTGAGGTAGCTCTCACCATCGATGCGCACCGTCGCCTTGTGGTAGACGCGCTCGAGTTTGATGTCATGGGCGTTCACCAAGATCGCCTTCCAGCTCGCCTCTGGCACGATGAGCTCGACTTCGTGCACGCCTTCGGGATCAAAGAGCTTGGTCGCCTTCGGCAGCCCCTTCATGGCACCGGCCGCGCCCGAGTCGCTGGCGCCGGCGTCGATGTCGAGCGCGACCGCGTCGACAAGGCCCATCTGGTCGCCTTGAGCGCCGGCTGCGCACGCGCTCGCCACAAGCCAAAGCCAGACCGCCGGGGCGAGCCTTGACCACCCTTTTCGTCCTCGATCCATCATCATCCCAGCGGACGAACAAGGGCGTCCCACGGCACAACTATCGTCGGCGGCGGCTTCCACTGACCCCGGTCACCGGACCTTTCCTCGTCCGGTGTGACAAGCAGACCCTATCTTCCTGAAAGGGGATCGTCTCGGCGCCGACAGGCCGATCTGACGTCGCCAGCACGCGCGATGCGGCGTCGGTTTGCGCTCTAACCACGGTCCACCGGCCATCCCCCAGGCGCGCCGCATGGCTCCGCCGATGGGATTCGCCGCAGCGTTCGCCCGCGAGGCGCACACGCCGGGTCGATGTCGGACACCAGTGACTTGCCCAGCTCCCTCGCCACGCTTACCATCCTGGCCACTGTCAGTTTCACGAAGCGTGGAGCTTCGCAACGGAAGTGCTTCGCCGAGACAGCGACCCTTGGCTTCGGCTCGGGCCGCGCTTCGACACCAACGCCTCGGGCTCCAATGAGCCCAGGCCCAACCGCGTGGAGCGCCCATGCCGAGTTGGCGCCGCACCGACCTGCCGCCGGGTGTCTACGACGAGCCCGTGACGGCGCGGCTGGCTGCGGCGTTGACGCGTCTCGGCCACGCCGCCCAGCTGCGCGAGATGAGCAAGCACGACGCAGCAGGCGCTGCGCTCGAGGCCTTTGTCGCAGAGGCCGTCGGCATCGCCCTGCGTGAGGTCCGCGATCGGCCGGAGGCCGCGCGAGCGCTGGTGAATGAGCTGCTCTCGGTGCTGCAGCGGCATGCGCCGCAGGCGTTTTCGCGTCCGGGGGAGTTGCAGCTAGAGGCCCTCTGGCTCGACGCCATCGCCGAGGGCACCGCCACCGCGCCGGCGCGCCCGCTCGGCTCGCTGGTGGCGTCCCGGCTCCTGGTCAACGCCGTCGATGAGTCGCTGCTCGATCATCTGCGCTCGGAATTCGACAGCGCCGACCGCGTCGACTTGCTCTGCGCCTTCGTCAAGCTCAGCGGCTTCGAGAAGCTGCGCGGTCCGTTGGAGCGCCACTGCAGCGCCCGCGGGCGCCACCTGCGCCTGCTGACGACGACATACATGGGGGCGTCTGATGCCGCGGCCATCGAGCGATTCGCTGCGTTGCCCAATTGCGAGGTCAAGGTCTCCTACGACGAGCACAGCACGCGCTTGCACGCCAAGGCGTGGCACTTCCACCGCGCCAACGGCTACAGCACGGTGTTCATCGGCTCGTCGAACCTCTCGCATGCCGCGCAGACGGACGGATTGGAGTGGAACGTCCGCCTGACGGAGCAGGGCGAACCAGCGGTCGTGGCGCAGGTCGCTGAGACCTTCGAGCAGTACTGGCAAGATCCTTATCAGTTCGAGGCGTATCGTCAGGACTCACCGCCGCACCGCGCCCGACTGCGGAGCGCGCTGTCGACCGATGGCCGCAGCCAGTCCGGCATATTTGTGCCGATGGAGGTCACGGCCAAGGACTATCAGCGCCCGGTCCTGGAGGAGTTGGCGTCGTTCCGCCGCCTTGGACGTCACCGCAACCTGCTGGTGGCGGCGACCGGCACCGGTAAGACGGTGATGGCGGCGCTCGACTACGCCCGGCTCCGTCGCCGGGAGCCCGCTGAGCCTGGGCAGGCGCCGATCGACACGCTGCTCTTTGTCGCCCACCGGCGCGAGATCTTGGAGCAGTCGCGCGCCGTGTTCCGCAACGTGCTGCAGGAGCGGTCGTTCGGCGAGCTGCTGGTGGCGGGCGAGCGACCGAGCGTTGGTCGGCACGTCTTCGCTTCGGTCGACTCCCTGGCCGAGTCGGGATCGGCGGTCGCTGCCGGCTTTGATGTCGCGGCCTTCGACATGGTGATCGTCGACGAGGCACACCACACCCCTGCCCGCACGTGGTCCGAGCTGCTCGATCGCCTGCAGCCCAGCGAGCTGCTCGGCCTCACCGCGACGCCTGAGCGCGCCGACGGCCAAGACCCAGAGCGACATTTCCCCCGGCCCTGGATCGACAACTTGCGGGTTTGGCACGCGATTCCAAACGCGCTGGTGCCCTTTCGTTACTACATGCTCGACGTCGAGGGCGTCGATCTGCGCGAAGTGACCTGGTCTGCCGGCCGATACGCCAGCGGCGAGCTCGCCGGCAAGCTGATCGGCGCCGCCGAGATCTTCGTCCAGCGCGCGGTCCGCGCCGTCGCAGAGTGCGTCGCGCGGCCTGAGGAGATGCGCGCCATCGCCTTCTGCGCCGATGTCGCCCACGCCTACGCCGTGCAACGGCACCTCCAAGCTAGCGGCCTGCGCGCCAGCGTCCTGACCGCAGCGACCGCCACCGCCCTGCGCCGCGACGCACGGGCCGCCCTCGACAGCGGCGACACCCAGGTGCTCTGCGTGGTCGATCTCTACAATGAGGGCGTCGACGTGCCCAACGTCAACACGCTGTTCTTCTTTCGCCCGACCGAGAGCGCCACCGTCTTTCTCCAGCAGCTCGGCCGCGGCCTGCGCCGTGCGCCTGGCAAGGCCGAGCTGGTGGTCTTCGACCTGACCGCGCGCCAGCACCACCAGTTTCGCTTCGACCGCAAGCTGCGGGCCCCGCTGGGCATGACCCACAGGGAGCTCGGCGACTTCGTGCGCCACGGCTTTGGCCGGCTGCCTGCGGGGTGTTTTCTGCACTTTGACGAGCGTGCTCGACAGGAGATCCTCGACCAGATTCGCCGTGCGATCCCATCGACCTGGCGCGAGCTTGCGGCGCTGCTAAGCGACCCCGCGCACAGCCCGCTGTCGCTGGAGGGTTTTCTGCAGGCGACCGACGTCGACCTGCGTGACATCTACGCCCCGAAGCGCTCCTGGACGGCGCTGCGGCAGGCCGCGCACCTCGACCGCCAGCAGCTCGGCGCGGAGGAAAAGGCGGCGCTGCACAACGTCCACAAGCTCTGCCACGTCGGTGACGAGCTGCGGCTCTCGACCTGGGAGCGCTTGGTCGCGGGTCAGCCGCTGCAGTCGCCGGCGGCGCAGCGGGCGCGCGACATGCTGTTCGCGGTCCTGTACGGAAAGGCCGCGGCGGCGGTTGGCGCCGCGGTCGACTTGTGGCGGCAACATCCTGCCCTGCGGGCCGAGATCGCCGCGCTCGTCCCGGTCCTGCGGCGCGAGAACGCCCTGCTGTCGCCGCCCGATCGCCTGCATCAAGATATCCCTTTGGTCCTGCATGCCCGCTACCTAGGCGTCGAGCTGAGCGCCGCGTTCGGCCAACGCACAGCCAGCGGCGACTTTCGCGACTACTACACCGGCGTCGAGGCCACAGGCGACGGCCGCTTCGACCTGCTGCTGGTCACGCTGGAGAAGGCCGCGGCGACCAAGGAACACCTGCGCTATCGCGACTTTCCCCTCACAGATCGCCAATTCCACTGGCAGTCTAAGGCAGCCACCACGCTCGACTCCCGCCAGGGCCAGCGCCATGTGCGTCCAGGCGCGGTCGGCGTCACGCCGCTGCTGCTGGTGCGCGAGCGCGCCAAGGACGGCGGTCAGACCGTGGCCTTCCGCTACCTTGGGCCGGTCACGCCGCTCTCGCATGAGGGCGAGCGGCCCATCTCGATTCGTTGGTCGCTGCGCTACCCCATGCCGGCGGCGCTCTTGGTCGCCGGACGGGTGGCGAGCTGAGGTCCGGGGCGTCGCGACTTTTACCCCCCATGCACGGTCTCCACTTTCGCTGAGCGGAGCGAGACGCGGCCCAACATGGAGCTGGTCGGATTCCGCTCGCGACCGGCATCGCGTATCCTGAACCCGCCGGTCCCACGCCTGACCCTGCTGCAAGGCGCCGTCAGCCTCAGTCGCCGAGCCGCAGCCAGGCGCTCCAGCCGCCATTGCCACCGACGATCCCCGCCGCGCCCAGCCGCAAGCTGCCAGCGGCGACGAAGCCGACGTCGAGCTGCAGCCGCAGCTCGGCGCCGAGCGAGCACAGCGCCCCAGAAGTCGTCGAGCGTTCGCGGCGCTCCGACTCCGCGCCGGCCAGCGCCGCCGCCGCGTCGACGAAGGGCGTCCACCACAGACGGCCAAGCCAGAGCGGCAAGGTGTCGAAGCCGCGGCCGATGTCGAGCAGCGGCAGGTGCAGCTGCGCCGACGCCCAGGCCAGCGAGCGCCCGGCGATGAGGCGCTCGCCTAGGCGCGGATCGAGCAGGCCGCGCACGGCGCCGAAGTCGCCGCCACCGACGCCCGCCACCAGCGTCTGCAGGTCGCTCGGGCCGACGCCGACGAGCTGGTAAGGCACGACGCCGGCCGGGACGATGGCGCCATGGCCGAGGCGGCCGCGCAGCGCCAAGACGAGGTGCTTGCCGAGGCGAAATGAGCGCTGGAGGTCGAGGTCCAGGCGCAGGCTGCGCGACGGCGCGCCGAGCGTCGGCTCGTCCCAGGTCGCCGCCAGCGTCCAGGCGCCGAGGCGCTCCGACACGGCCGAATCGGGGTAGCGCTCAGCGCGGGCCCAGCCGAAGGAGACCGAGACGTCGCCCGCGCCGACACGTCGCACCGGCGTCGAGATTGGCCCGAAGGGCTCGTCTGGCAAGACCCGAGCGCGAAAGGCCTCGAGGTCGCTCTCGAAGCCCGTCCGTCCGAGCCGCACAGCGAGCCCCAGCTGGTGGCCGCCGCGCGCCGCCGGCAGCTGCAACGCCGTCGTGAGCCGCAACAGCGAGACGCGCGTCGCGAAGGGGTAAGACACAAAGCCGCGCCGCGCCCACGCCGTGCCTGGCAGCGTCGCCAACAGCAGGCCCCACTGTGGGCGCCAGCGCTCGCTGCTGAGGCTGAGCACGGCGGTCGGCCGCTGCAACAGGAGGTCGCTACGCAGCTGCAGGCCAAAGCCATAGAGGCCAAGCGCATCGCGGCCTTGCAGGTCGGAGCCGACGACCACCGCTGCCGGGTCAAGTGGCGCGCCGACGGCCCCGGCCTCGACCACGGGCTGCCAGCGAAAGGGCCGCAGGGTCGGCAGGGCTGCGTAGTCCGCCTCCCGCCAGCGCCCATCGCTCGGCGCATAGCGCTCGGCAGCGTCGTCGACGGGCGACGCGACCTGCGGACCTGTCGTCGTCGGCGCGCTCGTGATCGTCGCCTCCACCGCCGGCCAAAGGTACGCCTCCATGCCGCGGCCGCGGTGCTCGACCGTGACGACGCTGCCGTCGGCCAGTCGCGCCGCGGAGGCGACACCCGTGGGCGTCCAGCTGCGCAACACGAAGCCTGCTGACGGTGACTCGAGCTGGAGCAGCGCGGCGTCGCGAAAGGTCCCGCGCTCGACGACCGCGCTGAGCTGAGGCGGCGCGTCACGGCGACCGATGGCCGTCAGGTCGCCGATCCAACCCGGCGTCGGCAGGGCGACAGCGGTCGGCGCTGCCGCTGGATGCGCGGCCAGATCGAGCCGCCACAGGCGCCGCTGCCGCGCCCAGCCTTCGGTGTAGTAGAGCGTCCGGGCGTCTGTCAGCGCCGGAGTCCCGAGCAGCTGCGCCGGCGCCAACGCCCTTTGGACCGTGCGCGGCCGCAGCGCCTCGGCGCCTTCGCAGTCGAAGTCGGCGACTTCGATGCGGGTGTGCCCGCGGTCGAGGCCGATCCAGGCGATATGGCGCCCGCTTGGGTCGAGCGCCAGCTCGCGCGCCCGGGCGCCGAACGTGCGCCGGCGGGCCGTATCGGCAGCCACCGAGCCGCCGACCGGCGCGCAGAACACCTCGCTGCGGCGGTACACGAGGCTGACCGGTCGCGTGGCGGCGTACACCAGCCAGCGGCCGTCAGGCGACACGAGGGCGTCGTCGCAGTCCGCCTCGCAGACGTGCAGGGTCTGGCGGCGGCCGCTCGCTGGCCACAGGCGGTCGATGCGGGCGAGATCGTCCGCCGGCGCCACGGCGAACACCACCGAGACCCCGTCAGGGTGGGCCCGCACGCGGCCCTTGCCCTCGCCGTCGGCGCTGACGCGACGCGGCTGCAGGGACGCCAGCAGGCCATCGGCGCCGACAGATTCGACGTCGCGCGGCACCGGCGTGGTCAGGAGGTCGGCCGCGGCGACCGGTGGCTGCAGTCCGAGGCGCCGCCAGCGCTGCTCGGCTGTCTGGCGGGCGCGGAGGTCGGCCTCGGCGTCGCGCCACAGCCCGTGTAGCGAGCGACCGAACACCTGGCGATACAGCGACTGGATGGCGAAGGGCAGCACGAGCCTGCCGAAGGCCGCGATGAAGGCGGTGGTCTTCTCGGCGCCGTGCGCCCGCGCCTGGTAGTCGAGCAGCCAGCTGCCAAAGACGTACCACCCGCGGCCACGCGGCCAACGCAGCGGCGCGCCCGTCAGCTGCTCTGGCGTCGGCCAAGCGTCATCGAGCGCGGCGGCGCGCAGGCGGGCCAGAAAGACGCTGCCCTCGACCCGGCCACCGCGTGCCGGGCCGCCGTTTGGGCTCCGCACCGCCGCGTCGGCGCCGACGTAGCGGGTCTCGATCCAGGTGGCGAGGCCCTCAAGCCAGAAGCGCGGCAGCTCGGCGTTGGGCAAGTAGGTGCGGCCCAAGACCGCGTTGACCCACGCCACCGGGCCGCTGACTTGGCCCATGTGCAGGATGTGCGCGACCTCGTGGAAGACCAGCGCCCGGACCCAGTCGCCGTTGCCCTCGAGGTCGCTGCCCACGCGCGGCGGGGCCGCGTTCAGATGTACGTGATCGTAGGGGAAATTGATGGCCAAGCCGTTGCTGTCGTCGCCGTAGTCGTCGAGGGTCAGCTCCAGCCGCCGCGGCTGCTGGTAGGGCAGCACGTCGGCCAGCGTCGTCAACGCGTCTTCGGCGCTGCGCGCGGCGTGGCGGGCGATGACCTCATAGCCCGCCGGGTAGTGCACCGCCACCCGGCGTCCCGTCAGCGTGCGCCAGCGCAGGTCGCCGTCGTGCGCCAACGCCTCGGGCGCCGGCATCGCGAGCCACAGGCAGGCAGCCGCCAGCGACCACGCCAGCGCAGCAGGGCACCGATCGCCGCCGATCGCCCAGCGTCGCCGCTGCCCTGTCATCGGCTCAGGCGGAGTGCGCGCCGGTGGCGCCGAGGGCCTCCGCAGCGGCCTCGGCCTCCTGTCGCTGCAGCAGCAGGTGCGGCGGTAGCTCGGCGTAGACGTCGTCGAACAGCGTGTGCAGCGCCACCGGCGGTAACGCCTCGACGCTGGCCAAGGTGGACCGCACCTCTTCGTCGCAGGCGCGGGCGTAGGAGTCGACGGCCGCCTGGTCCAAGGCGTCACAGCCGAGCAAGTAGCGCTGCAGCCGGGCGATCGGGTCGAGGGTCCGCCACGCCTCAGTGACGCGTTCGTCGCGGTACCGGCTCGGGTCGTCCGAGGTGGTGTGGGCGCCGACGCGGTAGGTCATCGCCTCGATGAAGACAGGTGCCTCGCCGGCCCGGGCGCGACGTGCCGCCTCGGCGACCACCTGAAAGACGGCCAGGGCGTCGTTGCCATCGACCCGCGCCGCGCCTAGGCCGTAGCCAATGGCCCGATGCGCCAGCGTCGGCGCCGCGGTCTGCCGCTCGTAGGGTGTGCTGATGGCCCACTGGTTGTTGGCGCAGAACAGCACCAGCGGCAGGCCCTTTCCGCGCGGCCGCAGCACCCCGGCCATGTTCATCGCGACGTGGAAGTCGCCCTCGCTGGTGGCGCCGTCGCCGATGGCCGCGAAGCAGACCGGGCGATCGCCAGCGGTGTCCTCGGCGTCTGTGCAGCGCGCCGCCATGGCGAAGGCGGTCCCCACAGCCTGCGGAAACTGCGTGGTCATCACCGACGACAGCGTGACGTGGTTCAGGGCCCGCGAGCCGTAGTGGCAAGGCATCTGCCGGCCCTTGGTGCACGAGTCCTCGACGTTGCCGAAGCAGTTGGCCAGCCAGGTCCGGAGCGAGAAGCCGCGCCACAGGGCCATGCCGCCCTCGCGCAGCGCCGGGTGCACCCAGTCGCGCAGCTGCAGGGCCGCGGCTGCGCCAAAGACGCCAGCCTCCTGGCCGGTGGTCGCGCCGTAAAAACCGATGCGGCCCTGGCGCTGCATCGCCAGCATCCGCTCATCGATGGTCCGCAGCCGCAACATGTGGCGCCACAGCGCTAGCGCCAGCGCCGTCTCCAGCTCGACCTGCGCCGGCGGGGCGGGCTGCAGACGTCGACCCTCGGCGTCGAGCACACGATACGGCGCGCCGCAGTCCTGCAACGCGCCCTTAGCCATCGTCGGCCAGGGCCCGCTGCTGCTGCACGCCGCGATCAGGTCCTGCGCCGTCGCCGTGGCCGCGCGATCGGGCTGTCCGCGCTCGTTCAAGGGTCCTCCTGTCGTCGTCGCCGCGCTCTCGCCGCCGCGTCAGGCGCGCCGCTCAGTGTCGCCGCCGGCGCCCTCCAGCGCAAGCGTACCCCTTGCCATGACAGACACCTGTCCATACGATCGCGACTGCGCCGCGCCGCCGCGCACTGGATGGACGCATGCCGCCGCTACCGACTGCCCCCTCGCCGCCGCCGCGCGCCGCCGCCCCACGACGCGCCCGCGCGGACATCGAGACCGAAGCCTCGCCGCGCCAGTCACCGACCCGCGAACGAATCTTCGCCTACGTCAGGGCCCGCCTCCTCGAGGGCAACCCGCCGTCTGTGCGGGAGATCCGCGACGCGCTCGGGCTCCGCGCAGTCCAATCTGTGCAGGTCCACCTGCAGACGCTGACCGCGGAGGGGCGCCTCCAGCAGACGCCCGGCAAGGTCCGCGGTAGGGCCCGTGGCTACCAACTCTGCGAGCCAGCGGCGTCGATTCGCCTCGTGCCTCTGCTAGGTCGCGTGCAGGCCGGCGCGCCGACGCTGGCATTGGAAGAGGACATCGAGCACATCCCGACCCGAGTGACGGCCCAAGAAGACGAACTGTTCGCGCTGCGCGTCCGCGGCGAGAGTATGGTCGACGCCGGCATCTTGCCGGGCGATATCGTCATTGTCCGGCGCGGCGTCGAGGTCCGCGACGGCGAGGTGGTCGTCGCGCTGCTCGGCGACGAGGCGACCGTCAAGCACTTTCACCGCGACGGCGCTTTCGTCGAGCTGCGCCCGGCCAACCTCGACTTTGCGTCGCTGCACCTGAGGGCCGACGACGTCGTCATCCTCGGCAAGGTCGTCGAGCTTCAGCGCAGCTTTGGCCGCGTCGGGCGCTGAACCGCTAGAGGCGCCCACAGCTAGCCGCCCGGGGGCGCCGAATTGGGCGCGGCTCCGGCGGGCGAGAGCCAAAGAAGAAGACCCTGTTTCCCGCAAGGGTGGCGCCGAGCCCGGCCCAAGGCGGACGGCGACAGACGTGGCTCATCGTCGCGGGTCGCGTCTCTCTATCAGTGGCCGCGGCGCTGGGTGTCCCGCTGCGCCGTCAGCGACTCTAGGTCGGTCGCCAGCGCCGTCTGCCCGCCGCGCCGCGCCGCGTCTGCCAAGCCGCGGAGCCAGTCGGCGTCGGCGCCGCTCTGTCGCGCATGCAGCAGCGCCAGGTCCGCCTTGCTGAGCTGAAGCGCGGCGCGGCCGGCGCTGCGGTGGGCGGCGAGGTAGCCGGGCTCCAGCGCGAGCGCCCGCTCGGCCAGCGCGAGCGCCTCGACCGCCCGCC
>SXGT01611509.1_pt1 | contig 15613 bp, 16 predicted proteins | sample 3176221 | NCBI WGS metagenome assembly SXGT01 (sample SAMN11356862, study PRJNA531348) | freshwater metagenome | isolation source: freshwater sample F1-120 | place: China: Fuxian Lake, Yuxi | collected 2017-12-25
CTTACCGCTGGACTCCGGACCGTAGATCTCGACGATGCGACCGCGGGGATATCCGCCTATCCCGAGCGCGATATCGAGCCCGATGCTGCCCGAGGGGACCACCGCCACATCTCCACCCAGGGTCTCGCCCTCCTTCAAGCGCATGATCGAGCCCTTGCCGTATTCCTTCTCGATGCTGGCGAGAGCAAGCTCGATGGCCTTTGCGCGGTTCTTGTCTTCCATGACGACTCCTCTGGGGCGTGGACGTAGCGGGGGTCCGGTTCCGCGCGCCACGCTATCTTGTTGTTGGGAAGAACAGAGTACTGTTCATTTGTTCAGTTGTCAAGGGCCTTCGCCAGGTTCTCATCTGGAAGCTCTCGGTGGGCTCTCAAGGCCAGGTGGCCGGAGGGCCCTTGGCCAGCCTTAGCCCGTCGCGGACGTAAGCGGCCAGGTCCTGAGGAGCGCCCACCCCCTGGTGGAGGATCTCCATGGTGCGCGTGTCGACGAGGGCGTTCCAGGGGAAGCCGTCGATGCCGAAGACGCCGAGCCGCTTCGCGTCCACGTCGAGGAGAACGGTGTGCTTGGTGCTGTAGCGCCCCACCCACGCGTCGAGGTCGGTGAGCGAGGCGCCGACGTTGCGCGTCTTTCCCTGGAGGAGGATCTGCACGATCACCGCCCCCTCGGCCTCCAGGGCGTCGTGTTCCTTCTGGGTGGCTGCGGCCTCGGAGGCGCAGATGGGGCACCAGGCCGCCAGCCCCTGGAGGTGCAGCACGCGGTGGCGCTTGGCCTCGGGATCGTAGAAATCTGCCATCGATACGGTCTTCAGACCGCCGCTTTTGTTCGAGCGGACATACCCCTGGAAGGCGAAGTTCTGGAGGCGATCCCCCGGGCGCTGCGTCGTGCGGTACCGAGTGCCGATGTGATCGGTCGGGTAGGCGGCGCCCTCCGGGTTGGCCGGAGCCGCGCCCACGTCGCGATCGATGAACGGCTCCGTGGACGGTGAAGAGCAGGCGATCGCGATCACCGAGAGGACAGAAGCGAACAGGGGCGAACGCAGGGATCGCATCGAGCCCAGTGTTGCAGAAAAGCGGTGTTTGGATAGGGAGAGGCAAGGACCGGGCTCCTCTCTGCTAAATTCAGCGCTCAGGCACGTGTACCAAGGGAGAACCCACTGTACGGCAGCGAGGGCGTTCCCCCCTCGCCTCCCCCCTGGAGATTTCTTATTTGCGAGGCGGTGCCCTCCTCGCCTCCTCCTCGTGATTGAATCCTCGCCCGTCTTTGCGAGGACGTTCATTCCTCGCCTCCTCCCTATATTTTTGATCCTGCTGGCGGGCGCGCTGATCGGGTGCGAGCGCAAGAAGGCCACGCCCTCTCCTTCACCTACGGAGGCCCCGTCAAGCGTGGCCGCTCGCCTGGGCATCGACGCAGCGGCGCTGGAGCCGGAGCCTGTCGATCCCCTCGCTCCCCCGGGCGATCTCCTCGCCGAGAGCGAGCATTTCACCACGCTGGAAGCGTGCGTCGCCGAGCATGGAACGCTCGATCCCGTGCTGGGCGACGCGCTCCGGGCCATCGGCTACGACACCATCGTCCACGACGGGTGCCGGCTGCTCGAGGCCATCAAGGCCCGCGACAAGGAGCGCTGCACCCCCATCGTGGCGAGCGCCCTGAGGGCGCGGTGCGAGAGCGTCGTCGGCATCGTCAGGGGCGACATCGACTCCTGCCCGCTCGTCCGCTCCGACGCTCCTTCGTCGGGGCGCTCGCCCACCTGCCTGGCCGCGGCGACCGGCGACGTGCGCCTCTGCGTGGGCGAGAACAGGGTCGGGCGCATTCATTGCGAGGCGCTCGTCCTCCGCGACCTCGCCCGCTGCAACTGGCTAGGGGAGGACGCCTCCCAGCCCGGGATGGGCCGCCGCACCTGCCGCCGGGAAGTCCAGCGCCTCCGCGCCCTCTTGCCTCCCCTGAGCAAGGGCCTCGCTCCCCTTCCCGAGGTCTCCGCGACGCTGAGTGTACGGCCCAAGATCGAGGATGCCGGAGCCCGGGACGAGCGCGTGGACGTCACCCACGATTTTGCCCAGGGCAGCGTGCTCTTTCCCGGAGAGCTTCGCCCCAGGGAGGTCGGCAAGGGGAGGAGCGCGCTGGAGCTGGGAGCCATCCTGGAGACCGGCACGGTCGTCTTTGCTCCCTCTCCTGCGAAGCGTCCCCGGATGGGGCTGCTCGTGTCGATAGGCAAGGAGGGGATCGCGGCCCGCGCGGAGCATCTGGAGCTCGAGGTGCCGGGAGAGCGCACCCTGGTCTTCCCGGGCGACAGGTTCGAGGGAACCGTGTCCATCCCCAAATTGGTGGGCAGCCGAGGGGGCGAGCTCCGCGTCGTCCTGGATGGAGAGTTCGGGGTCCAGCCTCGCGCCTACATCGTGCACCTCGAGCTGACCACGTTCCTGCGCGACGTGATCACCTCCGCTCCGCCCTTCCGCGTGGACGCGGGGGCCTGGGGCCATGCGACGCCCCCGGACTCCGGAGCCCAGGTCGACGTTCGGGCTGACGCCCTCACACCCCGATGAAGAGGCGGTGAGCGAAGTTTCGCTCCAGGCGGGCGCGCAGCACCTTGTCGGCCGCGAGCTCGATATCGTACTCGATGCGCTTGAACTCGAAACGCCTGGCGCCTGTGTCGAACACGGTGAAGCTGGCGCGGTTGTCGAAATCCCGGGGTTGTCCCACCGAGCCGACCGACACGATGTACTTCTTGTCCGGCTCGAGCACGAAATCCACGCTGGGGAGCTCCTCGACCGAGTTCTTCGTGAGCGCGAAGACCTTGCAGAGGTGAGAGTGCCCGATGAGCGTGATGTGCCCGAGCTTCTCGAAGATGGGGAGGCACTCCCTCGCCTGCTCGGGCGCAAAGATGTACTCGAACTCCTCGAGGCGTACCGGCGAGCCGTGGCACAGGAGAACGTCCGCCTCCTCCACCTTGTGCTGGTAGGGCAGGTTCTTCAGCCACGACATGTTCTCCGTCGAGATCATGGCGGCGTGCACGTCGAGGGCGTGGCGGGCGGCCTCGTAGTAGTACGAGTAGTCCATGCGGCCGGAGACCGCGGCGTCGTGGTTGCCCAGGATCGTGATCTTGGCAAGATCCCGGATCATATCGGCGCACTCGTTGGGCGAGCCCCCGTACCCGACGGTATCGCCCAGGCAGTAATAGGTGTCGATCTGTTCCTTCGTGTACGCCTCGAGCACGGCACTCAGAGCTTCGAGGTTGGCGTGTGTGTCGCTGAAGATCCCGAAGCGCATGAGGGTGATGAAACCTAGAGCTTTTTTCGAGTGGAGGGAACTGGTGACTCCAGGGGGGTGACGAATTCGCGGGCCTTGCGCTCCCGAGGACCCCGTGCCATGCCCGGGCCGATCATGACCGACGATCCGCACCTCAATGGACACGCCCACATACGCGAGGATCAGGCTCCCCCGGAAGAGCTCCTGCCCCCTCCGGCGATCATCGCCGACTGGATGAGCTCTTGCGCTCGTTTCGTGGAGGCAAGGTACGGCGTACGACTTGACGGGACCCAGGACACCCTGAGCCTGCTGGATCAGTATGTCCGTGACGCCCGAGCCGAGATCGTCGCCAAGCCCGAGACGCTGGAGCTGCTCACCCCGACCATCGGAGCGTACCTGGGCGAGGTGCTCCGGACCTCCTTCGGGGGCGAGTGGTTCGCCGAGGGAGATCCCCCTGCCTGGCGGCTCTTCATGGCGAGCGTGTACCTCGCGTTCAACCCCATCGGGATGGCCAGAGAGGCCCTCACTCTCGCTGACGAGCCCGGCTGGCACGCTCACCTCGCGACCGACCCGGCCGAGCAGCAGGATCTCGATGCCCGGCTGGCGGCGCTCCCGGAGGTGGAGGTCGAAGAGTACTACCTGCCGACGACCCGCTTCGACGTCGTGCACATCGCCTTCGAAGCCCTCAGGGCGGCCATGGCGAAGAACGGCACTCCGGACGTGCGCTTCACCAGAGAGGACTACGAGTGAGGCCCAGCCAGGATCCGGACCTCACCTGCCCGCGTCGAGCGAGCCCCAGGTGGCCTTTCCGGGGACGACGATCGTCTCCACCGGGAGGATGGTGTCGCCCAGGAACGTGCGCCACGCGAGCTGGTAACGGCCGGGGTAGAGTCCGTCGATCGTGAACTGCGCCGAGGGGCCCAGCCAGACCGCAGGCACGCCGTCGATCCACGCGGTGGCCAGCTCGTTTGTGGGGTTGGAGAGCTCCAGTGTCGCCCCAGCGTTGTCGGGGGGACCATGACGGATGGCGCGGAGCTCGAGGGGACCGAGGAAGCGCCCGCCCCTGTCCCTGGGCAGGAGATCCATGGCGCGGACCGCGTGGGGTGGAGGCGCGGCCAGGGCGACGGGAGAGAGGTCCGTGTGACGGGCGAGCGCATGCACCTCGAAGCCCAGCCCCCCCCGGGTGGACCAGCGGAGCTCGGCGAAGAGGGGCACCTCGTCGCCGCTGCAGAGCGGGGTCCGGGGCGGAGCGTTGATCAGATCGAGGAGGAAGCGGCACAGGAGCACCCCGCCCTCGCCCAGATCCTGGACGCGGGCGATCTCGACTGTGGCCTTGGCGGCGCGGGTCGTCACCTCGACGCGGCGGGTGCGCATGCCCAGCCTCTTGGGGCCATCGCCCTTGGGCGTGAGCTCCGCGTAGGCGATGGGCCCCACGTCGAGCCTCCGCTCCCCAAGCAGCGCCCTCAACGTCCCCGGGGCGAGGGCCCGGTAGCGCCCTCCCAGAACGGCCACGTGGCCAAGCCTGTCGGAGCGGGCGCGGAGCTCGAGCTCGCGAGGCAAAGGAAAGCCGGAGCCCAGCGGAACGAGGCGCAGCCGGGCCGGGGTGAGCTCGATCGAGAGGCGAGGCTCGGTCTTCCTGCGAGCGGCCTCGAGCCCTGCTCCGTTGACCTCGCGGCCGCTCGCCAGGGGCGGGACCTCGCCGTGACGGAAGGACGCTTCGAGCGCGAAGCCCCCCACGTCCTTGGCGATCAGGGTGTCGGTGAGCAGGTCGTCGGCCCGGAGCGACACGGCAGGAGGCCCAGCGTCGGGGGACTCCGGGTCGGGCCTGGAGCTGGGGCTGATCTGGGCGTTGGCCAGGGGAGCAGGTACGGCCTGAGCCTGGGGGCTCGCGGCGTCTTCGGGCAGGTCCCCGAGCACGGCGGCGCGCCCGCAGGCCAGAGCCCCGAAGCCCAGGAGCCCGAAGCCCAGGAGAGCGAGGACGAGTGCGCCTGGCGCCAGTGCTCTCATCTCATGTCGAAATCGGAGACCACGTGGACCCTCCGGTCCAGCGGAGGCGCTCCGGGGAGGTGCTGAGTGTCGACGAAGACGCTCGTGGAGCTCGGGAAATGATCGAGGAGCAGGTTGCAGTTGGCGGGCTCGTTGTCGAACACGGCGACGATCTTCCCGAGGCGACCCAGCCTGGGCGCGAAGGAGCGTTTGAAGGTCTCGTCGGGCATGTCGAAGCGGGGCTTGACCACGAGCTCGGTGCCGGGGAGGCCGATGGGAAAGCCCAGATCCCGGAGGCTCTTCCAGCTCCCCACGCTCATGGCCGGGAGATCTCGCCCGGTGAAGTAGGCGACCACCGCGCCCCGCTCGTAGCAGGCGTGCGCGTACGAAACGGCGCCCTCTAGGGCGACGTCGTGGCGGATGTAGTCGTCGGCGAAGAAGCGCCTCTTCCAGAACGCCTCGGCCTCCGCGGAGAGCTCGGCCTCGACGATACCCAGACGCACCAGGCTGTCCCTCATGAGGTAAGCCAGCTCGTGGGGGCGGGCCTGGAGGAGGGTCTCCGCGACGGCGGGCCGGGTGGAGCGCCAATGCTCGCCCAGCTCATGGAGGATGGCGCAGGTGCGAGGCCGGTTGTCAATCAGCGTCCCGTCCAGATCGAACACGACGACGGGGGCGCCGCCGCCGGTGGGCTCGCACCGGTCGACGATGGTCCGCAGGAGCGCCTGTTTGTCGGCGGGGGATAGACGCGTGTACGCCATGAACCGCCCCTCGGTAGCATAGCTTTCCTCCGCGCGCGACCCGCTGCGCTCACGCCGGGCGCCCCGATGTGCTACGTCCCCCGCCGCCATGTCGCAGCGTGATCACTACGAGGTGCTCGGGGTCTCCCGCACCGCAACCCCGGAGGAAATCAAGGCGGCGTTCCGCAAGCTCGCCTCCCGCCACCACCCCGACAAGAACCCCGACGATCCACACGCCTCGACGCGCTTCAAGGAGATGAACCTGGCCTACCAGGTTCTCTCGGATCCCCAGCGCCGCTCCCTCTACGATCGCCTCGGCCACCGGGCCGAGGAGGCCGGCTCGCCCTTCGGCTCCGGAGGGCCGTTCGCCGGGGGCGTGGTCGACATGAGCGACCTCAACATCGACGGCTTCCTGGGCGATCTGCTCGGGGTGTTCGGTGTCGGCAAGGGGGACAGGGGGGATCTCAAGCGCGATCTCGAGGTCTCCTTCGAGGAGGCGGCCTTCGGCTGCGAGAAGGAGCTCAAGTACGAGCGCGTCGTGCCCTGCTCCGACTGCGAGGCTTCGGGCTCGGCGGCCGGCACCAAGCCCGAGATCTGCTCGGCCTGCGGGGGCAAGGGGCGCATGCGCTTCCAGCAGGGGCTCTTCCCCATCGCTGTCGAGAGGAGCTGTCCTCGTTGTCGCGGAACCGGTCGGATCGTCGTCACCCCCTGCCCTGTCTGTCGGGGAAGCGCCCTGATCAGCGCCCCCAACACCCTCAAGGTCAGCCTCCCCCAGGGGGTCGAGCACGGCGCGACCAAGCTGGTCTCTGGAGCGGGCAACCGCCCTCGCCCCGACCGCACCGCGGGCGATCTCGAGATACGCATCCTCGTGACCGCACACCCCTTCTTCCGCCGCGTCGGTGACGACGTGGCGTGCGTCGTGCCCGTCACCTTCGTCCAGGCGACGCTGGGCGGCGAGGTCGAGGTGCCCACCCTGGACGGCAAGGGCAGGCTCCGCGTCCCTGCGGGCACCCAGCCCGGATCGGTGCTCCGCCTGAGGGGCAAGGGCATCCCCCACCGGAGCGGCGTGGGTCGGGGCGACCAGCGGGTCGAGGTGGCGATCGACGTTCCCACCGCGCTCACGGATCGCCAGCGCGAGCTGCTCGAGGCGTTCGCCAAGGAGAGCGGTGAGGAGCTGTCTCCCCAGCGGCGTAGCTTCCTGGAAAAGCTCAAGAACCTCTTCGAGTAAAGGAGGCCTGGCTGCGCTCGCCCGGTCCCTGGCAAGACTATGCCGGGGACCGCGCGGCGTTCTGGTACACTCTGACCGGTACCGTCACGCTGCCGCCACACCGAGCCTGGTGTCGCCTGTAGCGCGCGGGATCGTCCTCGAAATGGTGTATCCAGCCATCGAGCATGGCCCCTCCGGCTGCCAGAGCATGGACGAAAAACAAAAAGACGCTCTCAAGATCACGAACCAGTTTCGCAACAAGCGGAGCCTCGTCTACGACCTCAAGGGCAACGGCTCCAAGCTCACGCTCTCCGTCTCCCCCCGAGAGAGCGACAAGGACGACGACGAGTGGCGCATCGAGGCCGTCACCCGCGACGCCCCCGACGCTCCTCCGGTCGTGGCCTGGGGAGCGACGCGGACCGCGGCGCTCCACACGCTGGGGACCCGCTGGGGCGCCGAGGCCGACTCGCAGGGCCTGCCCCGCTTCGACTGGGACGACGTGGCGCGCGTCCTCGTCACCGTCCGCGCGCTCTAACACGACCGCGAGAGGTCGCTCCATCCGTCGGGACCTGAGCCAGACTCGAGCGCTCGCGCCACGGGCCACCGCCAGGCCTACGGAAGCCGACGGAATTCAACAGGATGGGCGCTCTGGGCCTTGGGGGGCGGAGGCCTGGCCGCCCACACGGGGTAGTCCAGCCCTGCCAGGCGGTTGATCACGAACGCTTGCGCCGTCAAGAGGAGGACGGCCACCTCGATGAGCACCAGGTAGGTCGGCCGGGTGACGATCCCCAGCGAGACGATGAGGGTCGTCGCGCCGGCCGGAGGGTGCGGGGCCTTGAGCAGTATCATCAGCGCTCCGGTCGCCGCGAGCGACAGCGCCGCTGCGATCACCCGATGACCGTCCACCCCCGTGGCCATCGCGGGGGGGGCGTGAGAGAGGCCGGTGAGCAGCAGCGCGGCGTATCCGCACGAGATGCCGATGGCGTGCCCCATGAGGGTGTTGCGGGGGCTGGCGGGCGGGGCCGTCGGCGCGAAGAAGAAGAGGAAGGCCGTGGGGCCCAGCGAGGGGAACACGAAGGGGGTGCGAGTGATCATCGCGAGCAAGGCGAGCAGCGCGATCGACACAAAGCCGTTGACGAACATGAACAGCGCCAGCACGGGGCGCTCGGGGAACCGCGCGAGCAGGCGAGAGAGGTGCAAGCGGCGGACGAGCCCCCTGGCCACCTGGAGCTCGCGGACGTCGGGGGGAGGACTCGGGTTCATCGAACAAGCCTCTATCTTGTGATGCTCAGAAGCGCGCGCGCTGCTCCAGGAATATCTTCATCGCCGGGATCACGATCTCGGGGCGCTCGATGAGCGAGAAATGGGAGGAGCGCCATAGCCCCACGTACTTCGCGTCAGGCATGCGGCGAGCGATCTCGCGCGATTGATAGGCCGGGGTCAAGAAGTCCAGGAGTCCGCAGATGACCAGCGCCGGCGCCTTTATCTCGCGGAGCACGTGGTAGACCGAGTGCGCGTCGAGCTCCTGGAAGAGCCGGAGGAAGTTCAGGAAGCTCTCTCCGAACACGTCGTCGAAATAGCGAAGGAGCATGTGGCGCATGCGAAACGCGTTGCGGCCCGCCGTGACCGACAGCAAGGCCGCGGCCGGCCACTCCATCCTTCGCGTCATCCTCACGAGCTTGCCGGCTATCTCGGGGTGATCCTGGAGCCAGTCCAGCGCGGCGTGCAGGCGCTTGGGGAGGAAAGGAATACCGAAGAGAGGCTGGAATCCGGTGGAGAGAACGTGCCCGTAAGTGCCATTCAGGAGCACCAGGCCGCCCACCCGCTCGGGGTAGCTCGCCGCCAGATCGAGCGAGACCTGGACTCCCATGCTCCAGCCCACGAAAACGGCCCTGGAGACCCCCTCCGCGTCCAGGATGCTGCACGCGTCCTCCACGTGGTGCGCCACCGAGAGGTGGCGCCGGCTTCGGGGCGAGTCCGAGCCAAAGAGGCCCCGGTAGTCCCAGCTGATGATGCGATAGTCCCTCCAGAACGCCTCGAGCAGCGGCCGCCACACATAGAGGCGCCCGCCAAGGCCCGTGGCCAGCACCAGTGTCCTCTCGCCCTCGCCGACCACCTCGTAGGCAATCCCGGGCCGGCCCTGCGCGGTGGCTCGCCTGGGCCGGAGCGTGTTCTCCCAGGTCTTCGTCCCGTGACCGCCGTTCGGATCCGACGGCCTCAGCGCGCCCACAGCTCGACCTGCGCCCGCCCTCCACCAGGAAGGTTACCGTACTTGAAGTCGACGCGCCTGATGGCCCGCTGTCCGCCAGGGAAATCGATGACGCGGCTGGTCTCGCCCCTGGCGAAGACGAGCCGGGTCGGAGGGGAGAAGGTCGAGCCGTCCGCGAAGGTCACGACGACTTCGTACATCTCGAGCGCGCTGTGCTCCACGACGATCATCATCGCCGAGAAGCGCCCCTCGGCGCGGCCGATGAGCATGGTGTCCCTGTCCACCTGGCCGTGTACCCAGCGCTCGCCGAGCTTCTCCCAGCCCGTCCGGGCCTCTATCTTCCTGTCGCGAGCGTCGTCCTGGCGCTCCGCGGTGCGGCCTGCGCGCCCCTGGCCACCCCCTCCACCGCAACCCGCCACGAGCGCCGCCACGACCGCCACGAACACCACGGAGTTCTTCATCGTCCTACCTCATTTCAAAGGGATCCGGATGCGTGGAAGGCTCGCCGGACTCCGCGGCCCCTGTCAAGCGCGACGCTCAGCGCCTGGCCTCGAAGTAGGCCTCGAAGACCCGGCGAGCGACCAGGTTTCCCTTTGACCACCACGCGACGTCATTGGCGAGCATGACAGCGACGGCTATCTCGGGTTTATGGGTGGGCGCGAAGCCGGTAAACCAGGAGTACATGCGCGAGGGGTGCCCGCCGACGAGCGTGCCCGTCTTGCCCGCGACCGCGACGCCCAGCGCGGGCCGCCCCTGGTCGTGGAAGGCCTTCGCCGCGGTGCCGCGCCTGGTCGTCACCTCCAGCATGCGCGTGAGGGCCTCGGCCGTGTCCCTGGACATGGCGCGGCCGACCGAGACCCGCTGGACCGGAGCCCCCGTGTCGTGGACATGGAGCCGGATCTTCTCGCCTCCGTTGGCGATGGTCTGCATCGCGAAGAGGGCTCCGAGCGGCGACAGCCTGGCGTTCCAGAAGCCCGCGGAGGCGCGGGCGAGCCCCAGGCGATCGTCGGGGATCTTCGCGTCGCCGAAGCTCGCGTCCAGGTCGATGGGCACCTTGCCGCCAAAGCCGATCGCCTCGGCCGATCGCCGCATGTCGCCCGGGGAGAGGTACCTGGTCGCCAGGCGGGCGAAGATCGCGTTGATGCTGAAGCCCAGCGCCTCGGAGAAAGGCATGCAGCCTATATCGCGAGGACCGTCGAGGAGATCGGCCTCGCTGATGCCGTGCTCCGCGTCGCTGTAGCACTGGCGCGTCGCGAGCGAGACCTTGTGGCCCTCGAGCAGCGCGGTCGCGGTGACCAGCTTGAAGACGCTGGCGCTCGGTGCGTAGGGCTCCTTCACCCAGTCGCCCGGCCCCCTGGAGGCCCACGCGAGGACGCGCCCGGTGCGGACGTCCGAGACGACGATGGCGCCGCCCGGGGCCCTCGACTCGTCGAGGATACGGAGCATCTTGGCCTGGAGCTCGGGGTCGAGCGTGAGCCGGCCGCGGAGCTCTCCGGTGCCGGCGCTCCGCGTGGGGAGCTCCTGGACGCGGGCGGGGCCGGCGGCATGAGCGGCGCGGGACGGGACGACGTGAGCGGTCTTGCCATGTCCGGCGGGCCCGGCGTGGGCCGAGAGCGCGAACGTGAGCGTGGAGAGGGCCGCGGCGAGCCCCCGGAGCGAGAAAGGGGGTGGGCGCGCCATGGCTCATGGCCTATCGGAGCTTGCCCTGGATGGCCAAGTTGCTCGTGACGGCGCGGCGCCCCCGCACCTTTTTTCGTCAATGCCCGGGTTCGTGCGAGCATGTGATCATGATCAAGATACGCTCGTTTATCTGGATAGCGGCGCTCTTCGGCGCCCTCTCCTTCCAGGGCTCCGCGCGGGCCGACAACCCCGTCAAGGACGCCAAGAAGGAGCTCAAGGACGACAGGAAAGAGCTCAAGGACGACAAGAAAGAGCTCAAGGACGACAGGAAAGAGCTCCGCGACGCCAGGAAGAAGCGCCGCGACGAGCACATGGCCGAGATGAGGGCAAAGTGGGGAGAGATCCTCAAGAAGCCTGGCGTCAAGGAGGAGATGCGTGTCCACTCCCGCCGCATGTCCAGGCTCCGTCGCATCGACAAGCTCGCCAAGGAGCACAAGAAGCCTGCCGTCGAGAAGCGCGCCGAGGCCGCCATGGCGCGAGAGAAGGCGCGTCACCAGAAGAAGATGGAAGAGCTCAAGGGCGGCGCGGCCCCGGCTCCCTCGGGAGGTGCAAAATGAGAATCCCCACGATCGCCCTGTCCGCTCTCATTGTTCTCTCCGTCGGCTGCAAGGACGAGAAGAAGCCCGACGGCCCGTCCCCTGTCCCCTCGGCCTCCGCCGTCGCGACCGCGTCCGCGCCTACCCCCGCGACCGCGTCCGCCGCTCCCTCGGCGGTGGCCTCCGCGCAGCCCGACGACACCGCGACCGAGGAGGACTTCGAGGACGAGGCTGAAAAGGAGGTCAGCGAGAAGAACCTCGAAGACGAGCTCTCCAAGCTAGAAAAGGAAATAGGCGGTTAGAGACTCGCCAGCCTCAATCGGACTCGTGGGCACCAAAAGACACGGGGTTTGTGCGGGGCTTTCCATAGTAGTCGTTGGGGACGAGAGGGCTGGGGGCGCCCGCCTCGGAGCGGATGAAGGGCAGGGCGCCCGCCCTGAGCCTCCAGCCGTCCTTGAAGAGCTGCTCGATCCCCTGATCGGCCTCGGTCACGCCCTCGAGCACCGCGCCGACCGCCCCGAATTTCCCGTTGAACAGCGCGTCGGTGATGCAGTCGACGTCGCCCGCGCAGTTGGCCCGGATAAACTTGTTCCTTTCGAAGACCGGGGTGTTCGAGAACTTCTTGTCGTTGGCCGCCTCGGCGAGGGTGTTGTAGACGTTGTTGGGAGGTGGCGGGGTCTGGGGGTTGGGCGCGGCGTGGATGATGATCATCGCGGGGCCGGTGAAGTTGGCAAACACGTTCTCCGCTGCCCGGGCGATGCCGCCGTTGGCCTCCACCAGGGTGAAGGCGAACTCGCCGTCCGCAACGCCGTGGCCCAGCGCCAGGTTCTTCTCGAAGATGGCGTTCTCGTAGCCGATCGCCAGGTAGAAGGGGCGGACCAGGTCCCAGCCGGTCCCCCCCCTCTGGGCCCCTGGAGCGTTGTCGCGCGTGGGGCCAGCGGACACCGTGAGGACGGTGTTGTGGATGATGCGCGCGCCCCTGCCGCGGTCGTCGCACATGATGCCCGTGGCGTTGCGCTCGTTGTAGAAGCCGTTCACCTTGACCGCGGGCGAGGTGGTCTCCGAGAAGAGGCCACCCGAGTGCACCATGTTGTTGATGATGAGCGCGTCGCCGGCGTGGTCGACCCGGATACCTCGGACGAAGATGTTGCTCCGATCCTGGTTGGTCGCCGGATCGGGAGGATCCATCACCGCGTCCCCTCCGTAAATTCGATTTGCCTCGATGCGGATACTGGCCGTCTCGGCGGCGAGGATACCCCAGTTCAGGCAGCTCTCGAAGCAGGTGGCCTTGCCGCCCCGGATGGTGTTTCCGGTGATGGTGAGCCGGGTCTCGCCCACCGCCGCGATGCCTATCGCCGCGTTGTAGCCGCTGGCCTCGCTGCGGGGCGCATCCCACGTGATGTAGTTGTTGCGAATCGCGCGCTCGCCCGCCGACGCAATACCCACCGCGATGGCGGCGTCGGCCGCGACGCCCGACCCCGCGCTGATCTTGTTCTCCTCGACGACCACGGCGCCGTCGCCCTGGAGCAGCATCCCGTAGCTGCCCGTGCCCGCGCCGTTGCCGGGCGCGGGGAGCGCGGGATCCAGGCATTTGCCCGAGCCGCCGTTGATGTCGTTGTTCCGGATGAGGGGCGAGCCAGCGATGAGCCAGATCCCCATCGATCCAAAGCCATTGGAGCAGAGCCCGCTGCCTCCCTTGATGATGTTGTCCTGGATGGTGGGGGAGGCGCCGTCGGTGATGGTGATGCCCACCGTGCCGCTGTTGCCCGCGCCGGCGTCGAAGGTGAAGCCGTCGACGATGGAGTCGCGCTCGATCTTGGTGTCCTGGCGGCGGATGACGAAGTTGAGTGGCGAGTTGTACTCGGCCGAATAGGCGCCGTTCTCGACGATGGTCTCGTTGGTCTTGCTGAAGCCCTTGGCATAACCGAAGCCCGGATCGCGCTGGAACGAGCTGCAGTCGTAGCCGCCGCGGAGGGACATGGGGTGCTCGATGACGAGCTGGGCCTCCTTGTAGGTCCCGGCGCACACCTTGATCTCGTAGCGGCCGGCGACCGCGGCGTCGGGCCCCGCGTCGGCGGGAGTGGCGCCGGCCCTGGACCGGGTGACCTTCTGGACCGCGGCCCTGATGGTCTTCTTGGGCTTGTCCGGGGTGCACCCGTCGTTCGTGTCGTCGCCCTTGGCGGCGGCCACGTACATCACCGGATCCTTGCAGGGAGGCGGGAGGACGCAGTCCTCGCCCTGGCCGCAGCGCCCGGCGCCGGCGGCCCCGCCGGCCGCGGGACCCGAAGGGAGAACCATGGTTTCACAGCCTGTGACGGCATAGCCCGCACCGGCAAGGAGCGTGACAGCAGCAAATACCCCGAAGCGTTTCATGCGCGAAGTGTGACGGAAAGCGGGTGCGGCGTCGAGCCAGAGCTCCCCTGGGCCACCGGCTCTGGCGACTTTTTCCGCCGCGGCGCCGGGGCGTGCTCTATGGTCGCGCCATGACACTCCGGCTCCCCGAAGACAAGGTCTTCCCCTCCGCCCTCGAGAAGATGAAGGCCTTCCACGCCGACGTCGTCGCCGAGGTGGAACGCGCGATCTCCACGAACGACGTGGTGGTCGTAGGCATGGCTCAGAACCCCTTCGTCAAGCGCGCGCGCAAGGCCCTCTCGGGCGCAGGCATCAGCTCCACGTACCTGGAGTACGGCAGCTACCTCGGCGAGTGGAAGAAGCGCCTCGCCATCAAGATGTGGGCCAGGTGGCCGACCTTTCCCATGGTCTTCGTGAAGGGCTCGCTCTTCGGTGGAGCGGTCGACGTGGAGAAGGCGATCGCGGACGGCAGCTTCAAGAAGCTCCTCGAGGGCTGAGTGTTCAGCGCCCTCTCTGGCCCAGGCGGCGCGCGATGCGGAAGGCCATCTCCAGGGCCTGCCTGTAGTTGAGGCGAGGGTCGCACACGCTCGCGTAGTTCCTGTCCAGGTCGGCCTCGGTGAGGCCCCCGCCGATGCACTCGGTGACGTCATCGCCGGTGAGCTCGAAATGCACTCCGCCCAGGTGCCCGCCCAGGCCCTCGTGGACGTCGAAGCTCGCCTCGATCTCGCGGAGGATATCGCCGAAATCGCGGGTCTTCAGGCCGCTTGCCGTCGTCTGTGTGTTGCCGTGCATCGGATCGCAGACCCACAGGACGCGGCGGCCCTCGCGGCGAGCTGCCTGGACGAGCGGAGGGAGCCGCTCCATGACCGATTTCGCGCCCATGCGGGTGATCGCGACCAGCTTGCCCGGGGTGTTCTTGGGATCGAGGCGCTCGAAGAGGCGGAGGGCCTCGTCCGGGGTGATCTTCGGCCCGAGCTTGATCCCCACCGTGTTCTCGATGCCGCGGAAGAACTCGACGTGGGCGCCGTCGACGGCGCGGGTGCGCTCGCCGATCCAGGGCAGGTGGGTCGTGAGATCGTACTGGCCCTCGCGGCGGGGGACGCGGCGGGTCTGCGCCGACTCGTAGCGGAGGTTCAGGCCCTCGTGGCTCGTGAAGAACTCGACGCGGGAGAGCTGGTCCACCGTGCCCTCGCCAAGGGCCTCCATGAAGCGCACCGCCTCGGCCAGGGTGCGCGACATCTGCGTGTACTCCGCACGCAGCTCGGGGGGCAGATCCGCGCGGGAGAGGAACGCGAGGTCCCAGTACTCGGGGTGGTGGAGATCGGCGAAGCCACCCGCGCCGAGGGCGCGGATGAAGTTCAGCGTCATGGCGGAGTGCGCGTAGGCCGAGAGCATCGCCGACGGATCGGCGCGCCGCGCGGCGGCGCTGAAGGCGGCGCGGTTCACCAGATCGCCGAAGTAGCTGGGGTGGCTCACGCCCTCCCGCTCCTCCAGCGGGCTGGAGCGAGGCTTCGCGTACTGCCCGGCGAAGCGCCCCACCCGGATGACCGGCTTCTTGGCGCCGTGTACCAGCACGAGCGACATCTGGAGGAGGATCTTGAGCTTGTTGGCGATGATGCCGGGTTGGCAGTCGTCCATGGTCTCGGCGCAGTCGCCGCCCTGGAGC
>SXGT01201890.1_pt1 | contig 15612 bp, 11 predicted proteins | sample 3176221 | NCBI WGS metagenome assembly SXGT01 (sample SAMN11356862, study PRJNA531348) | freshwater metagenome | isolation source: freshwater sample F1-120 | place: China: Fuxian Lake, Yuxi | collected 2017-12-25
GGAGTTGGGAACCATATATTGGAATTAGATCAAAAATTATTGGAACGGAATAATACCACAATTATTCAAATGTTTTATACAAAGCAAGAACATATTCATCGTCAAGAACTTCATATCGGCCAAGGCAGGTTGATACAAATTCCTATTTATCACTCGCTTATTTCAGGAAAATCTTACAGAACAAAAAATTTAATTATAAAAAACCTCACTAAAAAAGCAGGGCTAAAGGGTATTGTGACGTTCTTATTAAAATCAGAAAAATCATTCCTCTTTTTTAGAAAGTTCCCTTTCGTTAAAGATTTTTATTATTCATCGCCATATCCTTTCGTTCAATTATGGAGACCTCTTCGGAGTGCTTTAGATGAGTTTCCAGTAGATCTAATTATTAACCACGCTCCATTCTTACTTGATCAAGGGAATTTTATTCATAATGAAGGGTTAAGAAGAAATATTCCTGTTGCAATGGAAAATCATAATGAAAATAAAAAATTAGAAACAAACATTTCGCTTCATTCGTTATCAAATATTTACGAAAATATAGCGGTAGTATCCTCATTAGATGTCCCCAATCGATTAGTAAATAAAACAACAGTTCTTGGGAATGGTATTGATGCTGATTTCTTTTCTGAAGATAAAGTACTACTAACAGAAGTTAAACACTTAAAACAAGAATTAAACATTGAAGATGCGGAGAGGGTTATTTTTTTTCCAGCGAGAGTTTGTTATGACAAAGGGGTCATAGACAGTATTTACATCGCAAATTCATTAAAAAGGAAAAGCTTGAGATTTAAAATGTTTCTTGTAGGCACCCAAGAAGAAGTTCAAGAACATATGGAAGAGTTTCATCAAATGATTATTCAGTTTGATTTGGCAAATAATGTTTTTTTTACAGGGCATCTTGATAAAGAAAAATTGCGTATTATGTATCGATTGAGCGATGTTGTGCTTTTGTCGTCCTATACGGAAAGTGTTCCCAGAGTGTTACTGGAAGCGCAGACTATGGGTAAGCCTGTTGTTGCCTATAATAATAGCGGTATACGAGAAGCGTTATTGAATGGTAAGACCGGTTATCTGGTAGAAGATAGAAATGTTGATGAATTTGCCAGTAGATTAGAAGAGTTGTTAAGTGATCAACAAAAACGTGAAGAAATGGGAAGAAAAGGAAAACAGTTTATTTTACCTGAATTCACCCTGCCTACATTAGCCGAGCGTCATGAGCAGTATTATTTAAAGGTGCTCCACCCCCTCCTGTTATCTACTCCTACTCTGAGAGGAAAAGTGTTTAGACACATCTCTAATGCTTTAACGCGCCGAATGACCAGAATTTATTTTGCGACTCTTCATGACCCAAGCCAATACTTAGCTCCAGGTGTCAATACAGCAAAAAATGTAGCTGTATAAAAAACCAGTAGGGGACATTTAATTTTTTTAAAACCATTCTATTGAACACTCAAAACAGAGATTGAGATTTACGATAAGAGTATAGAAGACCTTTGAGATAGAGTCGCTGGTGTCCACACGGCTTGTGACTGATAAATATCGGCCTCTTCGGGAGAGCAGGCTCATGGACTACCGGCTGATGAGGATACCTACAAGTGGCGCAAGAGCTATAAAAAGCTCTTCTGACCACGGATAGTCGAGTTCAATGACACGGCTCACAATATCTCTGTGACGATCTTAAATAACGAAGGCCAGTGACGCCTTCATAGCTGGAATTCATTAGTCGCGTCGCCTAGAAGAAAGCCTCAGTCGCATTACTTCTGAATCAATTCGGCAATTCGCGTTACAACACATTCTCTTAAGGTTGATAGCCTTTACACCGATAAACTTAAAGAAATCCTTTTCTCTTTATGAATTTATCATCCAAAAAAGAATGGCTTGTTAGAACCAAGTCTCGTGAAGTTATGGGCCCCTTCACGCAAACTGAGTTGGTCGAACAGCTTAACAAAAATATCATCTCCACTCAGGATGAGATCTGCAATAGTAATGGAAACTGGATCTCTGCCACTATTCTCGCAAGCCGAGAAAGTGACGAAATTACACGAACAAGTTCTAGGATGAATACAAGTTCGATTGAATTAACTAAGTCGGATCTGACCCCAACTTCAACGAGCACCGATAAGATTCTTATTTCAGAAGACAAAAAAAAATCTTCAGAAACTTCGCCACTCAATCGTCCCATCTTCAATGAATCACAGAACTACAATTCAAAAACAAATGAGAACACAACTAACAGCCAGGCTCAAAACTCTGCTAGAAAAGCTTCAATTCAATCGCCAGCTAAGTATCCGTTACTGACCGCAATCATTTTAACTTTTATTACGATCTTTGTTTTCTATCGTCCTCAAAATACCACAAGAGAAACATCTGAAGCCAACCCCTTAAAATCAAGTACAGGACGAAAAGAAAAAGAGGAGAGTGAAATTGTTAAACAGACAAAATCGCTCATTAAACTTGGAAAGACAAAACAAGCATTAAAACTTCTAGCCAATTATCATGAATCTCACTTAAAGACCGATTCGAGCCACCTCTCTCTTTATGCGGCTCTTCTCATTACTGAAGGGGAGTCTATTGTACGAGCTAAGAAACTATTAGAGCAGGTATTAACAGCTCCTGAAAACTCTTTAATTAAATCCGAAGCTCATCTTTGGCTAGGATACCTATTGCTCTCCGAGGACGAAGGGGACATGGGGGAGAGCCATTTTCTAGAAGCACTCCAATTGGCCCCTAAAGATCCTATCGCAAGATTTAATTTGGGTAGAGCCTATCTAAAGCAGGAAAAATACCAACAAGCATTGGACTATCTCCAGTTGGCCGAATTGGAACTCCCAAGTTTCTGGTTAATTCAAATTCACAAAGGATGGGCAAAACATGCTATCGATCTAAATATCGATGCAAACCTTGCCTTCAAATCCGCAGTGACCCATTCAAAAGATCGTTGGATCAATTACATTTATCAAGCCATTTTTCACTTAAAGACTAAGGACCATGAGGCTGCCAGAAACACCATATTTAAAATGCTGGGAAGAGATCCCGATTACGAGAGACTTAGCCCTATTCCATTAGGTTTCTATCAAAGCAAGAGCAATTACGACGAATATCTTACCGCCTATACGTTGGCCATGGAAAAAGGCACCGCAGAAGAGAAATCAATAGGAAAAATCTACATCACTTACTTGGCCAATGCCCTCTCTCGTGGTGATGATTGGAAAAAAATGGATAATCTAGCTAATCGTTCTAATAATCTTTTGCCTCGCATATTAAGTTTAAAAATGATGCTTCCCCACTCTATAGATGCCAGTTATCTAAAAGCTGTTCTGGCAAAACTCCCACCCAACCTTGATTATTTTGGCCCTTTTGCTTATGTGTTACGTGCTCAAGCCAGAGAAAAGCTTAATCAAATTTCAGAGGCCCAATTAGATTATCAAAAGGCCTTGGCTCTAGATCCTACCTGCGCCACAGCTATGTGGTATCAATACGAGCTTTTCAAGAAGCTTCGTAGGGCCCCCGAAGCCAGAGAGATTCTAAAAAATCTTATCGTAGCTCATCCCGACTTCATCCCTGCCCTTGCCGAATCTTCTAACTTTTAATAGATTCTCCCAATCTTGTTAGTAACTATTTATCCTAGTCTGAGAGGAGATTTGCATGAAACTTCTTGTTTTAGGAACCGGGGCTCGAGAGCACGCCATAGCCTGGAAGCTCAAACAATTTTCCCATGAGGTTTATCTCCATCCTGGAAATTCAGGAACTCTTAAAGCAGGATTTCCCAATTTAACTCCTGCAATCTCTTTGAAAGAGATCGCTATTCAAGCCAAAGAAAAAAACATTTCACTTATAGTCATAGGGCCCGAAACACTGCTGGCCGAAGACTATGCGACACACCTTAGGCATGAGGGGTTCTTAGTAGTCGGACCAGGAAAAGAGGGGGCTCAACTAGAAACTAGTAAACTTTTTTCTAAAGAGTTCATGTTACGAGCGAACGTACCCACAGCTAAATTTATTGTTCACAATGACATGAATGAGTTTAAGAACCAGTTAAATCAATTTCCTTACCCCAAGGTTCTCAAACTTGAAGGGCTTGCAGCGGGTAAGGGGGTAGTTATTGCTAAAAATGAAAAACAGGCCATGGAGTTTGCCGAGAACATTTGGATTCATCACCTCTTTGGAGCTCTTCCCCAGCGACTCATCGAAGAGGAGTTTATTGCAGGGGTAGAGCTTAGTTACTTAGGACTTTGTGATGGAAAAACTTTTATTGCTCTCTCCTCTTCAACCGATTTCAAACGGGTCTTTGATCATGATGAAGGGCCCAATACGGGGGGAATGGGAGCTATTTCCCCCTCCCCTTATTTAAACGTTGAGCTCGAAGCTAAAATAGATCAAACCATTGTAGGTCCGATTTTAGAAACACTTCAAAGAGAGAAGCTGGATTTTAAAGGCGTTCTCTATATCGGCATTATGATCGATAAAAACCAGAATCCCTTTGTTTTGGAATTCAACACCCGCTTTGGAGATCCTGAAACTCAAAGCCTGATGATAAGAATGGAGAGTGATCTTCTCCCTGCCTTAATAGCTACAGCTAAAAAAGAGCTAAGCTCAGCCCTCCCATTAAAATGGAAAAAAGAGACTGCGATCTATGTAGTTGCAGCAAGTAAAGGCTATCCGGAAAATCCAAAAACAGGGGATCTCATTCAAGGGCTCGAGCTGAACTGTTCTGAAACTGAAATCTTTTTTGCCGGAGTAAGATCACAAAACTCAGATTTAATTACCTCTGGAGGACGAGTTTTAGGGATTGGAGCTTTAGGAGCTGACAGTTCAAAGGCTCGAGAAAAGGCCTATCGACGTTTAAAGCAAATCTCATGGCCGGGGATGCATTACCGCACAGATATTGGTATTTCCAAGTAAAACTAACGAATGTAACTTCAATTTGACATTTCGTGTCACACCCTTTAAATCACTACTCTTTCAATTTTTATTTATGAAATTATTTAAACTGAATCTATTAATACTTTTGCTAACTCTATTTTCCTCTGCAAAAGCTCTATCTGAAACCTGGAACGTCTTTGGACCCGATGAACGAAAAGCTATAACCCTCTTTAATTACCCCTACAGAACTGTGGGATATATCGAGAGCACACGATGCACAGGAGTCCTCGTGGGAAAACAGCTTGTTCTCACAGCGGCTCACTGTGTTATTAACCCCATTACCCAAAAATTAAGAACCGATCTTACCTATTTTCGCCCTAACTATATGCATGGAAAGAGTTATCAGAAATCTTGGATAACTCACCTATGGGTAGGCACAAAGGATCTTAAAAATCACCAAGAAGATGATTGGGCAATTTTAAAAATTGCTGACAAACTTGGAGAGGGATTTGGATGGATGGAGATCAAAGAAGAGACCGAATCGCCCGTACAATGCATGGGCTACTCAGCCGATTTATTTGGCGGAAAAACTCCCACCCTTCATGAGAACTGCAAATTGCTTTCTGAAACCCAAGGTATTTTACTCCATAATTGTCACGCCACAAGAGGCTCCTCCGGCGCTCCAATCTTTGTAGTTGAAAATGGCAAGGCCTATATTGTTGGATTAAATGTGGGCGAATATCGCGGGGATAGTGAGAGATCTCTACATCTTCCTAAGTACGAAGAAAAATATGCCAACACAGCTGTAAACCCTTCTCGATTCAAAGATAAAATCGAAAAACTCCGACAACAAGAGAACCAGTAAAGCAAAACTCTTTGACGAGTTTACTACTATTTAATATTCTTCTTCTTCATAATTTTGTCTTAAGAAAGGCAACTCACCATGGCAAAAGTATTTCCATACAAAGCGCTTTATTACGATAACAAAACTTTTAATGATTTAACTTCACTCGTAATTCCCCCCTACGACAATATTCCAGGGGGAGAAGAACAAAAATATTTAAAGCGAAGTCCTTATAATTTTGCTCATGTCCTATTACCTCATAGTGCCGATGAAGATTACTCTCATGCCAAGGATCTTTTAAAGAAGTGGCAAGAACAGCACATTTTAAAGGAAACAGGAATCCCCTGTTATTATCTCTACCAGCAAACATTTGAAGCTTATGGACAAAGCCATATTCGTCACACTTTGATGTGTGCAGTTGAACTTCAACCATTCTCTGAAGGTATTATCCGCCCTCATGAAAACACCTATGGACAATACAAGGCCGATCGACTTCAAATTTTAAGAAAAACTCAATGCAATCTTAGTCATGTTTTTGGCATGGTTAACGACGGAGAGGGCTTTCTTGAAGGAATTTTTGAAAAGTGGATGTTTGAACCTCCATTCTTAAAAGCTCAAACCGACGATGGAACTGAACATAGGCTGTGGAAAGTGGAAGGGGCTAAATATCCTGAGGTGACTGAGTTCTTTAACGACAGACCTATCTACATCGTGGATGGCCATCACAGATACGAAAGCGCTTTAATGTATGCCAAAGAATGTGGAGCTTATGGAGATCCCAAAAAGCCTGCCTCTCAGATGCTTTTTGCCATAGCTAACACTTTCGATCCCGGACTCATTGTTTTTCCTACTCACCGAGCCGTAAAAAAAGGGACCTGTAACTCTTTAGACTTAGGAGCCATTGAGAAGCAATATCAGCTCCTCCCCTTAGCTCCGCAAGATCTATTTAGCTTCGTAGAAAAGCCCCAAATGACACCTCAATTTGCTCTCTACTACCACAACCAGTTGTACTTAGTGATTCCAAACAACTGGCAAAATGAAGCTGATAAAATTGGAAAATCGGTAGCTAAGCTATCGGTGATCTGGTCAGATCATAAGTTCGCAAAAGAATTCTGTGGAATAGATGATAGCCATCGCTCCCAAAAGATCTCCTACGACAAAGATGCTAAAGCTCTTTGGGAAAAAAGAGACAGTTACGAATTAATTATTTTCCATGCTCCACCCGCTGTTTCCGATGTGACTAGTGTAGCAGATGAAAAACGATTCATGCCTCAGAAGTCGACCTATTTTTTCCCAAAACTCGCCGCAGGATTTACCATGCGGCGGTTGGAGTAATTGCTTCTAATTTATTGTTGATAGAACTTATTGCCATCAATAGAAAGCTGCTGCAGATACTGACACGGCTGAAAGCGTACGCCTAAAGTTCGAGTTAAAATATCTAACTCACTAACGATAGTTTCAGAACCTACAGAATCGGCATAGCCTAATAGGCCCCCTCTAAAAGGGGCAAAGCCGGTTCCAAAGATCATTCCCACATCGATATCCGATACATTTCGAACAAGTCCTTCGTCCAAAATACGAGCCGCTTCATTCACCATAACGTAGGTGAGTCGCTTGATGATCTCCTCATCGGAGATCTCTTTTCCAGGTTTAACCCCCATTTGGGTCAAAAGTTCACTGTCTTCAGCACGTTTACCCTCAGAGTGAAGATAGATTCCTTTGCCCGATTTTTTTCCAAGTCTACCCTCTTTAGCTACCCAATCAATAGCGGTGGGCGGTTTCATTCTTTCCCCAAAAGCCTGATACAGCACATAAGAAACTTTGGCGGCCACATCAAGTCCGACTTCATCTAATAGAGTGATCGGCCCCATAGGCATTCCAAACTTTTCCATCACATTGTCTAATCGTGTAGGAGAAACCCCCTCAAGCAGTAGATAAACAGCCTCATTAAGGTAAGGGGCTAAAATTCGATTAACCACAAAACCAGGAGCATCTTTCACCACAATAGGGGTCTTTCCTACTTTTTTAGCGTACTGAAATACAGTGGCTACCGCTTCGTCTGAAGTCTCTTCACCTCTAATGATTTCAACCAAAGGCATTTTATCGACAGGATTAAAGAAGTGCATCCCAACAACACGTTGAGGATCTTTTATAGCTTTGGCAATTTCAGTAATGGAAAGACTTGACGTATTGGAAGCAAGAATTGTTTCTGGAGAGACCTTCTCACTCAACTCTTTAAAGATCTTCTTTTTCACTTCAAGAGACTCCACCACAGCTTCCACCACCAAATCCAAATGGCTAAAACCGCTATAATCCACAGTCCCTTCAATTCGCTCCATGATATTGGCAAGCTCGTTAGGTTTCATTCTTTTCTTATCGAGGAGTTTTTTAAAAACCTTGTGAGCCGCTTTATAGCCTTTAGCTACCGCATCCCACTGAATATCTTTCATTCGAACTCGGGTTCCTTTTGCAGCAAATAACTGAGCAATGCCGCCGCCCATAACTCCGGCCCCCACAACCCCTGCTCTCTTAATCTCTTTTCCTGTAATTTTTCCTTCAACCCCTTTATCTTTTTTTACTTTATCTTGAAGGTAGAAGATTCCGATTAAACATTTAGACTCAGGGGTCACAACTAAGTCAGTAAAAGCTTGAGCTTCAACTTTAAGCCCTTTTTCAATATCCACACCATAGGTTTTCTTCAAAGTATCAATAATTCGTAACGGAGCAGGATAATTCCCTCGGGTTTGTTTCATGACCTGCTTCTTGGCCAGATCAAAGATCACCCATTTACCGCCAGGCATGTTCTCTAACAAACGATCTTTAAAGTGGGTCTCATAGGTTCGTTTTTTCTTGGTCTTAGCCAGTTGTTGAGCCCAAGCGATAGCTTTTTCCTCTAAGAACTCAACAGGAACTACCTTATCCACTAAACCAATTTTTTTCGCTCTTTTTCCATCAAGACTTTTTCCAGTTAAAATTAGGTCCAAAGATTTCTCAAGTCCTATAAGTCTAGGCATTCTCTGAGTGCCACCCCATCCAGGTAGAACCCCTAGCAAAACTTCAGGAAGTGCAATCTTAGTTTCAGGAGCATCACTTGCCATTCGATAATCACAAGCTAAAGACAACTCAGTTCCACCGCCCATGCAGGCTCCGTGAATAGCAACAATCGAGGGGGTGGAAAGGTTTTCTAAATAGGTGAATACAGCTTGAAGCTTCATCAACGACTCAGTAGTTGCTTCTCCACGAGCCAGACGCTGAATTTCAGAGATATCAGCACCCGCAATAAAAATAGTGGGTTTTCGACTAATGAGCACAATGGCTTCAATAGCCTTGTCCTCCTCAATTTGCAGACAGAGTTCAAAGAGTCGAAGCATATTTGGAGTCGATAACTTATTAGCCTTCTCCTGATACTGATCAAAGTAAATAACTCCGATGTTCCCTTTTTTTTCAAGAGTGATCGACTTCTCAGCGACAGAAAAAAGATCCTCTTTAAAACTAGCTTTAAAACTAGCGACTTCCTGTTTGAAATTTTCTCGTGTGAGTTCCATTAGTTTCTCTCCAATAAGAAGGCTGCACCTTGTCCACCACCGATACAGAGGGTTGCAAGACCTTTAGCCACTTTTTTGCGTTTCATTTCATTGAGTAGAGTTATCACCAAACGGCCTCCTGTGGCCCCTACTGGATGCCCCAGAGCGATAGCTCCTCCATTCACATTTAAAATTTCGTCTCTCAGCTCACCTAAAGCTTTTTTACGCCCTAGTTTCTCCTGAGCATACTGGTCTGAACCCCAGGCTTTTTGATTAGCTAAAACCTGAGCCGCAAAGGCTTCATTAAGTTCCACTAATCCAATCTCGGAGAAATCCATTCCCATTTCATCTAATAAGGAAGAAGAGGAATAGATAGGGCCCATGCCCATCCGTTTAGGTTCACAGCCTGAGAAGGTAAAACCACTAAGGGTTCCCAAAACTTCTCTACCTTCAGCTTTTGCCTTTTCTTCCGACATCAAAAGAAGAGCTACCGCTCCATCTGTAATAGGACAGGCATTTCCTGGAGTCACAGTTCCATTTTCTTTATCGAAAAAGGGTTTGAGTTTAGCCAAACTCTCCATGGATTGTCCCTCTCTAGGACCTATATCAGTTTCAATGATCTCTTGATAAAGGGGTTCAATCACCATCGGAGCTATTTCATCTTTAAATTTACCGGCCTTTTGAGCCTCAATGATTCGCTGATGAGACTTAACAGCAAAAGCATCCTGAATTTCACGCGTGAGATGGAAATCTCTTGCTAAAATCTCAGCCGTTTGCCCCATATTTAATCCCGAAATGGGATCGGTCAATCCTTCCATGATAGAGACGATAGGCTTCAACCACTGAGGTCTAAAATGTGTCATCTTTTCTAGCTTTTCGACATTTGACTTAGAAAAGTTCAAAGTGGCGAAGAGTTCCTTCATCTCCTCACCAAAAATCAAAGGCATGTTGCTCATGCTTTCAGTGCCACCGACCAACATCGTATCAGCAAGCCCCGCACCTATCTTCAAACACCCTTGAGCAATAGCCTCCATCGCTGAAGCGCAATTTCTGTGAACTGTGTAAGCTGGAACGTTTTCATGAAAACCCGCTCTTAAAGCTATCACTCGAGAAATATTGGCCGCATCTACCGGAGTTCCAGCATTTCCCATCACGACTTCATCAACCTGGCTATAATCCCACTCCGCTCTGGCCATCGTTTCACGAACAGCCGCCACCCCTAAGTGAACAGCACTACAAGCTTTAAGCTTAGTCCCCGCTTTAGCAAAAGGGGTACGAACTCCCGCAACTACTGCCACTCGTTTCTTCTGATTTTTTCCTATCCAAGCTTTCATCCCTCACTCCTTTTTCGAAGACAGCAAAAGCATTTTTTCTTTAATCAATGCGATATCATAGACCGCCATTAAGAAAAGACAACCGCTAAAGAGAGAGGTAACTTTTTTGAAAAAAGTCTAGTTCAAATTTATTTCGGAAATTTTTTTATAGTTTTTTTTACCTTTTAAAGAATGACACAGCGAACTCATTGATGATCTCTTTCAATCTTGCTTTACCAATGTAATAATAATCTTGTTCTTAAGTATTTTAACCCGGCATTACTTTTCTTAGAGGAACGGAAAATGGCTATGTGGCAATGTCACTACTGTCGTACTCTTCTTTCTCTTGAAGTTCAGAGTAAGAATCGTCTTTGCCCTACTTGTGGAAGTGATCTCCACTGTTGTCGCAACTGTTCTCTATTCGATGAGAACCTAAGCTCCAAATGTAAAGAGCCAGATAGCCCCTGGATAAAAGATAGAGGGACTCAGAATAGTTGTTCATTTTTCGAGTTCAATTCAGCTGCCTTACCTCCCAAAATAATACAAGTAACTGAATTCACATCAGAATCTGAAAAAGCCAAGGAGGCTTTTCGGGCCCTCTTTCGAAATTCTTAAATTCACGCTCAATCCCATTAATTATTGACATTGTTGGACTAAAGTCGTAATGCTGTCCCTTCAACTTTAAGTATAAGTAGGAATTAATGGCTACGAAAAAGACTGAATCAGAAGAAAAAGAAACCAAAAAGGCAGCTAAATCCACTAAGGAATCTGCCCCTAAGGCCGAAGCTAAAACTTCAGCTACTAAGATGGCAAAAAAAGAGGCTACCTCAGAAGCAGGTGCTACTAAAAAAGTGGCAACTACTACAAAACGCGCACCTCTAATGCCTAAAACCTATTTTGCAACTGAAGGAACTCTAGGCGAACAATGGAAGTTGGTAGATGCTGCTGGCATTCCATTAGGTCGTTTGAGTTCTCATATAGCCAACATGCTAATGGGAAAAACAAAGGCTGGTTACACCCGTTTTGCTGACACTGGCGACAACGTAGTTGTGGTTAATGCTGAAAAAGTTCGTCTTACAGGATCTAAATGGGATCAAAAGACCTACTATCACCACACACAGTTCCCTGGTGGAATCAAAAGCCAAACGGCTAAAGAGGTTCTATCTTCTCATCCTGAACGTTTAGTTCAGCTTGCAGTTTATAGAATGCTACCTCGGGGTCACATGGCCCGAAAATGGTTTAAGAAATTGCGTGTTTATGTTGGGACAGACCATCCTCATAAAGCACAGCAACCTGAAGCGGTAAAACTACCCAATTTGGGATACCACAACTAATTAGAGGAGAGTCGAGTTACCGATGAAGAGTGAAATGATTCAAGCTACTGGAAGACGTAAAAGCGCAATTGCTCGTGTTCGCCTAACCCCTGGGGAAGGTGCTATCACTGTAAATGAGCGCACTTTAGAAAACTATTTTCCTCGTGATGTATTAAGGGCTTTAATTTTAAAACCTTTATTACTTTGCGATAAACAACGTTTAGTGAATTTAAGTATCACCGTTGATGGAAGCGGCATTTCAGCTCAAGCTGGTGCACTTGCCCACGGTATTAGCCGCGCTTTAATCAAAATGGATGCAGGTTTAAGAGCCGCCTTGAAAAAAGAGGGGTTATTAACTCGAGACTCCCGAATGAAAGAGCGTAAAAAATACGGCCAAAAAGGAGCTCGTAAGAGATTCCAATTCTCGAAACGTTAATCGTTACGAGACAAAAAAATATACAGAATCAAGAAAGCAGCTCAAAAGAGCTGCTTTCTTATTTTTAGAGCTTTTTTTCTTCTTAATAAAAACTATTAGGTACTTAAAGATTTGATTTGGAGATCTTTTTTTTTGATTTTAGGATAACTGATTGTGCTATAGATAAAAAAATACCCCTTCCTTGCTGTTTAGTTTAATATCACTAAGAATTTTATTTAGTTAAAGGATTTACTCGCATGACAATAGATCCCTCTATTAATGAAAAGACCCCCTGGAGGGGATGGCTTCAGCTTCTCTTAGGTTTAGCAATCACTGTTCTATTTTTTAGTATGATGGCCCCTTTTGTAGTGGCTATTTTACTTGGGGCGATTATTGCGATTCTTTGTTATCCCTTATTTAACCGTTCTCTAAAACATCTCCCTCGGTCCCTATCAGCCCTTTGGGTAACTTTAGTAATAACTCTAGGTGTTTTAACTCCCTTCGTTCTTACGCTCTATTCTGGAACTTACAGAACCTTTAATTTTGTGAGCAAATACCGGCTGCTAAAAAACACGCAGAGTATTGAACAGATTATTGAAAGCCCTATAGCTCGAAAGTGGATTGCTAAAGTCCCCACATTCATTCCTATTGATAAGGACTGGCTATATGAACAGAGCTTAGAGTTTCTCCAGCTTATCATCGAGAAACTATCAGGAGTCATAGGCCGATTTATTTCTGGTATGCCCGGTATCATGATGGCCTTTTTTGTGGTCGTTCTTAGTACCTACTTTTTCCTTTTAGATGGCTCTAGATTTTTAAGATTTTTAAGTTCTCTTTCCCCTTTAGGTTCCGATAAATCGGTTGAACTCTACACCGCTTTTGAAACCTCTTGTCGCGGTGTTGTTTTAGGCCTGTTTGCCAGCGCACTTGCTCAAGCTATTCTTATAGTTTTTCTCTTTGCTGTTACGGGTCTTCCTAACGCTCTTCTTATGGGTTCAATGACTGTAGTCGCCGGAATGGTTCCATTAGTAGGATCAGCTCCTATTTGGATGGGAGCCACCCTCTATCATGCAATCAATGGAAGTTGGGGCCATTTTACTATCATGTTAATTGGCGGTCTTATGGTAGCAACGATTGATAATATTATTCGTCCAATGATTATGAAGGACCATGCTCAAATGCATCCGATGCTTGCCCTAATCAGTGTGTTGGGAGCTGTAAATCTAATGGGCCCCACCGGTATTTTTTTAGGGCCCATCATCGCAGCTGTTTTTATCTCATTCTTAAAAATAGTATCGCTAGAGCTACGACGGGATAAAATGAAACAGAGCCAAGTACCCACTTGATATCGCGGGTAGTGAATACATCCAGGAAACAGCACCATGTCCAAGAATAATTCATTAGACTCACAAAACAACAATTCCAAGTCGAAGACCGAAAGTTCACAGAACTCAAACAGGTGGCATTTGGGTTGCACCTCTTTGCAACGCATGGGAAAAAATCTTCTCGAAATACGTTGGATAAGACGCACCTGGCATGTCTGGGAAAGAACTCCGCCATTTCTTAAGATCGTATTTTCCAAGGATGGCTTACTTAGTTTCAAAGGTAGAACTCTTATTAGAGGAAAGTTTAGAAGGGCTTTTTTAAGTCTATTCCCTTCTGTCGCTCACAAACTTCAAAAGCACTATGGAATTTCCGGAGAGTGTCAGCACTGCAGCACTAGCTGTAAAATTCTCTTTCAATGTCCTCACTGGGACGATGCCTCGAGTCGTTGTGGCGTTTATGAGGACAGACCTAATATCTGCAGAACTTTTCCCATTACCCCACAAGACATTAAAGATAGAAACTTGGTTTCCCCGGACAAACCTTGTGGTTTTATCTTTAAGAAAAAATCAAAATAGATAATTTTTAATACCTGGCACACCAGCAGTTCTCGATGAATAATTTTTGAGGCTAATTGAGGGGATATAAAAAAACCTTCTTGCAAAGTCTCGGTGTGCCACTGGGGTAATTTTATATACCTGGCCCCCTATAGTGTGTTTTTTAGTGTTTTTTTGGGTTCAGTCTGCTCTACACAATAGCTGGAATATTAAGTATTTAATGAGCGGACTACGTGGGCTAGAACTTCGACAGATTATGGGAATTTACTGTTTTGAGTTTGTGTAACGTTTTGTTTGCCAAAATACTCCAAAAATTTAAATGGCTTGTAAGGCAAACAAGACCCTAAAAACCACTAAAAAACACACTATAAGGTGCCAGCTATTAATTTTAAATCGTCATCGGAACTATATTGAAACCTGAAGACTTCCACTCAAAATGAAATTCATAAACAAGGCGAATATAACCATCTTCCTCAATTAGTTGCGTAGGCGGATTAGGAAAGGGCTCCGATTCCCAAAACGCTTTTTTGGGGGCTTCATCAATAACTTGAATCCCACAGCTCGATAAAATCTGAATTCCTGTGATCTCCCCTTCTTTATCCATTGAGATATTAAGCTTGGTCACATAAATATTGTTTTCTAGTTTTCTTCCTAAAACTTTAAGAGTTTTTAATGCCTCTTCAATGTTCCTAACCCAAGGCTGATAAACCTCTTCTGCAATTCGATTAATAAATGAGGCGTAAAGAACTTTATCTGTGTTTAAGATTGTTTGATTTCCCTTTTCAATTTTATCTGAAAGAAAGTGAGGGGAACGCCCCATGATCATAAGGTCTGAAATCTTAGGATCTCCTCCTGCCTCTTTAGACAATTCACCCTCCTCCGATAACTCAGACTCCATTTTTTTTTGCCCCTCTGACTCCGCTTTATCATTACCCCCAGCCGATTGCCCCTCTTGAAAAGGGCCTGTGAGACGGCTTCGCATCTCTTTTTTAACACGGTTTCGAAACTCTCCCGCAAACTCAGCGGATTTAGAATCGGTATTCTCTTCTTTATTTGATTTACTTGTCTGAACCACGAGTTTTTTTTTCTCATCTGGAACCCTATGAATCTCTATGGCTTCATGGGAGGACACAAAAGAATCTTTTTGATTAGAGAGATAGGGCCAATTCAAATTAACAAGAAGGAGATGAAGAGTTATAGATACCCCAAAAAACCATCCTAACGAAAGACGACTTTTGGGCTCTATAAACATAACCCTATCTTGCCACCTTAATGAGGTCAGTTCAATCCGAAGTGCTCAGGATAGACTACTTTTGCGAGGAAAAGTCCGTTGGGAGACATAGTTCTTCCTGCTTTACGCCGATCTCTGGATTCAATAATAGCAGGGATCTCATTAGGGGATATCTTGCCTTCCCCCACTTCAAGCAGGGTTCCAATAATAGTTCTAACCATGTGCTTTA
>SXGT01667258.1_pt1 | contig 15609 bp, 11 predicted proteins | sample 3176221 | NCBI WGS metagenome assembly SXGT01 (sample SAMN11356862, study PRJNA531348) | freshwater metagenome | isolation source: freshwater sample F1-120 | place: China: Fuxian Lake, Yuxi | collected 2017-12-25
CACGAAATTCGCACCCCGATGAATGCCATCCTGGGCTTGACTCATGTGCTGAGCAATTCGCCGCTGACCCAAGCGCAGAAAGGCTGGCTGGACAAGATTGTTGTGGCTGCACGGCACTTGATGGGAATCATCAATGATGTGCTGGATATCACCAGGATCGAAGCCGGCAAGATGCATCTGGAGCAGGCCGATTTCCGGCTCGACCAGGTTTTAGGCCATGTCAATGATCTGATTGTCGACAAGGCACACGCCAAGGGTCTGAAAGTGACCCTGGAAGTCGATCCGCGCATTCCGCGCCTGCTGCGCGGCAATGCCCAGCGTCTGGAGCAGGTTCTGCTCAATTTCGCCAGCAATGCGGTCAAATTTACCGAACAGGGCACGATCGCGTTCGCGGTCGAACTTCTGCACGACGAAGGCAGTATGGTGCACCTGCGGTTTCAAGTGCTGGACACCGGCATTGGAATTTCGCCCGAACAGCGATCGAAACTGTTCGATGCATTCGAACAGGCCGATGCCTCGACCACACGTAAATATGAGGGCACTGGCCTGGGGCTGACGATCAGCAAGCATCTGGTCGAAATGATGGGTGGCCAGATTGGCGTGGAGAGCCATCCTGGGCAAGGCAGCCGGTTCTGGTGCGACATTTCTTTTGCGCGCGTGTCGCCGACCGCAGTTACCCGGGAAAACGCCGGTGTCGATGACGCCAGCATCCCGGAAGCCCGCCACGACAAGGCTGCTGCGGCAGGCCCTTCCGCGCTGGACATGCTGCTGACGCGGGCTCGGGGCAGCCGCATCCTGTTGGTGGAAGATAACCAGATCAATCAGGAAATCGCCGCTATCCTGCTGCAAAATGCCGGCTTCGAAGTTGAACTGGCAGACAATGGTCAGGTTGCGCTGAACAAGTGTCGCGCCTCCGAATTCGACCTGATATTGATGGATATGCAGATGCCGGTCATGGATGGTTTGGTAGCGACGCGATTGATTCGTGCGCTGCCCGGCCTCCAGCGCATTCCGATCCTGGCCTTGACCGCCAATGCATTTGCCGAAGATCTGAGCAATTGCCTTGCTGCCGGCATGAACGACCACATTGCCAAGCCGGTTGAACCGGAGCAGCTTTATGCCAAGTTGCTCAAATGGTTGCCGGCCACGCCGGCGGTTGCCGTCGCGCCGCTCGCGCGGCCGCTCGACCAGTCGAAGGACGCCGAGGTCATCAACGCACTCGCTGCAATTCCGGGGCTGGACGTGGTAGCCGGCTTGAAGAACATCCTTGGCAAATTGCCCAATTACCTCAAATTACTGAAGCTCTATGGCAACACGCATCTGACAGACCTGGCGACTGTGCGTAGTCTGTTGGAAAAGGGTGAGCGTGAGCAGGCGCGTCGCATCGTGCATAGCCTGAAGGGCTCTTCAGGCTCCGTGGGGGCGAGTGAAATGCATCGTCTGGCGACTGAACTGGACTTGATGTTACGCGGCGACACGCCCACTGCCGATGCCTATGTCCTGGTGGCGAAACTTGAATCGGCGCAAGCGGCTCTGGTCGGCGGAATTCAGCGCCTGACTTGAAGATTCGGCGGTCTGCTGGCAGGCAGGATTGATCCGGCCTGTTTTCCATGACAGTTCGTGCCGATCCTTTCCAAGCCGAGCAGCCGTGAGCCTTCGACACGCACAGGCCGAACTGATATCGCGATTATTCCGAGCCGAATCAATGGATCATCGGGCCGGGCTTACGGGTCGAGATCGGTACAGTGATACTCAGACAGGCGCCCTGGGACAGGTTGTGCGCTTCCAGTTTGCCGTGCATGTTGTTTTCGACGATGGTCTTCGACATATAGAGACCGATGCCGGTGCCCTTGCCTTCTTCCTTGGTGGTGAAGTACGGCTCGAAGATTTTGTTCAAGGCGATCAAGTCAAAGCCGGTACCGTTGTCCTCCACGTCGATCTGTACCCGGTTGGCCAGCATCCGTGCGCGAATCCCAATTTTCGGCTGAGGCTGCCTGGCGGACAGGACGGCATCGCGGGCGTTGCCGAGCAAGTTCAGAATGACCTGGGAGAACTCGCCGGGCACGCCGTCGAGATGGATATCGGCCGGACAGTCGATGACGAGTTCGATATTGTGGTTTTTGAACATGCCTTCGAGGATATCGGCGGCGGCCTGAATGGCCTCGGCCAGATTGAAGGTTTCCGCATGCTTGCTGGGCTTGAAAAAATTTCTGAACTCGTCGATGGTCTGCGACATGCGCTGGATCAGTTGCTGCGCCTTGTCCTGCAAGTTGTGCATCGACTCCTCGCTGAGCTGGCTGGTGCGGTACTGCATATGGATGTTCTGCAACACCAGGCTGAGCGCGTTCAGGGGCTGGCGCCACTGGTGCGCGATGGCGCCGATCATCTCGCCCATGGCGGCCAGCCGCGATTGGTGAATCAACAGTTGTTCCTGTGCCTTGCGTTTGGCAATTTCGTCGCGGATGCGCTGGTCGAGAGTCTGGTTCAATTCCTCCAGTTCGCGGGTGCGCTCGGCCACCTGGGATTCGAGATGGAGCCGGTGTTGCGAGAGTTCGATATTGCTGGCCTCGACAGCCTGGCGGGCTTCCCGTTCCTTGTTTTCGGCCTGACGCCGCTGCTCGACTTCGCGTAGCAGGAGGTTTACGAAGGTGCTGTTCTGCAGCGCATGGAGCCCCAGCACGAGCAAAACGGCAAGCACCAATATGATCAGCAGAAAGCGCGCATTGCGAAAAGCAAGCAGCGGTTCCACGGATACCAGCTTGCTCAGCTCCCATGTCCCTCCCGGCAGCGGGACGGAGGCCCACATCCAGGGCTTGCCGGCGCGATCGGCTATCCATTGGTTGTCGATATGCCGGAAACCGAGAAACGGCAGCGCTCGGGAGTCGGTGACTGCTTCGGCAAGACGATTTGCATCTTTTTCATCGAGGCCGAAAAGGGTGCCGTGACCTAGTTCGCCCGGGCCGATCAGGACGATGCCTTGCCGGTGCATGATGACGTCATCCATGCGCACCGCGTCGCCGATACTGTTCTCCAGGTTGTAACGGGCGACGATCACCGCCGTCAGTTCGGCGTTTTCGTCGAGGAGCGGGCGTGCGAAATACACCACCGGCTGATTCGGGCGGGAACCTTGTGTGTAGTAGGCGTTGGAAACCCCACTCAACGCCTTCCTGAAACTGGGCAGATTGCCCAGTTTCTGTTGCTTCAGACCCGGGTCCGATGCCGCCAACGGCAGCCCCGAGAGGTCGAGCAGGAAAACCGCTTCGGCGCCAATCCGGCGGGCAAGCAAGCGGAATGGCAGGTCATGGTTGGCGCGCGGCTTGCTCAGGGCGCTTTGCGTGACCTGATCGGTGGCCAGGATCTTGAGCAGATCGAGTCCATGCGCATCCAGACCTTCCAGTCGGTTTTTCAGCAATTCCAGGCGCAGGTGGGCTTCGTTGCGTTGCTCGTTACGAAACGCTGTTTCCTGCTTGCCGATCAGGTGCCCGGCAAGCGCCAACAGGATGGGAAATGTCAGCAGGGCCAGCGCCAGGAAGCCCAGACCTCGGCGTGTGATGGCGGCGCTTTTCCAGAGCATCAGGATCATCGTGCCCAGAAGCAGGCTCTGGATGGCGGCGGCAAGCGGATTGCTCAACAGGCCTGTGGCGGCCACCACAAGCATCAACAACCCCATATCCAAACGCTGGCGTCGAGGCATGCCATGAGCGGCGGCATCCGGCAGCAGGAACAGCAGTGCCGAAAGCGTTGCCATCGCCCAGCCCGCCAAATGCAGTGGTCTGGAGAGCGAAGCGAGCATGGGCAGCACAAGCGGGAGTAGGGCGATCATGCAGCCGGCGGCGAACAGCGCAATCAGCGTACTGGCACGGACGCTCGTGGCGTTTTGTGCGATCAAAAAGCGGTAGGTGCTCGCCGCCGTGCCGGCGAGGAACAGGGCAAAGCCCATGACGCCCAGCGCGATGAGGCCGGGGAGCAGGGGCAGAGTGGTGAAATCAGCGATGAACAAGGCGGGCCTTCAACCTGCTCTGGTGGCCAGTGCGCAACTCACTGTATCCACTTGTCGACGATGCTCTGGGTTTCCGGATTCATGCGTATGCCCAGCTCCCGCATGCGTTTGCGGTTGATCGCGACGATCGAGTGGCGGGCGTTCTCGACGGCGACATCCTTGATCGCCCCGCCCTTGAGCAGCTTGGTCGCCATGAAACCCGACTGAAATCCCATCTGGTAGAAATCCACGCTGACGCCGCCGAAGAATCCGTACTCGGTAAACGAGGAATTCAGCGACAGATCAATTTTCTTGATTTGCCTGATCAGCAGCGGGGCGAGTGTCTGCATGGTTTTGCGGCGCTTGTCGGACGGGTCCGGCAGCGACATGGTTACCGGAATGTAGGCATCGAACTGTTTGCCTTCATTGATCTGCCTTGCGGCCCGGAGCATCCCCGGCACGTCTTCGGCGGGGAACAAGACGAGGCGATCCTGAAACCGGGTGCCTTTCAGTTCATCGATGATCTGGTCTTTCAGAATGTTGCCCACGGCATCGGTGGAATAAAGCACTGCAACCTTGTTCAAGGATTTTTGCAGCACAACCTCAAGCAATTCGAACTGCTCGCGCATGAACAGATATTCGAAAACCCCGGTGATATTGGCGGTGGGTGCGCGTTTGTCGAGGAATCGGGCTTGCTGGTTATAGTCCTCCAGTTTGCGATTAAGCCCGGTAAACACCAGCCGCGTTTTCGGATGTTGCAGCACTTCCTGATAGAGCATGGCGAAGGCGGCATCGTCGATGGTGAAGACAAACTTGGGCTTGCTGGCACGGATGTCCTGTTTGATCAGTTCCACCGTCCTGGCCACCGTCTCTTTCTCCTGCATGCGTGTGTCGAGAAAGTAACCCTTGGAAGAGAGCCCGGTGAACCCCCCCTGTTTCAGGGCGTCAATGGCCGCCTGGTACTGTGGCTGGCCGCAGGCATCGCTGGCGTGGTAGCTGGCGACGAGAATGATGTCCTCGGCGTGCGCCGAACTGAAGGCTCCACATGCGAGGAACGCGAACAGGAAAAGGATCTGGCGGCTGGTGTGGAGATGCGGCATGGCTTGGGCTCCAGGCAGGAGGGGGAGGGGTGTCGGGGCAGGGTTTCAAGCAGCGCTTACCGCCTGGGTCGAGATCGGTAGCGTGATGCTCAGCCGCGCGCCCTGGTCGAGACTGCTGGCAGCCAGGTGGCCGTGCATGTTGTTCTCGATGATCATCTTGGTCATGTACAGGCCGATACCGGTGCCTTTGCCTTCTTCCTTGGTCGTGAAATAAGGCTCGTAGATCTTGTGCATGATGCTTTTGTCGATGCCGGTGCCGTTGTCTTCGACATCGATGCGAACCTGCTCACCCATTGATTTGGCGTGGATGTGAATTTTCGGCTGCGGCTGTTTGGCTGACAGTACGGCGTCACGCGCGTTGCCCAGCAAATTCAGGATGACCTGGGAAAACTCGCCGGGCACGCCGTCCAGATGGATATCGGCGGGACAGTCAATGCTGAGTTGAATGTTGTGGTTCTTCAGCATGCCTTCGAGGATGTCGGCGGCGGCTTGAATGGCCTGGGCCAGATCGAAGGTTTCCGCCTGCTTGCTGGGTTTGAAGAAGTTGCGGAACTCGTCGATGGTTTGCGACATGCGCAGGATCAATTGTTGTGCCTTGTCCTGCAGGCTCTGCATCGACGCCTCGCTGAGCTGTCCCATGCGGTACTGCATCTCGATGTTCTGCAGTACCAGACTCAGTGCGTTGAGCGGTTGCCGCCACTGGTGGGCGATGGCGCCGATCATCTCGCCCATCGCCGCGAGGCGGGATTGATGGATCAGCAGTTGTTCCTGCTCTTTGCGTTTGCTGACTTCATCACGCACCCGCTGATCCAGAGTGCGGTTGAGTTCATCGAGCGCCTGGGTGCGCTCCGCCACCTTGATTTCCAGTTCCTGGTTGACGTTTTCCAGTCGCAGCCGGTTCTCTGCCAGCGCATCGACCATCTGATTGAAGCTGCGTGACAGGTCGCCGATCTCGTCGTTGCGGGCGATCGCGACATGCGCTTCGAGATCGCCGCTGGCCACGCGCGACGCGGCAGAACTGATGGTGGCAATCGGCCGAGTCAGCCAGAGCGCAAAGATATAACCGATGGGAAGAATCGCCAGCAGCGTGAACAGCGAGATGAAAGTGATTTGACGGTACATCTCGTCGATGTTCGCCTCGTATTCGCTGGTATCGAAGTCGATCCGCATCGCGCCCCAGCTGACGCCGCTGAAGCGGATTGGGGTGATGTAACGGTAGCGTGTGCCCCCCTCCTGAACATTGACGATACCGTACGACTCGGCGTCGAAATTGTTCGGCTTGAGCGGTGTGCTTGCGCTGTCCAGCATTTCCCAGCCGGTTGGTGCAATGATCATGGCCATACCGCGACGCGGCACGATCAGCACCGAGCGTATGCTTTTGTTGTTCTGCAGGACTTGCAGATTGTGTTCGACGACAAAGCCGAAATCATCGGTCAGCATGGCGTCGGAACTGGCCTGGATGACCGAGCGCGATACCGTGGTGGCCTGTGAATAGAGCACCTTGAGCAGCGAGTCACGCTGCAGCGGGATGATCAGCAGGCCGTAAAGGATGGTCATCGCGATCAACAGGCTGCCCAACACCCCGAACACTCGGATGAACATGCGGTTGGCGGGCAGAAGCCGGAATGATTTCCAGGGCAGTGTCATTTCTTTCTCGCTTTGCGGGGGGCGTCATCGCGATACTCCCGATGCAGGTCCCAGTAGGGCTGCAACTCCCGAATGTTCACCCGCTCCATGTAATCAGTCTTGAACAGTTCCAGAATCTGTTTGCCACGCACCTTGGTGGTCGCCTGCATGGCCGAATTCAATACCCGGTCGCGCAGCCCGGGGTCGGTTCTGGCCGGCATCATGCCGTAGGCCAGTGCGGAAGTTTTCCATTCCAGCAACACGCGCAGGCGCTGCTTTACCTGCGGGTTCAATTCCGTGGCGGCGTGCAGGGCGCTGATGCTGATCAGGGCGGCATCGGCCTGACCGAAGAAGACCTTATGGATGGCCTGGCTGTTTCGCTTCTCCACCGCCACCTGAAACAGATCGGTGCAGGCCGAGCCGGCCAGATGTCGGCACTGGGTTGCCAGAAACACCGTCGATAGCCGGTCGTTGGACAGATGCAGCACCTTCTTGCCGCGCAGATCGCCGAATTGCCGGATGTCGTCGCCGGTACGCACGATCAGCGCCAGTCCCTCGCCGGTGCCGAGATGCCTGCCCTGGAAACCCTGCGCCAGCTCTTCCGGGGCGAAGGTCTCGGCGATCTCCATACCCGGGGCGACCACCAGATTGATCTTGCCGGTCATGCTGTCGCGATACAGATCGGCCATGTTGTCGTAGGTGTAGGCCTTGGCGTCGATGCCATGCGCCCGGCCCACTTCATCGGCCCAAAGTTGCAAGGTCACCTTGACGTCGGTGAGGTTGGCGTCGCGGATGCCGGGCAGGTAAAAGCCCATATCCAGCACATCGGCGGCGCGCGTCGCCGGCGCCAGAAGCATCAGCAGACCGAGCAGGATGGCAATGGCCGTCTTCACTTGCGCCGTTCCTTTCGTTCGACCTGGGCGCGCAAGGACTGATAGTCCTTTTCCAGGTCAATCACCGGTTGCAGGTCTGCCGGTGTCGCGATTTCCAGATGATCGATCTTGAAGATATCGAGTAATTGCCGACCGCGTGGATAGGTGTGCAGGGTCGGGGTGATGCGCACGGTGCGCTGGCGCAGTGCCTTGTCCACCTTGGTGTTGTAGAAGGCGAAGAACAGACTGCGCAGCGGGTATTCCGCCAGCTTGCGCAGATGGCGCCCCAGTTGCGGGTTCATTTCCACCGCCAACGCATGGCCATAGCCATAAACCAGCGCCAGGTCGGATTTGCCGAAGAACACCCGCATCAGAGCCTGATTACTGGTATTGACGCGCTGGATTTCGGCGAAGACATCGCGGCACGCACGCTGGTGATGGCGCAGGCATAGTGTTTCCAGATACAGATCCCCGGCCGTATTTTCCTCCAGCAACACGATGCGTTTACCCGCCAGGTCGGCGAGGCTTTGCGCCGGGACATCGCGTCCGGCGAACAGCATCAGATCCCAGCCGCCCTTCATGATCGTCGCATAACCATCGGCCAGTTCTTCCGGTTTGAACAGGCGCACGAAGGTTATTGCGTCGGTATTTACGCTATTGATCTTTCCGGCCAGAAAATCCCGGCGGATATCCTGTGGATCGTCGTAATGCGCAATGCTGACCGGAATCTGGAATCGGCTGGCCAGTTCCTGCGCCCACAGGTCGAAGGTGCTGTGTACTTCGGCGCGGCTCCATTCCCGCCGTGCTCCGGAGTAGGAGCCCATACGCACCGTTTCCTCGATCGGGTTGGCTGCCACGGGCGCAACGGGCAGGGGTAGTATCAGCGCCAACAGGCAGGCGATGACGCGGCGCATGGCACGTACTGAAGCCGGCTGCAAGCGAGCCGGACGGTGGATCAAAGTCAGCGCGGTGAACATTGCATGTCTCATTTCTTCCTCGCCGTCCCGGCGCGGCGCAACTCCTGGTATTCCCGCGCCAGCAGTCGGAAAGGTTTGAGCGCCTCGCCATCGACCGGGTCGAGCTGTTCGGTCTTGAACAGTTCCATCATCTGACGACCGCGTACCGTATTCAGCGCCGCATCGATGGAGCGCAGGATCAGGCTGCGGTAGGCCGGATCGGCGTGTGGCAGCAACATGCCGAAGACCAGCCCCAGGGAACGCCATTCCTGCAAAACCAGTACCCGATTGTTGATCTGCGGGTTCAGTTCGCGCGCCAGATTCAGCGTTTCGACGCTGACCAGTGCGGCGTCGGCCTGGCCGAAGAACACCTTGTGCAGCGCGCTGATTTCGCGTTTTTCCTCGATCTGGGTCAATTCGCCCTGACAGGAAACGGCCCAGGCACGCAGGCACTGCGACTCCAGGTAGGTATCCGCCAGTCGGTCCTGGGATGGTCGCGCGACACGTTTCCCGCGCAGATCGGCAAACGTGCGCACATTGGCGGCCTTGCCCACCAGCAGGACCAGACCGGCGCCACCGCCGGGGGGGCGTCGCGCGAAGCCCCGCAACAACACGTCTGGTCCCAGCAGTTCGGCGATTTCCATGCCGCCGGCATTGACAAAGTCCAGCGCCCCAGCATCCACATCGCGGCGCATTGCGTCGAGATCCTGATAGAGGCGGGCGCGTACGCGCACGCCGAAGGGCCGGCCGAGCTCTTCGGCCCAGACACCGAGGCTGGTCTTCAGGTCGGTCGGATTGGCCTCGCGTACCGCCGGCAGATAGAACCCCATTTCCAGCGGCCGCAGGTTGCTCGCTTGCGCACAGTTGGCCATCAGCAAGCAGCCGAACAGCATGGAGAACAAATTGCGCAGCCGGCTCATGGCTTGCGTCCCTTGCGCGCCACATGGGTTTTCAGTTCGCGGTATTCCCGTTCCAGCTGATAGAAAGGTTTCAATATCGTCGGGTCAGCCGGTGCGACACGGTCCGTCTTGAACACGTCGAGCATCTGACGGCCACGTGGGTCGAGATGCATGTTCGGGATGGCGCGCAGCGAAAAACGTCGGAACTCGGGGGTCACCCGGGCACTGTAAAAGCCGAAGAACTGGGTATCGAAATCGAGTTTGTCCAGCAGTTCACCTGCTCGCCTGAGCTGTGGGTTGAGTTCGATCGCGGTCTCGTAGCCATGCCGGTTGACCAGTGCCAGATCAACCTGGCCGAACAGCAGGCGAGACGCGGCCTGATGGTTGTTGGGTACGGGCACGAAAGTCACTGGCACGGCGGCGCATTCCTTGCCGGAACGCCGCATGCACAGTGTTTCAAGATAGGTCGAGGAGACTTCGTCATCCACCAGGCGAGCAATCCGCTTGCCAGCCAGAAGTTCGATACCGCCGGCGCCAGGACGTCCAAGCAACAGCAATGAGGCATCCGTCGGCAGCTTGGTGGTGAAGCCATCGGCCAGCTCCTCGGCCTTGAAGTGGCGCACGAAGGTCATGGCGTCGGCAATCACCAGATTTACCCGGCCGGCGTCGAAATCGTGGCGTAGCGTCTCGATGTCCGAGTAGTAATGGACTTCGGAGGGCACCTGGAATTTACGCATCAATTCCTCTGTCCAGACTTCCAGGGCGGCGCGTATATCCGAGCGGTTCAGATCGCGGGCGATCTTCATGTACATGCCCAGGCGCGCGGTTTCTCCAGTGGGCGCGGGCATCTCGGACGCGGCGTGGAGCGGCCAGGCCAGCAGGCCGAGCAGCGTCGCCAGCCTGAGTATCGCCACCCGTTTCATGGGTTGCCCTTCCTGGCGGATCCTTTTTGGCCAGCCTTCAATGTTCGATGCTGCTCCAGCAGCCGCTGAAACGGTGCCAGGTCCCTGGGCGAGGTCAGCACCAGGCTGTCAGCAAGATAGATTTGCAATACCTGGCGACCGCGTGCCGTGTTGTTGAGTTTCATGGCCGCCTGGGCGATGGCCTCGCGGTGTTCCGGGCGCAGCTGGGCAGAGAACAGACCGATATGCGGCGAACGTATTTTCAGGGAATAGTCGTCCAGTACCTTCAGCCGTTGGCCAATTTGTGGATTCAGCGCCAGCGCCGACTCGTAGCCATTGCGATAGATCAGCGCCGCGTCGGCCTGGCCGAAGAACAGCCGGTGCGCCAGTTTGTTCGAACGTTGCTCCCAGATAATCGGCACCAGCGATTTTTCGTCAGGCTTGCCGCCGCCCTGCATGATCAGGGTCTCCAGATAGACGACCGCGAGCTGATCATATTCCGCCAACGCCAGACGCTTGCCGATGAGATCGGCGGCGCGGCTGATGCCGGCATCGCGCCGCACCACCAGCAACAAATGATCGGGCTCGCTCTTGTAGCCGGCAAAACCCTCTGCAATCTCGTTAAGCGAGAAATTCTCGGCGACATCCATGCTGTTGGCGACCATGAAATTCACCGTTCCGTTAGCCATGTCGCGCTTCAAATCGGCCATGCTGTCGTAGAAGCGTACCGGCTTGTAGGGCAGATTGAGAGAACGCGACAGCTCCTCGATCCAGAAACGCAGGGAGATCTCCACATCCTTGCGCGGCAAATCGTTGATGACGCTGGTCTGGAAGGCTATCGCCAGGGGCGGCAAGGCTTCGGCCCGGACACCGACGCCGCCCGCAAACAGCAGGATCAGCGCAATCCAGAAGCGGAGATGGCGCGCCATCGAATCAGGGCCGAGTTATTTGCACGGCCTTGCCCAGGCGGTAATCGAGATCGGCCAGGGCGGCGCGCAGGTCGTGGCGAACGCGATGCAGGTTGGCGCTGGCGAATGTTTCCACCAGCTGGGCCTCGATCACGTCCTTGGTCTCGACCATTTCTTCCTGGTAGGCGCGCACATTCAGCTTGCGGTTTTCTTCGGCATAACTCTGTGCCTTGGTGCTGTCCTCGACCTGGTCACGAGAGCGTTGGATGCGCATGAAGTCGTTCTTGATCTGCAACGCAAGGCCGTTGTCGAGCAATACGCGCTGCGCTTCCAGTTTGATCTTGCCGGCACGGGCGGCATCGACGCCGGCCTTGGTCATGCCGCTGTCGAACAAGTCCCATTTGACACCGACGCCCAACGTCCAGCCATTGCGGTTGGCGTCGTTGATCAGGCCGCCCTTGTAGTCGTTCCAGGTTTTATAGGCGCTGGCTTCCAGGCCGACCATTGGGTAAAAGCCGCTACGCGCTTCGTCGATCTGATGTGCAGCCGCCTGCACCGCGAGTTCGAGACGCTGTTTGTCGGGGTTGAACCGCATCGCATCGGCAAGCAGTGGGTCGAAAGTTGCATCGAAAGCGGGGATTTCGGCTTCCGGCGCCAGGCTGAGCGGGCTGTTTACCGGCAAGCCCATTGCATTCGCCAGGGCTTCGCGGGTCAGCGCGCTGGCGTAGCGGGTTTCCTGCAACATGGAACGGGTCATCGCCGTGGTGGTCTTGCTGCGCAGGTAGTCAGTCTTCTTCACTTTCAGCGAGGCGTTCTGATAAAGCCGATCGGTCAGGTCTTCCAGCGCCTGAAAACGTTCCAGCGTGTCGCTGACCAGTTGCTCCATCTGCTGAGCGAACTGCGCGCCGTGGTAGTACTTGTTGACGTCGCGCACGATTTCCAGTTCCGTCTTGCGATGTTCCTCGCGCGCGATCTCGACGCCCTTTTTCGCCATGCCGCTCAGTGCTTCCTTCCTGCCGCCGGTGTAGAGCGGGTAGGTCAGGTTGAGACCGGCGCGGGTCACGTCGCGGTCGAACAGTTTGGTATCAAGGTTGATGTTGATCGGGGCGACAGGAAGCACCACTGAGCCCGGCGGCAGCAGCGGGTTGACCAGCGCGGTGGCATCTACCGGCGGGGGTTGCAGCGTGCCTTGGAAGGTAAACGTCCGATCCTCGTCTGCTCGCTGAAAACCGGCTTCCAGCCCCAGTTTCGGTCGGAATGCCGCCATTGCCTGCTGGTACTGCGCTTCGGCCATGTCGAGGGCAGCTTGCGAGACCTGCCGGGAGCGGTGGTTTTCCAGCGCAATGCGCAGGCTTTGTTGCAGCGTCAGGTTGTCGAGTCGTTCGGCGCCGGCCTGGATGGGTAGCGTGGTCAGGCAGAAGAGAATTAACAGGCGGGATATGTTCGCGTTCATGGTGATGTTCCCCTGGTGTTTCAGTTGTCGCGATAACGCTGGCGGATGCCGACGATGGCATCCCAGTTCTGGAACACCAGGTCGATCAGTGCGGGATCGAATTTGTTGCCGCGTTGCTGCTGAAAATAAGTGCGAATGGATGCGTCGTCCCAGGCTGCCTTGTAGACACGCGGATGGCCAAGCGCGTCTAGCACATCGGCGACCGCGATGATGCGGCCCTCTATGGAGATTTCCTCGCCCCTGAGGCCGAGTGGATAACCACTGCCGTCGTAGTTCTCGTGATGCTCATGCGCGATGCGCGCGGCAATATTCAACAGGGGGCGGTCGATACGGGTCAGGATGTGATGGCCGATTTCCGCATGTGTCTTCATCACCTCGAACTCGCTGCAGTTGAGAGAGCCAGGTTTGTGCAGTATCGCGTCGTCGATGCCGACCTTGCCGATATCGTGCATCGGGGCGGCGGTCTTCAGGATTTCCGCCTGTTCATTGCTGAGGCCGTATGCGAGTGCCAGCAAGTGGGCGATTTCGGCGACGCGGTAAACATGCTTGCCGGTTTCCTGGCTGCGGTTTTCCACGACTTCTCCCAGTACCAGCAGCAGCTCACGCTGCGTTTCGACGATTTCCTGCGACAGACGTAGCGATTCGGTGACGTCCTGACAACTCAGAATGATCGAGTTGATCTCGCCATTCACGCTTCGTACAGCCAGGAAGACAACGCTGAACGCTTTTTCCGAACCGTCGTAGTGGATGAAGGGCACAACCTTGCTGCAATGGCCGCGAATGTTGTGGCTGACTTCCTGCAGGCAATGCGTGTGATCGCCCGGGGCAATTCCGGCCAGGTCGCGCTCGCACAATTCGCTGATCGCGTAGCCCAGGGAGTTCGCGAAGTGCTGGTTGGCGCCGAGGATGCGTCCGCTGGTGTCGATCATGCAGATGCTGGTGCCCAGATCCAGCGCGCGTTTGTACTCTTCGAGAAAATGATGCTGTTCGTTGAGCGAGCGTTCGCTGCGGCTGAGCGATTCCAGCATGTTCTCGTAGTTAAGGTAGATATCGGTGATGTCGATATCCAGGCACACCACTTCTTCGACCTTGTTGTGTTCATCGAGGATGGGTACCAGGCTGCTGTCCACCACGAACATCGCGCCTGATCGGTTCCTGTTCTTGACGATGCCGGCCCATTTGTTGCCGTCCAGCACGGAGCGCCAGATCGCGCCGCCAAGATCTTTCGGCTCGTCGGGGTGGCGCAAGCGCTGGATGTCGCTGCCGATCAATGCTTGCTGGTCATAACCGCTCAGTTCGAGGAAGCGCTGGTTGACGTAGGTGATACGGCCCCGCGAGTCGAATTTGCTGACGATGGCACTGGCATCGACCAGATGGCGATACTGTTCGAGCAGTCGCTGATTGCGGCCTTTTTCCCGCTTGGCCAGGATCGCCTCTGCGATTTCGGCCATTTTCTTGAGCAACAGTTCGACGTTGACCGGCTTGGTAATGTAATGGCTGATGCCCAGTTCAATGGCGCGAAACAGGAATTCGACGTCGTTGTAGGCGCTCAATACGATGATCGGCTGTTGCGGCGACAGGCGTCGAATCTCCGCGCCCATGATCAGTCCGCTCATGATCGGCATCTGGATGTCGGTCACCACCAGGTCATGTCGTTTTTCGGTGAACAGTTTCAGCCCGGTTTGGCCATCGCTCGCGACATCCAGTTCACTGACCCAGTAAGTCAGCATTTGAGCCAGTTCTTCACGCGTGGCAGTGTCGTCTTCGACGTAGAGTACGCGCAAATATTTCAGGACCGAAAGGGCATCAATGTCCATGTGGCACCTTGTTCGGTAAGGCAGAAGGATTGACATCGCCGGGCTGTCGCGAGAGGCGGGGCGCTGATGGGGAGGCCATGACTTGTCCGAGTCCGTGTGCTATTGGTTGCGGCACTTGCCGCCAGTTGCCAAGAAGAAAAAACTCGGCTTGAGGAAAATGCGGAACATTTGTGTGATAGGGGTATCGGGTCTATGCAAGAAAACTTGAGTGTCCTTGTTGCTGGTCTGGTTGCCGGTGGAAAAAAAGGACGTTACGTGCCGCGCGATCGGGCGCGCTCAAAGGAAGCATGTGTGCTGCCGCCGCCTCGAAGTGATTTTTTGCTGCGAGTTGCCGTCGCGTGCCTTCAGTTCGCCAGTGCACAAGCCGGGGCGGCATGGACGATCGAAAATCGCGTCGTCATTGAACATGGTCTGCTGTCGATCGACCACAGCAAAAACGTGAAGCAGATCACTGCTGCGCAAGCCAAGGGCGGATTCAAGGCGGACCACGGCGTCGGGCTGTTCCAGAACCGGATCAAGACCGAACTGGCTTTCTCTGAACTGGCGCTCGCGGGCAAGCGTTTGGCGCTGACCACGAAAATCACCACCGCGCCGGTGATCTACATCGCCAGCGAGTTGCCGAAGGATTCCTGCGCCTACAAACTGGTGCTTGGTCATGAACTCCAGCATCAGGGCTTCGATCTCGAGGTATTGCGCGTGATGGTGGATGAAGTCAGGCGCTTCAGTCAGGACGTGTTCGATATTGATGAGATAGAACGGACTGGCGGCTTGAATCAGGATCGCGCACGCCGCCGTTTTTTCCAGCAATTCAATTTCGTCTATCAGTCGCTGGGCGACATGCGCCATCCGGTCATCGACAGCCCTGAGTCGTACCGGCATCTTGGAGGGCAGTGCAACGGCGAATTGGCCAAATACCTGCCGACCTCGCCGACACGCCAGGCTGTTGCAAAAAGAGGCAAATAAATCAACGGCTTTGCTCTTTCTGCCGGGTTGCTTTCAAGCAATGGCAACATGGCAATGTTAGAATCTTGCGTTTTTCTGAACGGACACCTCAAATGGCCCGCGCCCTCCGCAATATCGCCATCATCGCGCACGTC
>SXGT01358370.1_pt1 | contig 15606 bp, 13 predicted proteins | sample 3176221 | NCBI WGS metagenome assembly SXGT01 (sample SAMN11356862, study PRJNA531348) | freshwater metagenome | isolation source: freshwater sample F1-120 | place: China: Fuxian Lake, Yuxi | collected 2017-12-25
GGCTGCTGCGACGGGTCGGCCCCGATGTGCTACACCCAGGGGTTCTTCATCGTCGGTCCCTCGGACGTGCACCTGGGCGACCTCGACATCGGCGCCAGCGACGTCGACCCCGAGGGCATCGTGCCCGTGCACATCTCCCGGGAGCAGTTCGCCTACTGGTCGCACACCCACATCACGATCGACGTCGTGCCCGGTCGCGGGGCCGGCTTCTCCATCGAGGGGCCCACGGGTCACCGCTTCATCATCCGCTCGCGGGTCTTCACCGAGACGGAGATGGAACAGCTGGCGGCCGCCGGCCAGCCGTAGCGGTCGGACCGTCGGTGTGGCCTCCGTGACGCTCCGGGGGAGGAGATGTAAAACACTGTTACGCTCGCGGCGACCGTGACTCCGGGTTAGTTTCGGGGTCCAGCCACGTGAGGAGCGACATGGGTGACATCGGGTTCAAGCTGAAGGTCCTGCGACGGATCGGCATCATCCAACCCACGTCACCCGCCCGGGGGCTCAAGGCGGCCAAGGCGCTGCGCACGTGGGGCCCCGGATTCCCCTCCGGCGTCGCCGCCACCGCGGCCCGGTTCCCCGACCAGACGGCGATCCACGACGACGCCGGCGAGATCACTTGGGGCGAGCTCAAGGCCGACATCGACCGGTACACGCAGGCGCTCAAGGACCGTGGCGTCGGCCCCGGCGTCTCCGTGGCGGTGCTGCAGCGCAACCACCGCTACCTCGTGATGACGCTCGTCGCCGTCATGCAGGCCGGCGGCCGGCTGCTGCTGCTGAACACGATGGCCAGCTCCTCCCAGCTCACCGAGCTCACCAAGCGCGAAGGGGCCGAGCTCGCCGTCATCGACTCGGAGTTCCTCGACGTCGCCAAGAACATCCCGCGCGAGTCGATCGTGCTGGCCTGGGCCGACGACGACGCTCCAGACGATCTCCCGACGGTCGCATCGATCAGTGCGGACATGCCGTCCGACCCGCACGACAAGCCCGAGAAGTCCGGCCAGATCATCATCTTCACCTCCGGCACCACCGGTCTGCCCAAGGGCGCCCGCCGCGAGGAGCCCAAGGACCTCAAGCCGCTGCTCGCCTACTTCGGCGCGATCCCGTACCGGGGCAACTCCACCGTCGTGCTCGCCGCGCCGCTGTTCCACTCGTGGGGCCTGATCAACTTCGGGTTCGGGCTCTCCACGGCGCCGACGTACGTCCTGCGCCGCAAGTTCAGCCCCGAGCAGGTCCTGAAGGACATCGAGACCTACCGGGCGCGCGTCCTCGTCGTGGTGCCGCTCATGATCCAGCGTCTCGTCGACGCCTCGAGCGACGCGATCGAGAAGCGCGACGTCTCCAGCCTGGAGATCACCGCCTCGAGCGGCTCGGCCCTGGCCGGCGACCTCGCCAACCACTTCATGGACCTCTTCACCGACTCGGTCTACAACTTCTACGGCGCCACGGAGACCGGCTGGGTCACCATCGCCAGCCCCGAGGACCTGCGCGCGGCCCCCGGGACGGCCGGGCGCCCGCCGTGGCGCACGACCGTGAAGATCCTGGACGAGAACGGCAAGGAGCTCCCGCAGGGCGAGACCGGTGTCATCCACGTCGGCAACGACATGCCGTTCGGCGGCTACACCGACGGCAACTCCAAGTCCTTCGCCGACGGGCTCATGCACACCGGCGACCTCGGGTACTTCGACGAGGACGGTCGGCTCTTCGTCGCCGGTCGCGACGACGACATGATCATCTCCGGCGGGGAGAACGTCTTCCCGCGCGAGCTCGAGGACGCCCTCATCGAGCACCCGGCCATCTCCGACGTGGTGGTCACCGGCGTCGACGACCCGGACTGGGGGCAGGCGCTCGCGGCGTTCGTGGTGGTCAAGGACGGTCAGGAGCTCGATGCCGACGGCGTCGTGGCTCACGCCAAGGAGCACGTGGCGCGCTACGCCGTCCCGCGCAAGGTCACCTTCCTCGACGAGCTGCCGCGCAACCCCACCGGCAAGGTCATGAAGCGCGAGCTCCCCGACCCGGCCTGAGACGCGGGCCTGGGGGGCTGTGGCAGGCTAGCGGCGTGAGGACGACCGTCGGGGACCGCGTGCGGACGCAGCCGGTCGGCAGCCGCTCGTGAGGGTCGTCGACCGCGTCGACGGGTTCCAGCGCAAGCACCCGGTCATCGGGTTCCCGCTCGCGGTGATCTATAAGTACTTCGACGACCAGGGCCCCTACCTCGGCGCCATCATCGCGTACTACGGCTTCATCGCGATCTTCCCGGTGCTGCTGATCTCCACCTCGATCCTCGGCTTTCTCCTGGACGGCGACGCGACGCTGCGTGACCGCCTGCTCGACACCGCGCTCGCCCAGTTCCCCATCGTGGGCGACCAGCTGGGGCGCCCCGAGGGTCTCCAGGGCAGCACGAGCGCCGTCGTGATCGGTTCGCTCGTCGCGCTCTACGGCGCCACGGGGCTCGGGCAGGCGAGCCAGAACGCGGCGAACGTCGCGTGGGCCGTCCCGCGCAACAGCCGCGCCAACCCGTTCCTCATGCGGCTGCGCAGCCTGATCTTCCTGGCCATCGCGGGCCTGGGGATCCTGGCGCTGGCGGTCGCGAGCTCGGTGCTGAGCAACATCACCATCTTCCCGACGCAGGACACGGCATGGGTCCAGCGCGGGATTCAGCTCGTGCTCTTCGCCTTCACCGTGGGGATCTTCGTCGGACTGTTCCGGCTCGTGAGCCTCGGGCGCGCCGGCATCAGGGCGGTGCTCCCGGGTGCGGTCGTCTCGGCGCTCGGCTGGCAGCTGCTGCAGGTCCTCGGTGGCCTCTACGTCTCGGCACTCATCGTGCGCACGAGCCAGATGAACCAGACCTTCGCCCTGGTGCTCGGACTGGTGGCGTTCCTCTTCCTCGCGGCCCTCGTCGCCGTCATCGGGCTCGAGGTCAACGTCGTGCTGCGCCGCCGGCTCTACCCGCGTGCCCTCCTGACGCCCTTCACCGACAACGTCGACCTCACCCGGGCGGACAAGAAGGCCTACACGATGTACGCCAAGGCCCAGCGCCACAAGGGGTTCCAGCACATCGAGGCACGCTTCGACGAGGACTGGCAGACCATCGAGCAACCGACCGTCCGCGAGCCGGACGATCCGTCCCGACGCGTGGAGGATCCCGCGGCGCACTAGGCTGGGCGGACGACGCCGTCGGGCCACCGGCACGGCGGCCAGGTTCCTGCGACAGAAGGACACGCTCATGCCCACGGGCAAGGTCAAGTGGTACGACGCCGAGAAGGGCTTCGGCTTCCTCTCCTCCGACGAGGGAGGCGACGTCCACGTGCGCGCCGACGCGCTGCCGGAGGGCGTGGAGACCCTGAAGTCCGGCACCCGGGTCGAGTTCGGCATCGCGCAGGGACGGCGCGGTGACCAGGCGTTGCAGGTGCGCGTGCTCGAGCGGGCCGCGACGGCACGGCCGCCGGCACCGACCAAGCGCAAGAAGCCCGAGGAGATGGTGACGATCGTCGAGGACCTCATCCGCGTCCTCGACGACCTCGGCGAGGGCTACCGCCACGGTCGCCACCCCGACCGCAAGGCTGCCCGCCCGGTGGCGCAGCTGCTGCGCGGCCTGGCCACAGAGCTCGACGGCTGAGGGCTCGACGGGCGAGGTTCGTGACAGGAAGACCCGTGCTGTCGTATCCTGGTAGTTGAACTCTCAATAACCAAGGGCGGCCCGTTCATGAGCGCGTACACGATCGCGGACCTCGAGTCACGCCTGGCGCCGAGCGAGCGCATGCCGGTGCTCTTCGTCGGCCACGGCACGCCGATGCATGCCATCAGCGACAACGTCTTCACGCGCACGTGGGTCCGTGAGGGTGAGCAGCTCCCGCGCGCCCAGGCGATCGTCGTGATCAGCGCGCACTGGCAGACCCCGGGGACGACGCGCATCACCGACGCGCCCCGCAACCGGGTGATCCACGACTTCTGGGGCTTTCCCGACGAGCTGTTCGCCGTCGACTACCCGACCGAGGGCGATCCGCGGGTCGCCCGACTGCTGGGGCGCGCCCTCGCCGAGTACGAGGCCGCCCTGGACGACCAGTGGGGTCTGGACCACGGCACGTGGAGCGTCCTGCGCGTCCTCGACCCCGAGCCGACGGTCCCGGTGCTGCAGATCAGCCTGGACCTCTCGATGTCGCTGCCGGCGCAGTACGAGCTCTTCTCCAGGCTGCGGTCGCTGCGGCACCGTGGCGTGCTCTTCATCGGCAGCGGGAACATCGTCCACGCCCTCGGTCGCGTCCGCTGGGAGGGTGGGGCCCCGTGGGGCTGGGCCGAGCAGTTCGACGCCGACACTGCCGAGGCGCTGCGCGAGCGACGGGTGGACGCGCTCGTCGACCCGTTCGGCACGTGGGCCGAGGCGCGACTGGCCGTCCCGACCGACGACCACTACCGCCCGATGCTCGCGTCGCTCGCCCTGCTCGAGCCGGCCGAGGAGATCCGCTTCTTCAACGAGTCGATCGACCTCGGCGCGATCGGCATGCGCAGCTTCGTCTCGGCCTGACCTCAGGCGCCGCGGGTGCGGTGCGCGTCGCGGATGACGTAGGTGAGCCAGGCGGTGAGGGCCGCCGCGACGGCGATCATGGCGACGGTGAGGTCGACGTCGGCCGTGAAGAGCCCGATGCCGACGAGTCCACCGATGACCCAGGACAGCTGCAGGAGGGTCTCCGAGCGCCCGAACATGCTCGTGCGGACCTCCTCGCGCACGTCGCGCTGGATGAGGGCGTCGAGGCTCAGCTTGCCCAGGGACTGGCACAGCCCCGCCGTCAGGCCCAGGAGCGACGCGACCGGCCAGACGAAGAAGAGCGCTGCCACGACGAGGACCGCGACGTCGAGGGCCAGCACCGCGAGCACGACCCGGTGCGGGCTCCGCGACTTCGTGACGTTGCCGATGACCACGCCGAGGGTGTTGCCGACGCCGGCGGCGCCGATCACGAGCGCCATGAGGACCGTGGCGTTGCCGGTCCAGCCGAGGCTGCCGGGGGGCTCGCGCAGGGTGAACGCCATGAAGATCGTCAGGAAGCCGGTGATCAGCCGGAGGCCGGCGTTGCTGCGCAGGGCGTCGACCACGTGCCGCGTGACGGAGATCCCGCGGCGACGCCCGCCCATCTCGGCGAGGTCGACCTGCTCCTCGCCGTCGCTGGAGTCCACCCGCGGGGGCAGCAGGATCGCGAGGACCGTGCCGATGACGAACAGCACGAAGGCGTACCGCAGTGCCCACGGGGCGCCGATGGTGGCGGCGCCGACGGCCAGGGGAGCGGAGATCGCCGCGGCGGCGGTGCCGGTCAGGGAGATGCGCGAGTTCGCCTTCACGAGGGTGAACGCCGAGGGCAGGAGGCGGGGGACCGTCGCCGCGCGCGTCACGCCGTAGGCCGTGGAGGCCACGAGGCAGCCGAGCGCAGCGAGGTAGAAGGCGGGTGACTCGTCCACGACCGCCCCGGCGAGCACCCAGCAGCAGAACGCGCGGATGGCCAGGGTGCTCCCGATCGCCCACCGACGCCCGCGACGGAAGCGGTCGAGGAAGGGTCCGATGAGGGGAGCCACGACGGCGAACGGCAACATCGTCAGCAGGAGGAACAGCGCCACCTGGCCCGCGGCCTGCTCCGTCGGGACGGTGAAGAACAGCGTGCCGGCCAGCGAGACGGCGATGGCGGCGTCGCCCGCGGTGTTGAACGCGTGCAGCTCCAGCAGCCGCGACAGCCCGCTCTCGCCTGCGCCGCCGGAATGGGTGAACCGACGGGCGCCGGTCACCGCACCGGCCCCGCCGCGCGCGACGAGCCGACCGGTGCCGACGGAGATGCGCTTGGCCGTTCCCGCCGAACGAGCCACGACCGACCCGCGTCGGGTGCGCGTCGTCCTGGCCTCGGTGTCCTGTGGCCCGCGCTGCGAGTCGCCGGAGACGTCAGGGGGTGGTGGCGCATCGTCACGCAGCCGGTCCCACCCGTCCTGGCCGGGAGGATCGTCGTGGTCGGCCATGGACTCATCCTGCCCCACCCCCGGCCCGGCGGCCGGTCACGACATGGGCGAGGATAGGAGCATGTCCAGTGATGCCGTTCTCGCCGATGCCGTCGACGCCGCGCGCGCGGCGCTCGAGGACGTCGTGGAGCCCGCCGTGGTCGGTGAGCACCTGCGCGCCGTGCCCGAGGGCGAGGGGCTCCTGACGCACCTGTTCGTCTGCGCGCAACCGGGCTATCGCGGTTGGACGTGGGCCGTCAGCCTGTCGCGCGCACCCGAGGACGAGGCTCCGGTCACGGTCAACGACGTCGTGCTGCTGCCTGGCGACGACGCCGTGGTCGCGCCCCCGTGGACTCCTTACCGCGAGCGGATCCAGCCCGGCGACCTCAGCCCCGGCGACCTCCTGCCGCCCGAGGAGGACGACGCCCGCCTGGTCCCGGCCTGGTCGGCCGGTGACCATCTCGAGACGCTCGACCGGTACTTCGCCCGTGAGGTGGGGCTGGGTCGGGAGTGGGTGCTCTCCCTCGAGGGCCGCGACCTCGCGGCACAGCGCTGGCAGGACGGCGACCAGGGCCCGGAGGCGCCGTTGGCCAAGCAGGCGCCGGGGCGGTGCGACTCCTGTGGATTCCTCGTCAGCCTGGCGGGGCAGCTGTCCGACCGCTTCGGCGTGTGCGCCAACGGCTCGGCCAACGACGACGGACGTGTCGTCGCGCTCGACCACGGGTGCGGAGCGCACTCCGGCGCGCGCCTGAGCCGTTCCGCGGGTCCGCAGAAGCTGCCGCCCCCGGCGCTCGACACCGTCACGGTCGACGACGTCGACGACCTCTGACTGGCTGCCGACGGATCACGGTTTACCAGGTTACGTAGGCACGTCGTCACGCCTCAGGGCGAATCTGCTCTGAGATGTGACGGGTTGCCTTGTGATGTGCCGGGACCCGCAGGGCGGTGTGAGACCGCTCCCACGGGTGGTGGCCCTGGGATCACGTCGATATAGTTGCGGAATGCAACGTTATGGCGGGGATCCCGAACGATCAGGTCTCGTGACGACGGAGGTCGGAGGCGCGTCGTCGGACGAGGCGAGCGTCGACCGGGAGCTGAGCCACCCCGAGATCCTGAGGATCCTCGCGGGCCTGTTGGCCGGGATGTTCACGGCGCTGATCAGCTCGACGATCGTCGCGAACGCGCTGCCCACGATCATCGCCGACCTCCAGGGCAGCCAGACGCAATACACCTGGGTCGTGACGTCGTCCCTGCTCGCGATGACGGTCTCCACCCCCATCTGGGGCAAGCTCGCCGACCTCGTCGACAAGCGCGTGCTCGTGCAGGTGGCGCTCGGGACGTTCGTCGTCGGCTCCGTGCTCGCGGGACTGGCGCAGGACGTGCCCCAGCTGATCGCCATGCGCGTCGTGCAGGGCCTCGGCATGGGTGGGCTGACGTCGACGGCGATCGCCATCATCGGCACGATCATCGCGCCTCGTCAGCGCGGACGCTACAGCGGCTACCTGGGCGCGACGATGGCCGTCGCGACCGTCAGCGGGCCGCTCCTCGGCGGCGTCATCGTCGACTCCCTGGGCTGGCGCTGGTGCTTCTTCGTGTGCGTCCCGCTCGCCGTGGTCGCGTCGGTGGTCCTGCAGCGCTTCCTGCGCCTGCCGCACCGCCCGGACACGGGACGCCGCCCGCGGCTGGACGTCCTCGGAGCCGTCGTGATCAGCGCGGCGGCCTCGATCCCGCTGCTGTGGGTGACGTTCGCCGGGGACGCCTACCCCTGGCTCTCGTGGACCACCGCCGCCTGCTGGACCGCGACCGCGGTGCTCGTGGCGGTGGCCGTGCGCGTCGAGCGCCGTCACCCCGACCCGATGGTGCCGGTGGACGTCCTCACCGAGCGCACCACCGTGCTGGCGATCCTCGGCAGCGTGGCCGTCGGCATGGCGATGTTCGGCGGCTCGGTCTTCCTCGGTCAGTACTTCCAGGTGGCGGGTGGGCACAGCCCCACCGTGGCCGGCCTGCTCGGCATGCCCCTCATGGTCGGCTCGCTCGTCGGCACGATCACCTCGGGCCAGCTCATCACGCGGCTCGGTCGCTGGAAGGTCTTCCTCGTGCTGGGCTCGGTGCTGCTGGTCTCGGGCCTCGGACTGCTGGCCACGGTCGACCACACGACGCCGGAGTGGCACGCGATGGGCGCGATGGCCGTGATGGGTGTGGGCATGGGCATGCTCCTGCAGAACTACGTGCTCGCCGTGCAGAACACCGTCGACGTCGACCAGGTCGGCGCGGCGAGCGCGAGCGTCATGTTCTTCCGCTCGCTCGGCGGCACGATCGGGGTCTCGGTGCTCGGCGCGATCCTTGCGGCCCGAGTGCGCGACGACATCACGTCACGGCTCCCGGCCGGCGGCTCACCCGGGGCCGGCGGTTCGCTGCTCGACGTCGACGCCCTGCCGGCGCCGGTCGCCGAGATCGTCCGGCAGGCCTACGGCGACGCGACCGGCACGATCTTCGCGGTCGCCGCGTGCATCGCCGTCGTCAGCCTCGTCGCGGCCCTGCTGATGCGGGAGGTCCCGCTGCGCACGACCGTCCGCGTCGAGGAGACGCCGCCCGGCTGATCGTGGGGGAGCGCCTCAGCGAGCCCGTCGCCGACCCGGCTGGTGGGCCAGGGCGTTGCGGCGGCGTCGGCAGGACTCGATGCCGATCAGGCCGAGACCCAGGCCGGCCAGCGAGGCCCAGATCCACCACGTGCGGCCCTCCTGATCGAGCGTGCCGAGGAAGGGCAGGAGGGCGACGGTGACGACGCCCCACAGGATCGTGCCGACCGTCATGGTGCGGACGCCGTCGAGGTCCATCGGCTCGACGGACGCGACGCGGTGCGTGGTGCGGCCGATCTCGAACTCCTCGACGTCCGGACGGCCCAGCTCGTGGCGACGTGCGGCGCGCTCCAGGCGCGCGCGTTCACGGTGCCCGAGCTTGCGCTCGATCGTCTCGGGGCCGTCGCCGGCACGCACGACCATCTCGTCCTCGTCCACAGGCCCAGACTACCGGTCGGTACGGCCGGCGGGCAGGCGTCGAGGGCGACTGGGAGGATGGCACCGATGAACCCCCGCCGTCGCCGCCTCCTGATCCCCGGACTCCTCGTGGTGCTCCTGGCGGTCGTGGCCGTGGTGTCCTTCTCGCGCGGTGCGTGGGCCGTGGAGGCCGTGCCCGACGTCGAGCCCCTGGGCGTCGTCGACGACGCGCGGATCACCGAGTCCAGCGGACTGGCGCTCAGCGAGGACGACCCCGATCTCGCCTACACGGTCAACGACTCCGGCAACGTCGACGCCGTCTACGCCGTGGAGCTGTCGACCGGCGCGGTCGTCGGCGTCACCCGCATGAGCGGTACCGACTGGGTCGACACCGAGGCGCTCGCCCTCCACGACGGGACGCTCTGGGTGGCCGACGTCGGCGACAACGCCGGTCAGCGGGAGGAGGTCTCGCTGTACTCCCTCGACGAGCCCGGTCGCGGTGACTCCACGCTCGCCCCGCGACGCCACCGCCTCCAGCACCCGGGTGGCCCTGCCGACGTCGAGTCCTTGGCCGTCGATCCCACGTCCGGACGCATGCTCCTGGTGACCAAGCAGCTGCTCGAGGGGTCGCTGCTCGCGCTGGCGGCCGACCCTCCGCTCGACGAGGTCACGACGCTCGAGGAGGTCGATGTCACCACGCTCTCGCTGGCCACCGACGCAGCCTGGACCCCGGACGGCCGACACCTCGTGGTGCGCAACTACGGCGAGGCCCAGGTGCTCGACCCCGACTCCGGTGACGTCATCACGACCTTCGCCCTGCCGGACCAGGAGCAAGGCGAGACCCTCGCCGTCGCCCCCGACGGCCGCTCGATCGTGATCGGCACGGAGGGACGCCCCTCGCCGCTGCTGCGCGTGGCCCTGGACCTGCCGGAGTCCGAGTCTGATCCTGGGCCGCTCGCGAACGCCTCGTCGACCGACCAGCCCGCGCCGGGCATCCCCGACGAGGAGATCGGCCGTCGCTGGCTGACGCCCGTGATGTCCCTCGCGGCGCTCGGCGTGCTGGCACTGGTCACCGTGTGGATGGAGCGCTCGCCCCGTCGGCGCAAGAAGCGCCGCCGTCGCTGAGCCCGTCGTTGCAGCGGCGCCAGACGTAACGGCCCGTTCACCATCGCAAGATCGGCCTCTGGCATGCTCTCGCCATGGCCAGCACCGCACCGAGCACCGGATCGGCTCCCGCGATCGACCGCTTCTTCCGCATCTCCGAGCGTGGCTCGTCGGTCGGCAGGGAGGTGCGCGGCGGTGTGGTCACGTTCCTGACGATGGCCTACATCATCGTGCTGAACCCGATCATTTTGTCCGGCGTCGCCGACGTCGACGGCAACTACCTGGGTGGGGGCTCCGAGCCCGGTTCGGGCTTCGCGACCATCGCCGCGTGCACCGCGCTGGTCGCCGGGATCCTCTGCCTGCTGATGGGTGCCGTCGCGAATTTCCCGCTCGCGATGGCCGCCGGCCTGGGGCTGAACGCCTTCGTCGCCTACTCGGTGGCCACCCAGATGACGTGGGCCGACGCGATGGGGCTCGTCGTGCTGGAGGGGATCATCATCCTCGTCCTGGTGCTGACGGGCTTCCGCAAGGCGGTCTTCGACGCCGTCCCGCGTGAGCTCAAGACGGCCATCGCCGTGGGCATCGGGCTGTTCATCACCCTCATCGGCCTGGTCGACGCCGGGTTCGTCCGCACGACCGGCAACGCCGCACCGCCGATCGGTCTCGGCATCGATGGCGCCCTGGCCGGGTGGCCGGTGCTGGTCTTCTGCTTCGGACTCCTGCTGATGCTCTCGCTCTACGCCCGCGGGGTCCCCGGCGCCATCCTCATCGGCATCGTCGCCACCACCGTCGTCGCCGGGATCGTGCAGGCGTTCACCGACACGCCCGCCAGCGGCGGCCAGGCGGACTCCACGGGCTGGAACCTGAACGTGCCGGGCCTGCCGGACTCCCTCGTGGAGGTCCCTGACTTCTCGCTTCTCGGCGAGTTCAGCCTGTTCGGCTCGGTGGAGCGCATCGGCGTCGTCGCGGTCTCGCTGCTGGTCTTCAGTCTCCTGCTCGCCGACTTCTTCGACACGATGGGCACGATGACGGCGATCGGCGCCGAGGCCGGACTCAACGACGAGGACGGCACCCCCGAGGGCGCCCAGCGGATCCTCATCGTCGACTCGATCGGTGCGATGGCCGGCGGTGCCGCCGGCGTCTCGAGCAACACGTCATACATCGAGTCCGCCTCCGGCGTCGGTGACGGCGCTCGCACCGGGCTGGCCAGCATGGTCACGGGCGTGCTGTTCCTGGCCGCCACGTTCCTGACGCCGTTGGTGGCGAACATCCCCAACGAGGCGGCCGTCCCGGCGCTCGTGCTCGTCGGCTTCCTCATGATGAGCCCGGTCACGGGCATCGACTGGACCGACGTCGAGATCGCCATCCCGGCGTTCCTGACGATCGTGCTCATGCCGTTCACGTACTCCATCGCCGCCGGCATCGGCGCGGGCTTCGTGGCGTTCGTGCTGCTGAAGGTGGTCATGGGTCGCTACCGCGCGGTGCACCCGCTCATGTGGGTCGTCGCGGGGCTGTTCGTGGTCTACTTCGCGATCGACCCGATCACCGGCTGGCTCACCTGATCGTCGTGCCGTCCGTGCACCAGCGGTGCGCCGAGGGCCGGTCGCTTCGCGTCGTGTCTCCGTTACCGTGAGCGGCATGCGCATCGAGCTCGGAGACAAGAAGCCCGCCGTCGACGACACCGCGTGGGTGGCGCCGAACGCGACCCTCGCCGGATCGGTGAGTATCGGGCCCGGCGTGAGCATCTGGTACGGCGCGGTGCTGCGCGCCGACAACGAGCCGATCACGATCGGTGCCGACTCCAACGTCCAGGACAACTGCGCGTTCCACGTCGACAAGGGCAAGCCGGTGACGCTCGGCGAGGGCGTCTCCGTCGGTCACGGAGCCGTCGTGCACGGTGCGACGATCGGCGACCACGTGCTGGTCGGCATGGGCGCGATCGTCATGAACGGTGCCGTGATCGGCGACGAGACCCTCGTCGCCGCCGGCGCGCTGATCACCGAGGGCATGGAGGTCCCGCCCCGCTCGCTGGTCGCCGGGGTGCCCGCCAAGGTGCGCCGCGAGCTCACCGACGCCGAGGTCGCGAAGCTTCACGAGAACGCGGTGATCTACACCGAGCACCGCGACCTGCACCGCGACGGTGTCGTCGGCGACTGACGCGAGATCTGCAGCCCCCTCAGAGACGCTCGACGACCCAGTCGACGCAGCGGGTGAGGGCCTCGACGTCCTCGGGGTCGATGTTCGGGTACATCGCGATCCTGAGCTGGTTGCGCCCGAGGCCGCGGTAGCCGGCGAGGTCGAGGATCCCGTTCTCGCGCAGGACCTCGACCACCGTATCGGCGGAGACGCCCTCGAGGTCGATCGTCGCGACGACGCCCGAGCGATCCGCCGGGTCGGGCACGAACGGGGTCGCGTATGCCGACGCGTCGGCCCATCCGTAGACCCGGGCCGCCGAGTCCGCGGAGCGCGCGACCGCCCCGCCGAGACCGCCGGCCGCGTTGTAGGCGTCGAGCTGGTGGGCCATCAGGAAGAACGTCGCGATGGCCGGCGTGTTGTACGTCTGGTCCTTGCGGGAGTTCTCGACGGCCGTCGGGAGGTCGAGGAAGCCGGGCACGTGGCGACCCGACGCCTTCACGGCCTCGGCCCGCTCGATCGCGGCCGGTGACATGATCGCGACCCAGAGGCCGCCGTCGGAGGCGAAGGCCTTCTGCGGGGCGAAGTAGTACGCGTCCGTCGCGGTGAGGTCGACCGGCAGCCCACCGGCTCCCGACGTGGCGTCGGTGAGCACGATCGAGCCGACGTCGGCCCCCTCGACGCGCTCGACCGGCACCATCACGCCGGTGGACGTCTCGTTGTGCGCGGCGGCGTAGACGTCGACGCCTGCGGTCGCGTGGTGGCGGGGGGCGGTGCTGGGCTCGGACTCCAGGACCTCCGGGTCTGCCAGGAACGGCGCCGCCGCGACACCGCGGGCGAACTTGCGGGTGAACTCGCCGTGGACGAGGTGCTGGCTGCGCTCGCGCACGAGGCCGAAGACCGCCGCGTCCCAGAACGCGTGGGTGCCGCCGACGCCGTAGACCACCTCGTGGCCGTCGGGCACGTCGAAGAACGTCGTCAGGCCCTCGGTGACCCGTCCGACCAGCGAGCGCACGGGGGCGGCGCGGTGGGACGTGCCCATGAGGGAGCGGCCGGTGTCGGCCAGCGCCTGCAGCGCGACGGGGTCGACCTTGGACGGTCCGGAGGCGAACCGTCCGTCGCGGGGGAGGAGGTCGACGGGGATCTGCACCCCGCCATCATGACAGCCGGTCACGCGACGCCGCCCGCGAGAGCAGGCCGTTCGTCCCACGCGAGGTCGGCCCCACCCGTCACCTTCGTCACACCAGGTGGCCCGGCTCACAGCGCACCCCTACGATGCCCCCTATGGCATCAGACTCCGGCTCCGGCGTTGGCCCGGAGGCGACGGTCGCCGTCCCCCTCGCCGAAGGCTTCGACCACGAAGTCGCGGAGTGGGAGAAGGCCACCGCCGCCGTCCTGCGCAAGACCAAGCGGCTCGGCGACGACGCCCCCGACGCGGACGTGTGGGAGCTCCTGACCACCACGACCCTCGACGGCATCACCGTCCCGCCGCTCGGGACGCCCGAGACGGCCCGCGACGTGCCCGACCCGGGCCTGCCCGGCCAGGCACCGTTCACGCGCGGCGCCGTCGTGGAGCGCGACCTCGACGGGTGGGACGTCCGCGCCTGGTTCACCGACCCCGACGTCGACTGCACCGCCGAGCACGTCGTCACCGACCTCGAGAACGGCGTCAACTCGCTGTGGCTCAGCGTCGGCGACGGCGCCGTCCCGCTGGACGCGCTCGGGCGGGTCCTCGAGCCGGTCTTCCTCGACCTCGCGCCCGTCGTGCTCGACGCACCCCTCGACCCCCTGGCGGCGGCCCAGGCGCTCGACGCCGTGCTCGAGGACCGCGCCGTGGACGCCGCGCCCGGGACGTCCTTCGGCGCCGACCCCCTCGGCGCACGTCTGCGCGGCGTCGGTGTGCCCGACGTCGACCTCGCCGTCCGGGTCGCCGAGATCGCCACCCGGCGTGGCGTCGGCGCGATCGTCGTCGACGGCACCGCCGCGCACGACGCCGGCGCCTCCGACGTCCAGGAGCTCGCCTGGACCCTGCTCGCCGGTGCCACCTACCTGCGTGCGCTCACCGAGGCCGGCGTCACGGTCGACGACGCCGCGCGCCTCGTCGACCTGCGCCTCGCCGTCACCGACGAGCAGTTCCCCTCGATCGCCAAGCTGCGCGCCTCGCGTCGGCTGTGGGGCCGCCTGCTGGAGCTGTCCGGCGTCGCCCCGGAGCACCGCGCCGCGCGTCAGCACGCCGTCACGTCCCGCCCGATGATGGCGTCCTACGACCCCTACGTGAACATGCTGCGCACCACGATCGCGTCGTTCGCCGCGGGCGTCGGCGGCGCCACGAGCGTCACGGTCCTGCCCTTCGACGAGCCGCTCGGTCTGCCGGACACCTTCAGTCGCCGGATCGCCCGCAACACCTCGGCGCTGCTGGTCAGCGAGTCGCACGTCGCTCGCGTGATCGACCCCGCCGGTGGTTCCCACGCCGTCGAGCGCCTCACCGACGACCTCGCCCGCGAGGCGTGGAGCCTCTTCGGGGCCCTCGACGCGACCGGTGGCGTCGACGCCGGCATCGATGCCCTGCGCGAGCGCATCGAGCAGACCGTGGAGGACCGATCGCTCGCGGTGGCGCGTCGCACCCGTCCGCTCACCGGGCTCTCGGAGTTCCCGAACCTGGAGGAGGAGGTTCCCGAGCGCCGCCCCTACGGTCGCGAGGTGCCGGTCGTCCGCTGGGGCCGCGAGTTCGAGGCGATGCGCGACGAGCCGGCCACCGAGAAGGTCTTCCTCGCCACGATGGGCACCATCGCCCAGCACACCGCCCGGGCGACGTTCGTGGCGAACCTGTTCGCCGCGGGCGGCATCGACACCGTCGCCGCGGGGGCCAGCGAGGGCGTCGACGACGTCGTCTCGGCCTACCGCGAGGCCGGCACGCCCGCCGTGGTCTGCCTGACCGGGCCGGACGCGCTGTACGCCGACTGGGGCGCCGACCTCGTCCCCGCCCTGCGCGAGGCCGGAGCGCGACGCGTCGTGATCGCCGGCAAGGACAAGGCCGTCGACGCCCCCGTCGACGACGCCGCGGCGATGGGGGTCGACGCGTTGGCCTTCCTGCGCCGCACCCGAGAGGAGCTGGCCTCATGACCGTCCCCGCATCCTTCGACGGACTCCCGCTCGACGGCGAGCAGCCCGGCGGCGACCCCACCACCGGTGACACTGCGGCGTCCGTCGCACAGGCCGAGCCCTGGGACTCCCCGGAGGGCATCGCCGTCAAGAACCTCTACACCGCCGACGACCTCGAGGGCCTCGACGGCCTCGACACCTACCCGGGCCTGACGCCGTTCCTGCGCGGCCCCTACCCGGCGATGTACACCACCCAGCCGTGGACGATCCGCCAGTACGCGGGCTTCTCGACGGCCGA
>SXGT01581259.1_pt1 | contig 15606 bp, 8 predicted proteins | sample 3176221 | NCBI WGS metagenome assembly SXGT01 (sample SAMN11356862, study PRJNA531348) | freshwater metagenome | isolation source: freshwater sample F1-120 | place: China: Fuxian Lake, Yuxi | collected 2017-12-25
GGGCGCCGCGGTCGTCGAGGGCGGCGCTGAGCGCCGTGCCGCGCACCGCCGCGACCTGGCGGAGGCCACGGCGCAGCTTCGCCGTCCCTGGGCCGCGTCCTGCTTGCGGACACAGCACCTTGAACAGCTGAGCCGCGTCGCCGCGCTGCCAGAGCGCCACCGCCTGCGCCGTCCGCAGGGCCTCGATACGGCTGTCGAGGTCACCGCTGTCGGCGGTCGTCTGCGCAGCGCCGTCGGCGACTTGGGCCGGCGCCTCGCCACGCAGCTGCGTGAGGCGCTCGATCGCCGACGCCATCTCGCCGGCATCGCCGGCCGCGACGGCCTCCCAGCCGCCGCGCAGCGCCCGCGCAATGTCGGCCTGTCTAGCTTCGTCGCGGGCGATGGCGCCATTGTGCGTCACCACGCTGACCGCGAGGGCGGCGAGGGCGAGCTGTGAGGCGACGGCTGCTACCGTCCACCAGCGCGCCCCTCTGCCGCGGCTGCGCTGGCGCTCGACGGCGGCGACGGCAGCGGCGGCCTTGCCGTCACCAGCGGCGGCCAGCGGCCGCAGCGCGTCAAGCTGCGCCTCGGCGAGGCCGATATCGCCGCGCCCGAGCGCCTCTTCGCACAGGGCGAGCGTCGACGTCGCCGCGCCCTGCTGCGCCGAGGCGTTGTCGGACCAGAGCTCAAGCGCCTGCTGGTAGCGCTGCTGCGCCTGCAGCCAGCGGCCATAGCGGTCGCGGCGGGCCACCTCGCCGCGTTCCAGGGGCCTGCGCAGCACGTCGCCCTGATCGGAGAGCCGGACCGATGCCTCGTGTTCGAGGTAGGTCCGCAGGTCGGCGGCGAACGCCTCAGCGTTGGGGTGACGGTCAGCCGGCCGGGCCGCCATCGCGCGGTGGCAGATCTCGCGCAGGGCCGAGGGCGCGGAGTCGGGCCATGTCGGCGGCTCGGCGCGGGCGGCCGCCATGAGCACCTCGACCAGCGTCCGCCCGCGGTGCGGTGCGAAGCCGGTCGTGATCTCGTAGAGGATGGCGCCGAGCAGAAAGACGTCGGTGGCAGGCCCGATCTCGGCGCCGCGACCAGTGGCGAGCTCCGGCGCCATGTTGGCGGGGGTGCCGGCGGGTCCGATGACGTCGAGCTTATGGACGCCGCGGACCTGAGCGGGGCGGGGTTCGCGGATATCGACCGCGATGCCCCAGTCCATCACCACGACCTCGCCGAACGCGCCGACCATGACGTTGGCTGGCTTCAGGTCGCGGTGGACGACGCCGCGACTGTGGGCGAAGGCGACCGCGTTGGCGACCTGAGACAAGACGTCGAGGTGGCGGCGCAGGTCAAAGGCCTGGGCGGCGGCGTGGTGGTCGGCGGTCTGCGGGTGGAGCAGATCATTCCAGGCGTGGCCGTCGACCAGCTTCATCGCGAGGAAGACCTCGCCGTTGGTGCCGACGCCGAGCTCGTGCACCGGCACCACGTTGGGGTGGTCGAGGCTGCCGGTGATGACGGCCTCGGCGACGAAGCGCTGGCGCGCCTCCGGGGTGTCGATCTCGCTGCGCAGCGCCTTGATCGCGACCTCGCGGCCGAGGCTCTCTTGGCGCGCCCGCCAGACCACACCCATGCCGCCCTCGCCGATCTTGGCGAGCAGCGCGTAGACCGAACCGCCGGCCTGACCAGCGCTGGCCAAGCCGGGCGGCGGCCCGACAAGCTGGGCCGACGCCTTGGCCGCTGGGCGCGTGTGATGCGTGCTGACGGCGGCGGCGGGCACGCCGACCTGGAGGGCCAGCTCCTCGGCGCCCATCGTGGCGTCAAAGACCTCCAATTGCGGCGCGGCCGCCTGGGCCAGCGCAGGGGCGGCCGGCGCGGCGGCGCCTGGGCCAGAGGTGCGTGCCAACGCCGGGGCCGCTGCGAGGCCACCGTCGTCGGGGGCCAAGGTGTCAAGGCCGATGGACTCGTCGCCAGCGTCGTCCAGGCGGGCGACCGTCTCGCGCGCGAAGTCGACTGTGGCGGCGTTGTGCAGGGCCGCGCGGGCGTCGACAAGCGCACCTGGCGTCGGCCGAACGGCCCGCGTCGATGACAACGCAGACGCGGTCGGCAGGCGCGACAGAGTCAGCGATGGGTCGCTGGAGCCGAGGTCGCAAGTGTCAGCCCAAAGCGCCTGCAGCCCGTCTGACTCGGCCGCAATGGGCGGCTGCACGGGAGGCGCCGCGGCGGCCTCCTTGGCGGCCAGCGCCGCGGACGACCCAGACTCATCTGCGGTCTCGCCCTTGCGCACCCTTGCCCCCCTTCACAAAATCAAGGGTCGCGCAAAGGCCAGAGGTGCGCAAGGCTGCGGCGGATTGAGCTTCGGAGGCTTGCGGTTCGTGCGAAAGATCGCGACCATGGCCTAGCTTTGCGTCGACCTTGGCGGCGCAGGCTTGAGGAGGTGGTCAATGCGGTGCATGGCAGGAATGGCGCGTCTCGGGGCGCCTCGCGTGCGGTCAGCTTGGATGGTCCTGTGGATCGGCCTCTGCGCCGGCTGTGGCCAGGTGAACGTCGTCAACGAGGGGGAGGACGACGCGCCAGCGCAGAACGACAGTGATGAGGAGCGCGGTCTTGACGCCGCCGACGCGGAGCCAGACAGCGGCGGCGTCGGCACCGACGGCGAGGAGCACACGGCGGAAGACAGCCTCCACGGCGACTCCGACGCCACCGTCGACGCCGAAGACACCGGCGCGAATGTCAAACCGGTCGACGACAATGCGCCCAAGGACGGTCAGGCCGTGTTGGTGTTCGACCTCAGCTCGCCTGCGGGGACGCCCGCGGCGTGGCGCAAGCTGACGCTCAACGTCTTCCAAAGCGCCAGCCCTGGCCCTGGCAAAGTCTACGTCTGGTGGGCCGTGGCGGGCGACGGCAGCTTGAGCCGCGTCGCCGCGCTGCCCTACGAGGACATTCCCTACAAGTCGGACTTCACCGTCACGGTGCCGCCGCCCGACGACCTGAAGGCGCAGCCCTTGGAAGGGATGCGCGGCGCCCGCGTGACCTGGGAGGACGAGGTCAGCGCAGCCTCGGCGACCGAGCCGGCAGGGCCGACGGTGTGGCAGGGCGAGTGGCCGACCGGGGTGTGGGTCCACCTCGTCCACTCTCTGGCCGCCAAGGCGCCTGGCCAGCCTGGCTACCTGCAAGACGGCAGCGCGATCGCCAACTACGTCGAGGCGCAGCGCGTGGTGGCGCTACAGGGGTTTCAGGCCGCCAAGCCGCTGCTGGCGCGCGCCGCCATCGAGCGGGCGGCCAACGCCATCCTCGGCAAGGCCGCCGCCGCCGATCACGACAGCGACGGCAAGGTCGACTTCGACGCGCCGCTACCCACGGGCCTGCAGGGCGAAGACTCGCCGTTCGCGCATGGCCGCAAGCACATCGGCTTCGCCGCGGCGGCGTGGCCTTCTGGCGGGGTGCCGCAAGGCCACTCCTTGGAAGTCGGCAAGATCTTGATCGACGCCGAGGTCGAAGAGTACGCCACGTCTGTACAGGCTGCCTTGCCCAAGCTTATCGCCTTCGCCAATGGCAAGCAGCCCGACTTCAAGGCGGTCGACATGGCGCTGCAGGGCATGCACAAGCAACTCGGCCAAGTGCTGCAAGCCGGCGTCCAGGTTGCCACTTTGCCGGTGGTGCCCAAATCCCCTTGAGCGTCCGCCGGCCTCGCTGGTGATCTGGAGCACGACCATGAACCATGGAATGATGGCGAAGGCCCACGTATCGCGGGTCGGCGACTTGGGGCGGCGGTCGGCGACCTGGGGCTTGGGGATCGCGTTGGCGCTGTCGGCGAACGGCTGCGGCGGCGCCCAGCAACGGGATGGCGCTGACGCCGAGCTGAAGATCCGCAAGGTCGTGCTGTTCCAGAGCGGCGTCGGCTACTTCGAGCGGCGTGGCGAGGTCAGCGGCGACAAGGTCGAGCTGCGCGTGCGGCCGGACCAGATCAACGACGTCCTCAAGTCGCTGACGATCTTGCACCTCTCCAGCGGCCGCACCGGCTCAGTGACGATGCCCGTCGAGCAGAGCGCCGACCGGCTGGCGGCCGAGCTGCCGGACTCCGTGCGCCACGCCCGCGGCCTCGTCGGCATGCTGCAGGTGCTGCGCGGCGTCGAGGTCACGCTCAAAACCGACGACGAGGACCTGCGGGGCCGCGTGGTCGGCGTCGAGGGCCTCGATGAAGGCCAGAAGGGCCGGCCGACGGTGACGATCCTGGTCGAGGCCGAGAAGCTGGTCGCCGTGCCGATCGCCAAGGTCGAGAAGGTGCGGATTCACGACCGCGCCTTGGCTTCGGGCCTCGCGCGTTCGCTCGAGATCAGCCGCGCCGAGGGCCAGTGGAAGCCGGTCGGGCTAACGGTGCACTTGGCGGGCGACGGCAGCCACGACCTGCTCATCGGCTACATCCACGAGGTCCCGATCTGGCGACCGGCTTACCGCGCATGGGTCGAGAAGGACCGCGGGGTGCAGCTGCAAGGCTGGGCCATCGTCGACAACGTCTCCGGCGAGGATTGGAAGGACGTCCGCTTGTCGCTGGTCGTCGGCTCGCCGCTCTCGTTCCGCTACGAGCTGCACAAGCCGCACCATGTCCAGCGTCCGGACCTGTCGAGTCGCCTGCCGCAGAGCGCCGCCGCACCACCGCCTCCCGATGTCGGCTACACCGCGCCGCAGGCCGCGGAGGCCGACAGCGAGTCGGAGGAGAGCGACGGCAAGATGGTGGAACACAGCGCCGGGGGGATGGCGCGCGACCGCGAAGTCATGGTGCCATTGTCCGCGAAGTCGAAGGTTTACGGTGGTCGCCCGGGCCAACGAGCGAAACCCATGGCGCCGCCCGCGCCGGCACCAGCGGCGGAGCCTGAGGTCGACCTCGACTCCCGGCGACGGGCCATCCAGCGCAGCGCCCAGGCGATGGCTGAGGGCAAGAAGATGGGCCAGCTCTACCGCTACGACGCCCTGGCGCCCGTCACCGTCGGCGATGGCCAGGCGGCGCTGGTCAACATCGTCAACCGCCAGGTCGAGGGCGCCGACATCTTCCTGTTCCGCAACGGCCATGGCGGCGAGATGCCCTACCGCTCGCTGATGCTGCGCAACCCCAAGGGCTCGGCCCTGGAGTCGGGGCCGATCACGCTCTACGTCGACGGGACCTTCGCCGGCGAGGGCTTCCTCGGCAGGGTCGACGAAGAGGCCACGGCCTTCATCCCCTTCGCCGCCGCCGACGGCTTCGCCTTGACCGCCCACGTCGAGACGCGCAACGCCGACATGACGCTGGTCAAGGCCAGCGGCGGCCGGCTGACCATCGAGTCCAAGCTGCGGCAGGTCCGCACCGTGACGCTGCGCTCTGAGCGGGAGGAGCGCTCGCTTTGCTACGTCAAGATCGCGCTGAACTCTTCGATGACGCTGGAGGACCCGCCCAAGGACCTGGTCCGCGCCGGCACCGACGTCTTCTTGCGCATCGACGTGCCCGGCAAGCGCGACGGCAAGCCTGGCGAGGCGACGGTGACGCTCGTCGAGTCGACCAAGCAGTCGCGGGTCGTGACCGGGTTGGATTCATGGGCGCTGGAGGCGTTCCAGTTGCTCATCAAGAACGCGCACATCGACGAGGCCATCAAGGGGCCCGTGCGCGAGCTGCTGGCGGCCCAAGACCGGCTCGGCGAGCTGCAGCGACGGCGCAACGAGGCGGCGCAGCGGCAGCACGAGCTGGCGATCGACGCCGAGCGAATCCGCCAGAACCTCAATTCCCTGCCGCTGGAGAAGGTGGCCGACAAGCTGCGCAAGACGCTGGTCGATCAGCTCGATCAGAACAGCCAACGCGCCGCCGAGACGCAGAAGCAGATCGTCGAGCTTGACGTCGAAATGGCGGCGTTGCGCGAGAAGATCAATCAGCTCTTCAAGCAGATCGAGCTCAAGTAGCGCCGCCGCGGCGCCAGGGTGGGCGCATCGCGACCATCGTGAGACGCCGAGCTTGGCGTCGCCAAAAGGTCCAGGGGGCCAAGGAGCCAGCCATGCGAATCCTCTACGGCGTCGTCGGCGAAGGCATGGGCCACGCCACTCGGTCGCGGGTAGTGCTCGAACACCTCGTCGCCGCTGGGCATGAGGTCGAGGTGGTGGTCTCGGGTCGCGCCGCCGACATGCTGGCGAGCCAATTCCCGGACCGCGTGCACCGCATCACCGGCATGACCATGGTCTACGAGCACAATGAGGTGCATAAACGCAAGACATTGCTTGAAAATGCGCGCTCGCTGTTCAGCCGGGGCCTGCCCGGCAACATCAAGGTCTGGTTTGACCTGGTCGCCGACTTTTCGCCGCAGCTGGTCATCTCTGACTTTGAGACTTGGAGCTGGCTCTTCGCGGTCAATCACCGCATCCCCCTGATCAGCATCGACAACATGCAGGCGCTGAACCGCTGCAAGCACAACGAGCTGGCGTCGGATCCGCGCTGGCGCGAGCAGAAGGGTGCGTTTCGACTGGCGCGCGCCATCGTCAAGGCCAAGATCCCGGGCGCGGCGCACTACTTCGTCACCACGTTCTTCTATCCGCCTCTGCGCCGAAAGCGCACGACGCTGGTCCCGCCGATCCTGCGGCCAGAGATCTTGGCGGCACGGGCAACCGCCGAGCGCGGCGACCACGTCCTGGTCTACCAGACGGGCGGCAAGCACGAGGCGCTGGTCGAGGCCATGCGGGCGCGCTCGGACCTGTCGTTCCTGGTCTACGGCATGGAGCGCGAGCTCAAAGAAGACCGCGTCGACGGCAACTTGGTCTTTCGCCCCTTCTCGCAGCAGGGTTTTGTCGACGACCTCGCCAGCGCACGAGCGGTGGTCGCGGGCGGCGGGTTCTCGCTCATGGGCGAGTGCGTCTACCTCGGCAAGCCGATGTTGGCGGTGCCGATGCGCGGCCAGTTCGAGCAGGTGCTCAACGCGATGTGGCTGGAGCGGCTCGGCTACGGCCTGTACCGCGACGTCGCCGACGCTGACGGCATCGACGAGCTGCTCGGGCGCGACACTGAGCTAGCGTATCGGCTGCAGGACCACCGCCAAGACGGCAACCGCGAGCTGCTGGCCGGCCTCGACAGCCTGCTGCAGACGCTGGAGATCGGCGGCGGCCGCACGACGCACCACGACGGCGCCGACGAGGGCGCAGACGAGGACGACGAAGGCGACGACGGCGACGGCGCGCCCTGGAGCGGGTTCGAAGCGCAAACGCGGTGCGCGCTAGGGGCCGCTGAGCGCTCGGCGGCCGCGGCGAGCAGAGGACCGTGAATGGCCTAGCGATTCGCGAGGCACTTCAGCCGACGGCGGGCCTCCGCAGGCGCGGCACCGGCTTGGCCTACACCGGCGAGGCTCGCTACGGCTGAGATCGCTTCGGCTGGGCTCGCGTCGGCTCGGTTCGCGTCGGCTGGGCTCGCGCCGGCTCGGTTCGCACCGACTTGGCTCAGAGCGGCTTGGCTCGTCGTGATGTGGCTCGGCGCGCCGCGGCTGGCGGCGGCGGAGGCGCTGCAACTCCCCGCCGCGACCACCGAGATCGCGGCAACGGCCCCGGCGACCGAGCGCGCGACGCGGCCGCAGTGGGCGGTCGCTCTGCAGGTAGTGACGCCGTCGTCCCTCTCCCTCGGCGCGGCGCTCGGCGTCGGCTTCGGCGCCAACGGCTGGCAGCGGCGCGGCGTCGGCGCGGGGGTGCTGGTGGTCGGCGTCGAAGGCCAGTGGACGTCCGCTGAGGAGCACACGCCGTCCTGGGCCGTGCGGCACGATGGCCTGCAGGCGCTGGCGACCGCTGAGCTGACCAGGGACATGGGCGTCGGCGCCCTGACGCTGCGGCTCGGCGTCGGCGGGCTGGCGATTCGCGAGCGGCGGCTGCGGCACCAGAGCGGCCGCTTGCCCGACGGCGAGGTCTGCGACTCAGCGACGCAGCGCGTCCCTGCGCCAACTGCGAACATTCAAGCCGCGGGGCGGGCGATGGCCCCTGCGAGCGACACGTGCGGACGCCATCGTCTAGGGCGGCCAATGCACGGGCGAGGCGGCACGCGCCGCGCAGGGGCGTCAGCCGTCAGCGCTCAGTGACGATCTGGCCCAGTTCCGCCGCTTCATCGGCGATGCGCAGACCGAGGCGCAGGAGAGCCGTGATGGTGTCGGCGACCATCGCGGGCGGCCCACAGACCAGCGCGGTCGCCGCGGCGTCGAGCGGCGCCGCGGCGGCCGCCATCAGCCACCCCTCTGCGATGGCCTGCGGGATGTGGCCGCGGCGCTGCAGCGGGACCGGCTCGTCAGCACGGTCGCCGCCGCTTTCGGTGCCGCTGAGCAAGGGCAGGTAGCAGAGGCGACCGGCGCTCGCGGCCGCCGCGGCCCTCAGCTCGTCGACGAATGCCAGCCGGGCGTGATCTCTCGCGCCATGGACCAGCACCACGCGCTCGAATCCGGCGAGGTCCTGACCATGGCGGACGATGGCGCGCAACGGCGCGATGCCGGTGCCGGCGCCAAAAAGCCAGAGCGTGGGCCCGCCCCTGCCATCGATCACCATCGGCCCCGCCGCCTCGGCGCTGATCTGCAGCGCGTCGCCGGGCGCCATGAGCGCTGGATCGAAGGCGCCGCCGTCGCGGGCGGGCGTCAGCAGGAGCTGTGCGGACTCGCCGGGCGCCGAGGCCAGCGAGTAGTAGCGCAGGGGTTGGGCGCTCGCCACCGGCCGCAGGCGCACGTGCTGCCCAGCGCGTGCCGTTGGCGTGGCGGACAGGGTGAGCAGGCACAAGCCGCTATCGCTGTGCAAGGGCTGGCGCGCGACGACGTGGGTCGGCAACCACTCGCCTGTCTGGGCGTCCATGGGCACCACGCCTCGCTCCCCGTCGTCAGCGGCCGCCGCGACGTCGCGGTCGCCGACCAGTCTGGCCCTAGGCGCCTACTTGCAGCCGGGGATCACGATGTTCTTGCATGCTGCGGCGCTGCAAGAGTCCGAAGTGCACGCGATGTTGTCGTCACAGTCCTTCGGAAAGCCGACGGCGCAGACGCTCGACTTGCAGGTCTGGCCCGAGGCGCAGCCGACGCCGCAGGGCGCGCCGTCTTTGAGCGCGTCGGTCTTGCAAGCGCCGCTCTTGGCGTCGCAGGTGTCGGTCGTACAGGTGTTTTCGTCGTCGCAGACCACCTTCGCCAAGCGGAGGCGGCGCGCGATGTGGCCGTCGAAGCTGACAAAAGCCACCTGCCCGGCGAAGTCGGCGGCGACACCAAACGGCTCAGACACCACCTGCGCCGTGCCGTCGCCGTGGATGGTCTTGAGGGTGCCGTCGAAACCGAGCAGGCGCAGCCGCTTGTTGCCGCGGTCAGCGACGACCAGATCGCCTCCCGGCAGCGCGGCGACGGCCATCGGCTGGTCGAGCTTTGCGACCTGGATGGGTCCGTCGAGGAAGCCCTTGCTGGAGCCTGCCGCCGTCAACACGCTGCCGGCCGCGGTCAGGAAACGAATGCGGTGGTTACCGGAGTCGGCGATGTAGAGGCCGCCGCCGGGACCGATGGCGAGGCCATAGGGCGAGTCGAAGAGCGACTTGTCCGCCGGGCCGTCGAGCAGGCCCTTCTTGCCGGGCTGGCCAGCGACCGTGATGACCTGTCCCTCCCACGTCACGAGGCGAATGGTGTGGTTGGTCTGCTCGCTGACGTAGACGCCTGCCGCGTCGACCGCGACGCCGACGGGCAGGTCGAACTGAGCGACGGTGGCGAAGCCGTCCTTCCAGCCGCCCTTTCCGGCGCCCGCGAAGGTCGTCACCGTGCCGTTGACCGCCAGCTTGCGAATGCGATGGTTGAAGAGATCGGCGATGTAGAGGTTGCCTTCGCTGTCGCGATCGATGCCGCTCGGGGCGTAGAACTGGGCCTTGCTGGCTTCGCCGTCGAGGTGGCCGGGCTTGCCGGTGCCGGCCAGGGTCTTGACCTCTCCGGTGGGCAGCCACTGGCGAATCCGGTGGTTGCCGAGCTCGGCGAAGGCAAACGACTGACCCGGGCCGCGGCCGATGGCCCAGGGCGCGTCGAGCTGGACCTTGTCGGCTGCGCCATCAGCGAACCCGGCCTTGCCGGTGCCGATCTGCAGCTGCGCCTCTGCCAGCCCACGTGGGATGCACTTGCCCGCGGCGCAGGCGTCGCCCGAGGTGCAGGCGCTGCCGTCGTCGCAGGGGCCGCCGTCCTGATTCTGCGCCAGGCAGCTGCCGGTCTTGGGGTCGCAGGCGTCGGTGGTGCAAGGGTTCTTGTCGTCACAGGCCTTGGGCTTGCCGGACTGGCAGGCGCCCAGCTTGCAGGCGTCGTCCTCGGTGCAGGGGTTGCCGTCGTCGCACGGCGCGGTGTTGGTCACCCACTGGCACTGACCCGTCTTGCCGTCACAGGCGTCGGCGGTGCAGACCTTGCCGTCGTTGCAGTCGATCGCCTTCGCGCCGGAGCAGGCGCCGGCCTGGCAGGTGCCGGCGGTCGCGCACTTGTCGACGTCGACGCACGGCACGCTGAGGTTGGTGAACACGCAGCTGCCCTTGTCGCAGCTCTGGGCGGTGCAGGGTTTGCCGTCGTCGCAGTCGGAGGCGGCCTTGCAGAAGTTGGCGCAGCCGGCGATCGGTGTCTTGGTGCAGCTGCCGCTGACGGCGTCGCAGCCATCCGTCGTGCAGGTGTCGCCGTCGTCGCAGAGCTTGCTGCTGCCCGCCTTGCAGACACCGCCGCTGCAGGCGTCGCCCGAGGTGCAGGCGCTGCCGTCCTCGCAGCTCCCCGGCTGGGCGGCGTGTTGGCAGCCGGCCTTGGGATCGCAGGTGTCGGCGGTGCAGGGGTTCTTGTCGTCGCAGAGGAGCGCCTTGCCCTTGACGCAGGCGCCGCTGGCGCAGACGTCGGCGACGGTGCACACCGAGCCGTCGGCGTCGCACGGATCGCCGACAAAGGGCGCGCCGTCTTGCAGGCAAGCGCCGCTCTTGGGGTCGCAGCTGTCCTTGCTGCACGGCGAACCGTCATTGCAGGCCTTCTTTGGGCCCAGGCTGCAGGCCTTGTCCTTGCAGACATCCGCGGCGGTGCAGGCGTCGCCGTCGGCGTCGCAGGCGGCGGAATTGGCGGCGTGCCCGCAACCTCCGACCGGATGGCAGCTGTCGTCTGTGCAGGGGTTGTTGTCGTTGCAGTCCTTGGCCTTACCCGGCGCACAGCTGCCCTGGGCGCAGGAGTCGCCGACGGTGCAGACGTTGCCGTCATCGCAGCTGACGTTCAGGGGCTTGCTGGCGCAGACGCCGCTGTCGCAGACGTCGGCGGTGCAGGGGTTGTCGTCCTTGCAGTCGCCGTCGGCGCCGCATGGCTTGCTGCAGCCCGCGAGCTTGTCGTGTGCGCAGAGCCCGGTCTTGCTCCCGCAGGCATCGATCGTGCACTTGTAGCCGTCATCGCACGACTTCTTGCCACCAGAGGCGCATTTGCCGCCTTGGCAGGCGTCACCGACGCTGCAGAGATCGCCGTCCTCGCAGGTCGCGGCGTTGGCGGTCTGCTTGCAGCCGTCGAGGGGATGGCAGCCATCGGCCGTGCAGGGGTTGCCATCGTCGCAGCCCAGCGCCTGGCCGGCCTTGCACACGCCGCCGGCGCAGCTGTCGGCGAGCGTGCAGACGCTGCCGTCAGCGTCGCAGCCGAGGCTCTCGGCGCCCTTGGCGTCGGCGACGCACTGGCCGGTCTTGGGGTCGCAGGCGTCGAAAGTGCACGGGTTGCCGTCGAAGCAGACCTTGGCCGCGCCGGCCTGGCAGCTACCCAACTTGCAGACATCGAAGCCGGTGCAGGGGTTGCCGTCGGCGTCACAGGCGGACTCGTTGGCGACCTGTACGCAGCCGACGGCAGGCTTGCAGCTGTCGGTCGTGCAGGGGTTCTTGTCGTCGCAGGCGGCGGCGGCGCCCGGCTTGCAGGCCCCTTGCGTGCAAGCGTCGCCGACCGTGCACAGATCGCCGTCGGCGTCGCACGGCGTGGCGTCTGCCTTGGCGACGCTACTGCAGGCTCCAGTCTTCTTGTCGCAGACGTTTGTGGCGCAGGGGCCGCCGTCGGCGCAGACCACGACGCTCTTGGGATCGACGGCGCATTTGCCGACGCCGCCGGCCTTGTCGCAGACCACCTTGCCGTTGCAGGCGTCGCCGTCATCGCCGGCCAGACACGCGGCGTCGCTGTCGCAGCCGCAGCCGGAGTCGTCGCCGGCGGCGCAGCTACCGCCCTTGCAGGCGTCGCCAGTCGAGCAGGCGAGGCCGTCGTCGCAGGGCGCGCCGTCTGCGTTGGCGTGCACGCAGCCGGTTTTCGCGTCGCAGGTGTCGGTGGTGCAGGGCTTGCCGTCGTCGCAGCCCTTGCCGCTCGGACCGAGCGCTGCGCCACCCTTGCAGGCGCCGCCTTCGCAGGTATCGCCGAACGTGCAGAGATCGCCGTCATCGCAGGGGACGCTGCCGGTCGCCGCGGCGTGGGCGCAGCCGCTGGCCTTGGCGCAGCTGTCGATGGTGCAGACCTTGCCGTCATCGCAAGCCACTGCGGCGCTGGTGCAGCCGCCCTGCTTGCAGACGTCCCCGGTGGTGCAGGCGTCGCCGTCGCTGCAGGGCAGCGCGTCCTGCGCGGCGTGGCTGCAAGCGCCGCTGGCAGGGGCACAGCCGTCGGCGGTGCAGGGGTTGCCGTCGTCGCAGCCCTTCTGAGCCCCAGGTGTGCAGACGCCTTTGGCAGCGCAGACGTCGAGCAGCGTGCACGCGTTGCCGTCGTCGCAAGGCCCGGTGTCGTCAGCGTGGGCGCAGGTCCCGGCGAGGCAGCGATCGTCGGTGCAGGGGTTGCCATCGTCGCAGGCGGCGTCGGCCTGGCAGCCACCGCCCGCACCATCGCCACCGTTGGCGTCGGTGTCCGCCGCGCCGTCGGTCGCGGCTGCGTCGCCCGCGCCGTCGGCGCTGACGTCCTCAAGATCGGGTCCGGCGACCACCAGGGAGTCGACGTCGGTGCACCCGATGGCCGCTGAGATCGCGCAGCCGAGCGCCGCCCGCCTCCAAGAACGCCAAGCCTCATTCATCCCCGCCTCGCTTGCACGGCCCGCGCCGGCGCAGACCCGACCTGCGCCAATCGATCTTCGCTAACCAAGGCGGTCAGAGATCTGGCGCTAGGCGTGCCGGCGATCCACGATAGCGGGAGCGCCGGCCGGCGACAACGGCGACCCGCCGAGGCCGCGACCGGCGCACCTGAGGGGCCACGATGAAGACACTGGTGATGATTATGGCTGGTGGCAAGGGGCAACGGCTGGCGCCGCTCACCACGCACCGCGCCAAGCCCGCCGTGCCGTTCGCCGGCCGCTACCGGATCATCGACTTTGTGCTGTCGAATTTCGTCAACTCCGGCTACCGCCACATCTACGTGCTCACCCAGTACATGGCGTCGAGCCTCATCCAGCACCTGTCGCGCAACTGGCAGCTGCAGGCGTTTGGCATGTTCGTCGAGGCCGTGCCGGCGCAGATGCGCCTCGGCGAGCACTGGTTTCAGGGCACCGCCGACGCCGTCTGGCAAAACATGAACTTGATCCGCGACGGCCACTGTCGGCACGTCGCGGTCTTCGGCGGTGACCACATCTACCGTTTTCAAGTCCAGCAGATGGAGAACTTCCACGAGGAGCGCCGCGCCGAGCTGACCATCGCCGCCTACCCAGTGCCGAGCGCCGAGGCCAGCCGCTTTGGCGTCATCGAGGTCGACGCCACCGGCCGCGTCACCGGCTTCGAAGAGAAGCCCAAGGTGCCCAAGGAGATACCGAACAAGCCTGGATGGTCGCTGGTCTCGATGGGCAACTACTTCTTCCGCACCGACGTGATCGAGGAGGAGCTGCGCGTCGACGCCATGCGCAAGGACAGCAGCCACGACTTCGGCAAGGACGTCATCCCGCACATGGTGCGCGCCGGCCGCGAGATCTATGTCTACGATTTCGGGGAGAACCGGATCCCGGGCGAAGAGCAGACCGGCCAGCCCTACTGGCGCGATGTCGGCACGATCGACAGCTACTTCGACGCCAACATGGACCTGCGTTCAGCGCTGCCCGAGTTCAACCTCTACAACCGTCGCTGGCCGATCCGCTCGGCGCAGCGCAACTACCCGCCGGCCAAATTCGTGCGCGACGGCGGCATCGGTCGCTCGGGCGAGCTGGTCGACTCGCTGATCTGCGAGGGCACAATCGTCTGCTCGGCGAGCCTCTACAACGTGATGGCGGGCTACGACTGCCTCTTCCAGCGCGACAGCCAGGTCGACGACTCGATCATCCTCTCCGGCTGCACGGTCGGTGTCGGCGCGCGGCTGCGGCGGGTGCTGATGGACAAGAACTGCCGCATCGAGCCAGGCACCGTCATCGGCTACGACGACGAGCAGGACGCGGCGCGCTTCCCCTTCCGCAGCGAGAGCGGCATCGTCGTGCTGCCCAAAGGCACGATCGTGCCGCGAAAAGGCCCGATCGAGCTGGCCTGGGACCTCTTGCCCCTGCTGGAGAACGATCCCGGCACCGCGGCGGTGGTCCAAAAGGGCCGCGACAAGGTCTGGCAGCTCGGCGCCCGGAGTCGCCACAGCCACGACTCGACCGTCATGTCATAGCGTCGCTTGCGCCCCTCGCCGGTCGGCGCCTCAGGCGACGGCGGTGGAGCGTGCGGCGGCGTCTGGCGCCCTGCCCCGCAGCAGCGGCCGAAGCACGGCGCCGATTGCGGCGCTCGCAGCGCGCAAGGTCGCGTCATCCATACCGATCGCGCGGTGCTGCAGCCGGGGCCGCGCCTTGCCATCGGCGTCTGGTAGCAGCGCCAGGTCGACCTCCAGGCTGCCGCCGGTCTGGGCGTCGAAGCGGCAGGTCCACCACGCGCCATCGGCGCTGCGCTGTCCGCCGCGGGCACGCAGCCCCGCCAGCGTGCTCCGGCCAAGCGCGTCAGCCAGCCGCAACGCCATCGCGCGCTGCTGGTTCGCCACAGCCTGATCGCGAGCCGTGGTCGCGGCGCGATCTGCTGCTGCCGACTCCAACGCGGCCACGGCGGCGGCGATGTCGGCGACGCCCTGACCGCCGAGGCCGCGATCGAGGCGATCGAGCGCCGCCACCAGCGCGGCAGCCGACGACGCCTGGTCTTGCATGGCCATGGGCCTTCCGGCGAGCACCTCGGCCTCGACGCGGCCGCCGCCAACGACGGCGAGCCCGCCACGACGCGCACCGACGCCAGCGCGTTGCAGCACCAGCGGCCAGCGCCAAGCGGGCGGCTGCGCGCCGGGTCTCGCGGCGAGCCCCGGCCAGGCGGCGTCCAAGCGGCGAAATCTACACGCCCGAACTGGGTCGCGCTGAGCCGGAGCGGGACTGGATATTAACGCGCATCCTGTGGCTATCGGGTCTTGAGCCAGGTTTTAACCGGCTCGGCGATTGCGACACCATGCAGCGCTACATTTACATTCACGGTACACCGGATGAGGGCTTTGTCCAGAGACCGATGTCGCACGGGTGCATCCGGATGCGGAATGCCGACTTGATTACGCTCTTTGCGCAAGTGCCGGTCGGAACCCCCGTCCTGATTACAGAAGCGTAGGGGCGGGGGCTCAGCGCGCCATCAAGTGCCCAGGAAGCGTTCAACATCCAGAGCGGCCTGACAGCCAGAGGCGGCACTGGTGACGGCCTGCTTGTAAATCTGATCTTGCA
>SXGT01602236.1_pt1 | contig 15606 bp, 13 predicted proteins | sample 3176221 | NCBI WGS metagenome assembly SXGT01 (sample SAMN11356862, study PRJNA531348) | freshwater metagenome | isolation source: freshwater sample F1-120 | place: China: Fuxian Lake, Yuxi | collected 2017-12-25
CGAGCCCGAGCCCGAGCCCGAGGCCGAACCCGAGGCCGAACCCGAGCCCGAGGCCGAACCCGAGGCCGAACCCGAGGCCGAGGCCGAACCCGAGGCCGAGCCCGAGCCCGAGGCCGAACCCGAGGCCGAACCCGAGGCCGAGCCCGAACCCGAACTCGAGCCCTTGCAAGCTGCGAGCAGCAGCACGAGGGCGACGACAGCTCTCATGGGCCGACCTTACGTCAGGTCGCGCGCGGCAGCTCGATCCAGAACACCGAACCGCTTGGCTCGTTGCCGTCGACTCCCACGGTCCCGCTCATGCTCTCGACCAGGTGCTTGACGATCGACCGGCCGAGGCCGGTGCCGCCGACCTCGCGCGAACGCCCCGGGTCGACGCGGTAGAACCTCTCGAAGATGCGCTCGCGGTGGTGGGCAGAGATGCCCGGCCCGTCGTCCGCCACCTCCACCCGCACGCGCTCACCGGCGGTCCGCGCCCGTACCCACACGTGCCCTCCCGCCGGCGTGTACTTCACCGCGTTGTCGATCAGGTTCACCAGGATCTGATCGAGGGCCTTGCCGTCGCCCAGTACCCGCAGGTCGGACGGGACCTCGATGGCCAGCGCCACCTGCTTGGCCGTGGTCTGTTGCTCGACCACGCTGCCGGCCTGCTGCGCCGCCGCCAGGACCTCGAGCGGCGTGCGTTCGATGCGGTACTGGCCGGCCTCGAGTCGCGACAGATCGAGCAGGTCGGCGATGATGCGGGCCAGGCGTTCGGCGTTGCGGTGCAGGCCGTCGATCAACCGGCCGGCGAACTGGGGGTCGTCCTTGGCCCCGGCGAGCAGGGTCTCGGCGTTGGCGCGGATCACGCTGACCGGCGTGCGCAGCTCGTGCGAGACGTTGGCCACGAAGTCGCGGCGGATGGTCTCCAGCCGGCGCAGGTCGGTGACGTCCTCGAGCACCAGGATGCAGCCGTCGCCGTCGCGCTGGGGCGCCACCCGCGCCGCGATGCGCGTCCCCGACGCGGTCGTGATCTCGGCGCTGCCGGCGGCGGCCGCGTTCTCCACCAGCGACACTGCCGCCGGGATCCGCACCTGGTCGATGAAGGCCTCCCCGAGCGGCACCCGCTCGAGCTCGAGCATCTCGCGCGCCGCCGGGTTGATCAGGGTCATGCGTCGCTCGGCGTCGAGCGCGATCACGCCCTGGCTCATGCCGTCGAGCACCGAGCCGAGCAGCGCGCGCTCGTGGACCAGCGCCCGCACGGTGCGCTCGGCGTCGTCGGCCATGCGGTTGATGAAGTCGCCGACCTCGCCGATCTCGCCGTGTGGCTCCATCTCGACCCGGCGGGCACCGCCGGCGGCGACCTGTGCCGCCGAGGTGGCGAGCCGCCGCAGTGAGCGGCGGATCAGCGAGGTCGCGACCAGGGTCATGCCCAGCGCCACGACCAGGCCGATCGCCGCGCCGATGAACAGGAGCCACCAGAGCCGGTCGTAGGCGCGATCGAGGGCCTGGCGGGTGGCCGCCAGCCGCACCACGCCGAGGTTGTCGCCATAGCGGAACGGCCGCGCCACCAGGACGCGGCGGCCGCGGTGCGCGCTTCCGCCGCGCAGGTCGGGGTCGAGCGCGGCCCGCACCTCGGGCAACGACAGCACGTCGCCGACCCCGCCCGGCACCGTATCGGCGAGCACCTTGCCCTCGGAGTCGAAGACCTCGACCTCGGTGTTGGTGGCCCGGGCGATCCGCTCGGCCAGGGCCTGGCCCTTGGGGCCATCGAGATCGGGCAGCGCCTCGAGGCCGATCCGCGCGCTCTCGGCGTGGCGGACCAGCTCGTGCTCGGTGGTGGCCTGAAGGGTCTTGCGGACCTCGCTGCGCAGCACGATCGCGGCCGTGCTCTCGACGACCACGATGATGCCGACCGAGGCCAGGAACAGCTTGGAGCCGATGCCGAGATTCAACGGACCGGCGCCAGTGTGCCAGAGTCAGCTGACTTCGTCGGGCTGATCGCGGAACCGATAGCCGACCCCGCGCAGGGTCTCGATGTACGGACCGGCGTCGCCGAGCTTCTCGCGCAGCCGTTTGACGTGGGTGTCGACCGTGCGGGTGGTGACGTCGCCGTCGATGCCCCAGACATCCGTGAGCAGGGTCTCGCGGGTCTGGACCCGGCCCTTGCGGGACAGGAACGCGTACAGCAGCCGGAACTCGAGTGCGGTCAGCGCGATCTCGCCTTCGTCGACCCAGGCCCGGTGGGCCTCCCGGTCGACCTTGAGCCGGCCGAAACGAAGGGTCTCGGGCTCGGCGTCGGTCTTCTGGGCCCGGCGCAGGAGCGCGCGGATGCGCAGCACCAGCTCGCGCACGCTGTAGGGCTTGACCACGTAGTCGTCGGCGCCGACCTCGAAGCCGACCACGCGGTCGATCTCGCTACCCTTGGCGGTGCACATCACGATCGGAATCTCGCGCGTGCGCTCCTGCTCGCGCAGGCGGCGGCAGACCTCGGTGCCCGACAGGTCAGGCAACATCAGATCGAGCACGATCACGTCGGGAGTCGGCTCGGTCATGGCGCCGTCGAGCCCGTCTCGCCCGCTGTGGGCGACCCTGACCTGGTAGCCCTCGCGCGCGAGGTTGTACTCGAGCGTCGTCGCGAGGTCGACCTCGTCTTCGATGATGAGGCAGAGTCCGAGCATGACAACAGCGGTAGCACGCCTTCGGTGACAGGGAGGTGACGGCGTCGGGTCGCGTCTGTGACGCGCCAGCACACTCGGTGACCAAATCGTCGCGGACGCGCAGTTTTCGCGGGTCGGTGAGTTTCGCCGTCGGTGGGCCGTGCTAGGAACGCGCAGGTCCATGCTCGAGCGTTTCTTCCCCCGCGAGACCCCGTTCTTCGACCTGTTCGACCGGCACGCGGCGCGGATCATCGCGGCCGCCAAGGCCTTCCTCGGACTGGCCGAGCACGGCGACAAGTTCGAGGCGCGCGCCCGCGAGATCAAGCAGATCGAGTCCGAGGCCGACAGCATCACCCACCAGTGCCTCGAGGCGCTGCACCGGACCAAGAGCACGCCGTTCGGGCGCGACGAGATCTACCGCCTGATCACGCGCATGGACGACGTGGTCGATGCCATCGAGGCGGCGTCGGAGCGCTTCGTCCTCTACGACATCACCCGGACCACGACCGAGTGCCGCGAGCTGGCCACGGTGCTGGTCAAGGCCACCGAGCAGATCGAGGTGGCGCTCAACGGCCTCCGCTACGTGCGCGGTGATCGCTCGGTGCTGGAACGCTGCATCGAGATCAACCGCCTGGAGAACGAGGGTGACGCCATCCTTCGCGCCGCACTCGGCAAGCTGTTCCGCAACGAGAAGGACCCGATCACGCTGATCAAGTGGAAAGAGATCTACGAGCTCCTCGAGTCGGCGACCGACCGCTGCGAGGACGTCGCCAACATCATCGAGAGCGTCATTCTCCAGAAGGCGTAGACACCATGGCCGAGCAGCCTCCCAACGTCCACGTTCACGAGAAGGTCGAGCACGACCTCGGCGTGATCCGCCGTCGCTTGCGACACATGTCGGAGCTGGTGCTCAAGGCGCTCGATGACGCGATCGCTGCGATCGCCAACTCCGATCGTCGCCTGGCCTACTCGGTCGTGCTGCTCGACAACCGCATCGACATGCTCGAGCGGCACATCGATCGGCTGTGCCAGGAGTTCCTGGTCCGGCACATGCCGGTCTCCAAGCAGCTCCGCTTCATCATCGCGACGGTCAAGGTCAACGCCGAGCTGGAGCGCCTCGGCGACTACGCCGAGGCGATCGCCCGCCGCGCCGTCACCCTGACCACGATCCAGGATCCGCCCGAGCGCGAACAGATGTTCGAGATGGCGCGGCTCTCCTTCCAGATGCTGCGCCAGGCCATCCGCGCTTTCCTCGACGGTGACGATGCCCTCGCCACCTCGGTGCTGGGCCTCGACCGTCAGGTCGACAACATGAACAGCCAGATCTTCCACGTCCTCGCCCATCCCTCCGGGCCCCCGGGCACCGCGGCCGATCTCACCGTGCCGTTCGTCTTGCTCGGGGTGCTCAACCGGATCGAGCGCGTGGCCGATCGCGCCTGCAACATCGCCGAGGAGGCGATCTACGCCGCCCGCGGCGACATCCAGCGCCACGCTCCGCGCCAGGATGTCCGCGTGCTCTTCCTCGACGAGACCAACGCGGTGCGCGGCCAGATGGCCGAGGCCGTCGCCCGCCAGCTGGCGCCGGTCAACATCATCTTCTCCAGCGCCGGCATCACCCCGGACCCGCAGCTCGACGCCGCCACGATCCGCTTCATGGCGACCAAGCACCTCGACATCACCCGCCAGCGCCCCAAGTCGCTCGACGCGGCCGGCAAGATCGAGGACTTCAACGTCGTGGTCACGCTGACCCCGCACGCGGCGCAGGCCTGTCCCAAGGTGCCCTACGTCGCCATGATGCTCGACTGGGACATCGCCGATCCGTCGAAGGTCGCCAGCACGCCGGCGGAGACCACCGCCGCGTTCGAGGCCGTGTACAAGGAGCTCCACACCAAGATCGAGGAGCTCGTCGACAGCTTGCTCGGCGCCCACGCCGAGCTCGAGGAGGACCGCTGATGCGTAAGGTGCGACTGATCTCCCTGGTGTCGTCGATCTCGGTCCTGGGGCTCCTGGGCTTCGCCGCCTGCGGCAAGAAGTCCAAGATGATCCAGAACAAGGGCTCGGACACGATGATCAACCTGGCGCAGGCGCTGGCCGAGGAGTACCGCAAGGTCTCGCCCAAGGTCGCCATCGCGGTGTCGGGTGGCGGCACCGGCGTCGGCATCGCCTCGCTGCAGAACAACACCGTCGACGTCGCCAACGCCAGCCGCGAGATGAAGGCCGAGGAGAAGGCCAACGCCAAGAAGACCAGCGGCAAGGATCCGGTCGAGCACAAGATCGCCTACGACGCCCTCGCCATCTACGTGCACAAGGGCAACCCGCTGGCCAAGGTCACCCGGGCGCAGCTCGCCTGCATCTACGGCAAGGAGGGCACCTGCACCAAGTGGAGCGATCTCGGCGTCGAGGTGCCGGGTTGCTCGGGCCAGGAGATCGTTCGCGCCGGCCGCCAGAACAACTCCGGCACCTACGCGTACTTCCGCGAGTGGGTGCTGGGTGAGGGCAAGGACTTCAAGCTCGGCTCGCGCGACATGTCGGGCTCGAAGGACGTCGTCGATCTGATCGCCCACACGCCCTGCGCCATCGGCTACAGCGGCATGGGCTACAAGATCAACGACGTGCGCTGGGTGTGTCTGTCCAAGGAAGACGCGGACACCTGCGTCGAGCCGTCGCTGGCCGCCGCGCTCAGTGGCGAGTACAAGCTGTCCCGGCCGCTCTACATGATCACCAGCGGTGCCCCCGAGGGCGACATCGTCAGCTACATCAACTGGGTCCGCTCGGATGCCGGCCAGGCCGTCGTCGAGCGCACCGGCTACGCCCCGCTGCCACCTGACCAGCGACACAAGTGAGCCGCGAAGAAGTAGAAGGCGCCGGGGCGAACCCCGGGGCCGAGCTCGGGACCGGGCTCGGCCCGCGGCTCGGCCGTTCGCCGGCGCGCCAGCGCCTGCACCGCGCCAAGGAGCTGTTGATCGAGACGGTCATCCGCGTGTGCGGCGTGAGCGCGGTCATCTTCGTCTTCGGCATCTTCTACTTCGTGTTCCGCGAGGCCGCGCCACTCCTGTTCGGCGGGCTCGATCTCGGCGAGCTGCTGACCAGCGGCGAGTGGTATCCCGACTCCGACAACCCGCGGTACGGCGCGTTCGCGCTGATCGCCGGGACGCTGGCGGTGACGCTCCTGGCGATGCTGATCGCGGTGCCGCTCGGCCTGGGCGCCGCCATCTTCGTCTCCGAGTTCTCGCGCGGACGCACTCGTGAGATCCTCAAGATCGTCATCGAGCTGCTGGCCGCGATCCCCTCGGTGGTGTGGGGCTTCATCGGCCTGGTGATCATGAACCCGCTGATCATCGACCTGTTCGACACGCCGGTCGGCCTCAACGTCCTCAATGGCGCCATCCTGCTGGCGTTGATGAGCGTGCCGATCATCGTGTCGATCGGCGAGGACGCGCTCAAGGCGGTGCCCGACACCTACCGCGAAGCCGCGGAGGCCATGGGCGCGACCCGCTGGCAGGTCACGTGGCGCGTGCTCTTGCCGGCAGCGCGCAACGGGCTCCTGGCCGCGGTCCTGCTCGGCGTCGGCCGCGCCGTGGGCGAGACCATGGCCGTCCTGATGGCGACCGGCCACTCGGTCAACGTGCCCGACAGCCCGCTCGACTCGGTCCGCACCATCACCGCGACCATCGCCTCCGAGCTGGGCGAGACCGCGCAGGGCTCTGACCACTACCGGGTGCTGTTCGTGCTCGGGTCGCTGCTGTTCCTCATCACCTTCCTGGTCAACCTGACCGCCGATCTCGTGATCCGCGGGTTCAAGAGGCGCTGATGGGAGTCTTCGCGACCTCGGCCACCGCGCGGCGCCGGCATCGGACGCAGAAGCTCGCGTTCGTCGTGCTGCTCGGCGTCACCGTGCTGCTGATCCTGCCGGTGCTGGCCATCCTGGGCATGCTGGTGTACCGCGGCGCGCCGGCGCTCTCGCTCGAGTTCCTGTTCTCCGAGCCGGTTCGAGGCATGACCGCCGGCGGCATCTGGCCGGCCATCGTCGGCACCATGTGGCTGGTCGGCGTGTCGCTGGCGATCTCGGCGCCGATCGGCGTCCTGGCCGCGGTCTACCTCAACGAGTACGCCGGTGATACCTGGTACACGCGGGTCATTCACCTGGCCATCGTCAACCTGGCCGGCGTGCCGTCGATCGTGCACGCCCTGTTCGGCGTCGGCGCGTTCGTGCTGTTCTTCGAGTTCGGCACCAGCATCCTGTCGGCGTCCTTGACCCTGGCGATCATGACGCTGCCGGTGATCATCGCCAGCACCAAGGAATCGCTGTCGGCCGTGCCGATGTCGTTCCGCGAGGCGTGCTGGAACGTCGGTGCCACGCGCTGGCAGACCATCCGCCACGTGGTCCTGCCCAACTCGATCGCCGGCATCCTGACCGGCGTCATCCTCCAGGTCTCGCGTGCTGCCGGCGAGACCGCGCCCATCATCTTCACCGGCGCCGCCGTGTTCGTGCCGTTCCTGCCCTCGTCGGTCAACGACCAGACCATGGCGCTGTCGATGCACCTGTTCACGCTCTCGACCCAGGTCCAGAACGTGCCCCAGGAGATCACCTACGGCACCGCGCTGGTGCTGGTCGGCCTGGTGGTGCTCATCAACGGCGTGTCGATCGTCATCCGCTCGCGCATCCGGAGACGGCGCAAGTGGTAGTCCAGCACCCCAAGATCGCGTTCCGCGACCTCAAGGTCCGGTACGGCGAGAAGACCGCGCTCGAGGGCATCAACCTCGAGGTCGCGAAGAACGAGATCCTGGGCATCATCGGCCCGGCCGGCTCGGGCAAGACCTCGCTGCTACGCGTCCTCAACCGCACGCTGCAGAACACGCCCGGGGCCAAGGTCACCGGCGACGTGCGCATCGATGGCGAGGACATCCACCGCATGCGCGACGTGTCGGGCCTGCGCCGCCGCATCGGCATGGTGGCGCCGCTGCCGGTCGGCCTGCCCATGTCGGTCTACGACAACGTCGCCTTCGCGCCGCGCATGGCCGGGGTCACCGACAAGAAGGTGCTCGACGGGGTGGTCGAGCGCTGCCTGCGTCAGGCCGCGCTGTGGGAGGAGGTCGAGAAGCGCCTGGGCGATCTCGGCACCAAGCTCTCCGGCGGCCAGCAGCAGCGCCTCACCATCGCGCGCGCGCTGTCGCACTCGCCGGAGATCCTGTGTCTCGACGAGTTCTCGATCGCGATCGATCCGGTGACGACCATGCGCATCGAGGAGGTCCTCAAGGAGCTCCGCAAGCACATGACGATCTTCCTGGTGACCAACCTGGTGCAACAGGCCCGCCGGCTCGCCGACCGGACCGCGTTCCTGCTCCTCGGTGAGCTGGTCGAGGTCGGGCCGACCGAGGAGGTCTTCGGCCGCAACCCGCGCGACCGCCGCACCTTCGACTACGTGCACGGGATCTTCGGATGAGTCGTCCCCAGGGCATCCGCACCGACAAGCTCAGCCTCTGGTACACCAAGTTCCAGGCGCTCGTCGACGTGAGCCTCGAGATCGACCACGGCCGCGTGACCGGCCTCATCGGTCCCTCGGGCTGCGGCAAGACCACGCTCCTGCGCTCCTTCAACCGCATCAACGAGCGCATCGAGGGCGTCCGGATCGAAGGCCACGTCCACATCCTCGGCGACGACATCTACGCGCCCGAGGTCGACCTGGTCGAGCTGCGCAAGCGGGTCGGTATGGTCTTTCAGCGCCCCAACCCGCTGCCGCTGTCGGTGCGCGAGAACGTGCTGTTCGGCCTGCGCGTCCACGTCCCGCGCGGCGAGCTGCGCCGGGACGAGCTCAACCACGCGGTCGAGTCGTCGCTCAAGGAGGTCGGCCTGTGGGACGCCCTCAAGGACAAGCTCGGCCAGCGCGCGACCTCGCTCAGCCTCGAGCAGCAGCAGAAGCTGTGCATCGCCCGGCTCCTGCCGCTGCGGCCCGAGATCCTGCTCATGGACGAGCCCTGCTCGGCGCTCGATCCGTCGGCGACCCAGCGCGTCGAGGAGCTGATCCGCGAGCTGCGCGATCGCTACACCATCGTGATCGTCACCCACAACATGGCCCAGGCTCGCCGCATCAGCGACGAGTGCGTGTTCATGCTGCTCGGCCAGGTGATCGAGCACCGCCGCACCGAGGATCTGTTCCTGTCGCCCAAGGACGAGCGGACGGCGAACTACGTCGAGGGTCGCTTCGGCTGACCGGCGGCACCGCCGCCGCAGGCCTGATCACGGATCCTGGTCGCGGCCCCACTTCGACAGGTGGGGGATGCGAGGCACGATGACCGAGTAGAGGGTGCAGGCGGCGGCGATCACGTACCAGCCGAGGCCGATCGACATGCCGATCGCGGCCGCGAACCAGACCGCGGCGGCCGTGGTCAGGTTGGTCACCGTGCCGCTGCCCTCGCTCTTCAAGATCATGCCGGCGCCCAGGAAGCCCACGCCCGAGACGACCTGCGCGGCGATGCGGGCCGGGCTGGCCGGATCGAGCATGGTCGACAGGAACGTGAACAGCATCGCGCCGGCGATGACGAAGCAGTGGGTGCTGACCCCGGCCGGTTTGCTGCGCGCCTCGCGTTCGAGGCCGATGACGATGCCGCAGACCAGGCAGACACCGAGGCGTATGGCGAACTGGAGCTCGCGATCCGTGAAGTACTGATCCATTCCCGTTATTACTTCATTACATCTTCACGCGCTCGTTGGTCGGGTCGTAGAGCGGCCTCAGCGAGGCCACCGCCGGCACGCGCTTGTCGGCGACGTCCACCTCCCAGCGGCCGGCGTCGATCCAGGCCTGGTCGATGGTGGCGCCGCCGCCCTCGATCATGGCCAGGCCGACCGCGCCGCCCAGGGTGTGGCCGTAGGACGCGGCCCGGATGTAGCCGACCGGCTTGCCATCGCGGAGCACGATCTCGGCATGGAAGAGCAGGGGCTCGGGATCCTCGAGCAGGATCTGCAAGAGCCGCTTCTTGAGCGGGCCGGCCGCTTTCTGGGCCACGACCGCGTCCTTGCCGATGAAGCCGTCGGGCTTCTTGAGATCGACGGCGAAGCCGAGGCCGACCTCGAGCACGCTGTCGGTGTTGTCGATGTCGTGACCGTAGTCGCGGTAGGCCTTCTCCATGCGCAGGCTGGCCAGGGCCTTCAGGCCGGCGTGGCGCAGGCCGACGTGGGCCCCGGCGGCGACCAGGCGGTCGTAGACGTGGGTGGCCTGCTCGGCCGGGATGAAGAGCTCGTAGCCGAGCTCGCCCAGGTAGGTGATGCGGATGCAGAGCACACGGGCGAAGCCGAGGTCGATCTCGCGGGCGGTGCGGAACGGGAACGCCTCGTTGCTCAGGTCGGCGCCGGTGACCATGCTCATCAGCTCGCGCGAGCGCGGGCCCTGGATGTTGAGCTGGGCGTACGCGGAGGTCACGTCGGTGACGATGGCGTGGTGCCCATCCATGTGGCGGCGCATCCAGGTCTCGACGTGGCGGTGCACGGTGTCCGAGGCGACCACCCAGTAGCGCTCGTCGGCGAGGCGGGTGACGGTGAGGTCGGCCTCGAGGCCGCCGCCGGGGTTGAGCCACTGGGTGTAGGTGATCTGCCCGGTGGCGCCGTCGACGTTGTTGGCCGAGATCTGGTTGAGGATGCGTCCGGCGTCGCGGCCCTGGACCAGGAACTTCGACATGAACGACATGTCCATCAGGATCACGCCGGTGCGGGCGGCCTCGTGCTCGGCTCGCCAGTAGGGGAACCAGCTCTGCCGGCCCCACGAGAGCGGGCCGGGGTCGGGCGCGGTGCCGTGGGGCGCGTACCAGTCGGCGCCTTCCCAGCCGCTGACGTCGCGGAAGTAGGCGCCACGGGCGACCAGGCGATCATGGAACGGTGAGGTCTTGGCGCCGCGCGCGGTCTCCATCGAGCGGGTCGGGTAGTGGCACTGGTAGACCATGCCCAGCGACTCGACGGTGCGGGTGCGGCGGTACTCGGGGTTGGTCTGGTACGTGTGCAGGCGATCGATGTTCATGGCCGTGACGTCGACGTCGGGGCGGCCGTGGATGATCCAGTGGGCGAGCACGCGGCCGAGGCCGCCGCCGGTGAGGATGCCGATCGAGTTGAGGCCGGCGGCGACGAAGTAGTTCTTGAGCTCGGGTGCCTCGCCGACGCAGGGCTGGAGATCGGGCGTGAAGCTCTCGGGGCCGCAGAAGAACTTCTTCACGCCGGTCTCGAGCGAGATGGGCACGCGCTGCATGGCCTTCTCGAGGTACGGCCCCATGCGCTCCCAGTCGGGCTTGATCTCGCCGAACGAGAAGTCGTCGGGGATGCCGCCGACGCTCCACGGCGCGCAGATCGGCTCGAACATGCCGATCATCAGGCCGCCGACCTCCTCGCGGAAGTAGCCGTACGAGCCCGGATCCTCGAGCACCGGGAACGACGCCGACAGCGACGGGATCTTCTCGGTGATGAGGTAGTAGTGCTCGGCGGCCTGGAGCGGGATGTTGACGCCCGAGCGCTGCCCGAGCTGGCGGGCCCACATGCCGGCGCAGTTGACGACGTACTCGGCCTCGACGTCGCCGGCGTCGGTGGTCACGCCGGTGACCACGCCGCGGCGGCGGGTGACGCCGGTGACGGTGACGCCCTCGATGATGGTGGCGCCGGCCATCCGCGCGCCCTTGGCCAGCGCCATGGTGACGTCGACCGGATCGGCGCGGCCGTCCTCCTTGACGTAGAAGCCGGCCAGGATGTCGTCGACGCGGGCGAGGGGGAACAGATCCTCGACCTGCCGCGGCGAGATCTCGTGGACGTCGACGCCGCAGTAGCGGTTGAAGGCCGAGACCCGGCGGTACTCCTCGAGCCGATCGGGCTCGGTCGCGACCTCGATGAAGCCGACCGGCTTCCAGCCGGTGGCCTGGCCGGTTTCGGCCGGCAGGCGCGCGTAGAGGTCGCGCGTGTACTTGCGCATCTCGGTCGAGGTCTCCGACGTCGAGCCGAAGGTGACGATGAGCCCGGCGGCATGCCAGGTGGTGCCCGAGGTGACGCGGTCGCGTTCGAGCAGCACCACGTCCTTCCAGCCCATGTGGGCCAGGTGGTAGGCGACCGAACAACCGATGATGCCGCCGCCGATGACGACGACGCGCGCGCGCTGGGGGAGGTTGGGAGGGACCGCTGCGGGCATGACGCCGCAACATACCCGAACGCTTGTGGGCGCTACAGGCGTTTTGCCAGGGCCAGACCCACGCCGCCGGTGGCCCGCACCAAGGTGTCGTACTCGGAGGCCGCCGCCGGGTCGGGCCCATCGCCGCGGACGGCTCGGATGAGGGTGTTCTTGCGGGTGTGCTCGGACGGGATGAACTCGATCGCGGTCGTGCGGTACCCGGCCGCGCGCAGGAGCAGCATGCGCATCGCGTCGGTGAGGTGGGCAGCGGTCTCGCGGCGGAGGTGTGGCGTGCGCCAGATCGGAGCGAGGTCGCCCTGGCCGTCGGCGAGCGCCTCCCAGCCGCGGGCCAGCTCGGCCTGACAGCACGGCGCGACGGCGACCAGCTCGGCCCGGCGGGCCACGCCGATGGCGATGGCGTCGCAGGTCGCGGTGTCGCACGCGTGCAGCGCGATCACGCCGTGCAGCTCGGCGGGAACGTCGATGGCGTCGAGCTGATCGAGCGCCGCGACCTCGAAGCGGGCCACGCCGTCGAGCTGGGCCAGCTCGGTGCGCCGCCGGCACTCCTCGATCACCGCCGGGTTGCGATCGACGCCGAGCACCTCGATCGGATGCCGCCACACGTGGGCGCCGCACCAGGCCAGGAGCAACGTCAGGTACGAGCGTCCGCAGCCGGCGTCGAGCAGGCGGATCGTGGCGTGGCGCGCTCGCAGCTCCTCGAAGGTCAAACGCAGCTGCCCGACCATGTGATTGATCTGGAAGTACTTGCGCACCTGGGCCGGCGGCAGCGACGCGTCGGCGTTGAGCAGGCCGAGCGCGCGCAGGAGCGTGGCCGCGTCGCCGGGGCGGATCAACACGTCCTTGCCCTGGAGCAGCTCGTCGGTGCGCGCCGCGGTCCAGTGCGCGCGCGCCCTCGCCTCGAGCTCGAGGGCCCAGCGGTCACGCGTCCGGGAGGTGCGAGGTGTGGGCATGTCGCGCGCGCCGGTATGCTGTTACCATGACCGCCGGAGGTGACGGGATGCGGTACCTCTACGGCGATTCGACCGAGTCGACCCTGGAAATCAACTACTTGGCCTTCCTCCGCGACGCCGTCGACTTCGGCGTGGCGGTGCTGCAGGCGGACAACGGGCTCATCTTGGCCCGCGATCGGCGGAGCCATCGCGATCGCGCGGCCGAGGACTCGGCCCGCGCCATCGAGGCGTTCGGGCGCTCGGCGCTGCAGGTGACCGAGCCGCTGGCCCACGGTGACCAACCGGTCAACCGATGTGCGGCCACGGTGGTGCAGGCCATCCACGACGCGGTCAAGCGCGAAGTCGGACGGGTTCGCGCGGGGCAGGGCAACGATCTGGATCAGATCGTCGCCGAGCTCCAGCGGCTGCGCGAGAAGTGCGTGAGCGCGCTCGGCGCCCTCCTGGCCACCCACGATCTGCCCGACGCCGACGAGACGCTGATCGTGCAGTGGGGCGGCACGGCCTACGAGGCCAAGATGATCCAGCGGGTCGGCTTCGGCCTCGAGGTCACGATCGCGCTCGAGATCGCTCCGAGTTCGCTATTCGGGCATGACCTCAAGGTCGAGAAGGTGGCCGAAGGCGCCGAGGTCCACGCGCCGGAGACCGCGGGCTGGGTGAAGAAGCAGCTCAAGATGGTGCCGCACAAGCTCGGGCGTCATCACGTGACCCACGTGACGGTGTCGACGGCGGGCACGCTGGTCAAGGTGCGGGCCACCCCCGAGGCCGGCGCGGCCGGTTTTGACATCCTGGTCGCGCGCAACGGCGAGGTTGCCGTCGAGCGCGCCGGCCGGACCGAGAACGAGGCGACGTTCGAAACCGACGAGCGCGACCTGACCGGTTTGCGCAGCCTGGCCGCCAAGCTCGAGGCCGCCAGCGATGGGCTGCGCGGCTCGCGCGGTGCGCTGGTGTCGGCGATGCTCGACGGCAAGGCGCTGGCCAGCCACGAGCACCCCGCGGTGCTGGTCGAGCGGCTGGTGGCGACGATGGCGCCGGTGGTGAACGAGATCGCGCGCCACTCGCTGTCGCCGCGCGAGCTGGTGCTCAAGCGCCTGCTCGGCGGCGATCGGCGCGAGGAGATCTTCCTGTCGCGCGCCGAGCTCACGGCGAAGATCGAGGTGCTGCCGATCGGGGTGCGCCGGATGTTCGCGCCGCTGGGCATCGTCGAGAAGGCCGGCGCGCCGAGCGTCGACGTCAACATGGACGACGAGGACGACGACGACGAGGAGCCGCCGCGGCCGATGCCAGCGGTCTCGCACGCACCGTATGCGCCGCCGAACGCACCGACGCTGCACGCCGGCGTGGTGCATGTGGCCGCGCAACCGCCGCCGGCCCAGGTCCAGGCCCAGGCCCACGCACCGGCCGTGGTGGTCGAGCCCGCGCACGCGGTGGCCACAGGGGTGTTGACCCCGACGACGCCGCGGGCGCCGTCGCCGCCTCACGAGCCCGGGTCGGCCATCACCATCGACGCCGAACTGCCGCCGGTGCGGGTACGACCGGCGTCGCTGCCGCCGATGCCACCGGCAAGTCCGCCGTCGACGCCACGGAGCTCGGGTAAGACCGTCCCGCCGCCGGCGCCGCCGCAGCGGGTCTCGATGGCCGCCGCCGAGGCTGCGGTCGACGCCGCGCTACGCGACCTCGACGACGCCGAGCCGACCCAGGTGGTCAGCGGCGTACCCCGACCGCCAGGGACGTGACGATCCTCGCGCTTGGCGTGCGTCGGATGGGGTAGGGTCCCGCCATGCGCGCGTTCGCGAAGGTTCTCTCGGTGTTCCTGGTGTCCGTCCCCGGGCTGATCGGCTGCGGCGACGGTGAGGGCGATGACGACGGCGTCTGCGACCCCATGCGCGAGGAGTGCGTCTTCGAGAAGGACGTCAGCACGGTGACGGTCGGTGCCGGCGTCGAGGACGAGGACACCTGCCAGAGCTGGACGCTCAACAACCCGACCGAGCTGTGGGTCAACGCGGTCTCGGAGCGCAACGACGGCGCCTACCACCACGCCAACTGGTTCTTCGTCCCCGATAACCTCTTCCCGCTGCCCGACGGCACCTGGTCCTGCAACGACCTGGGCTTCGACGAGCTGACCGCCGCGGTGGTCGGCGGCTACCTGTTCGCGCTCAGCACGCAGTCGGAGCTGGAGACCCAGGCGCTGCCTGCCGGAAGCGCCATCCGCATCCCGCCCTACAGCCGCATCGTCGGCTCGAGCCACCTGCTCAACGCCAGCGGCGACGCGGTGACCACGACGATGCACCTCGCCATCCACACCATCCCGCCCGCGCGGGTCGAGGCCAGGATGGCGCCGGCGCGCATCCAGTACCACGACCTCAACCTCGATCCCATGGCGCGCTCTTCGTTCACCGCCGAGTGTCTGATCGACGAGGCCCACCAGCTCCAGCTCGGTGCGCCGCTCGCCTACGAGCTGCACTACGTGCTCTCGCACTACCACGGCCTCGGCAGCTACGCGCGGCTCGAGCTCGCCGGCGGCCCGCGCGACGGCGAGGTCATCATGCAACACGACGGATACGGCGAGAACTTCGGCGTCGCCCTCGATCCGCCGCTCGACATCGTCGCCGCCGGCGCCCGCGGCGTGCGCTTCACCTGCGGTTTCAACAACCCGCGCAACGCCACCGTCGGCTGGGGCATCGGCGATCAGGAGATGTGCGTGGTCGCGCTCCAGGCCCGGACCAACATGGGCTGGGACGGCGACGTCAAGCGCGGCACCGGCGCCCGCACCGGTACGAGCGCGAATGGCGAGCTGCAGTACGGTGGCCCGTGCGACCTGCTCGCCTTCGAGTGGGACTTCAACAAGGCCGGCGGCCCACCGCG
>SXGT01082250.1_pt1 | contig 15604 bp, 16 predicted proteins | sample 3176221 | NCBI WGS metagenome assembly SXGT01 (sample SAMN11356862, study PRJNA531348) | freshwater metagenome | isolation source: freshwater sample F1-120 | place: China: Fuxian Lake, Yuxi | collected 2017-12-25
CTTGCGGCGCACGTAGAGTGCGCCGATGCCCTTTGGCCCGTAAGTCTTGTGCGCACACAAGGACATCAGGTCCACTTTGAGCACGTTCAGGTCAATGGCTACCTTGCCGGTAGCTTGTGCTGCATCAACGTGAAAAATGATGCCCTTGCTGCGGCAAAATTCCCCGATCGCGGGAATATCCTGGATCACGCCAATCTCGTTATTGACATACATGATCGAGACCAGGATCGTGTCGGGGCGGATCGCCGCCTTGAGTTTCTCCATATCCAGCAGGCCATTCGGCTCCGGATCCAGGTAGGTGAACTCGAAACCCTGACGCTCCAATTCGCGGCAGGTATCGAGCACGGCCTTGTGCTCGATCGACATGGTGATCAGGTGCTTGCCTTTGGATTGATAGAAGTGCGCGGCGCCCTTGATGGCGAGGTTGTTCGATTCGGTGGCGCCGTAAGTCCAGACAATCTCCTTGGCATCGGCACCGATCAGCTTGGCGACATTCTCGCGCGCCTCTTCAACCGCTTCTTCGGCCTTCCAGCCATACATATGCGAACGCGAAGCCGGATTGCCGAAATCTTCGACGATGTACTGCATCATCGATTTGGCCACGCGTGGATCCACCGGGGTGGTCGCCGAGTAATCGAGGTAAATCGGGAATTTCATGATGTTTGTGTCCGGCAGATAGTGTTTTCGATGCTCAGGCCAGAACCGGAGTGCGGCCAGCCGGCTTGCTGCGGTTGACGATCACGGCCTGTGGCTGGCCATTGACGGCAATGCCGCTGTCGCGCTCCTTTTGCTTGCGCACCAGATCGCCGAGCGAAACGGACCGCAAGTACTCGTGCATTTTGACATTCAGCGTGGCCCACAGCTCGTGTGTCATGCACTGTCCCTGCTGGCGGGAATCACTCAGCCCGCCGCCTACACGTCCACGCTCATGGCAATCTTTCTCGCCCCCACACATCGTGGCATCCAGCGGTTCGTCCACCGCCGCAATGATGTCGGCAACGGTCACGCTGTCGAGCGTCTTGGCCATGCTGTAGCCGCCGCCCGGCCCGCGCACCGATTCGACGATCTGGTGACGGCGCAGCTTGCCGAACAACTGCTCGAGGTAGGAGAGGGAAATGCCCTGACGCTCGCTGATTGCAGCAAGCGTGACAGGGCCATTGGTATCACGCAACGCCAGATCAATCATGGCGGTGACCGCAAAGCGGCCTTTGGTGGTCAGTCTCATGGGGTGGATGCCTTTCGGGTCGGAATATGTACGCTCCTCCTTGCCACCCCCTCCAAGAAAGGCAATTCCGAGCGATTAAGTCAAGTATAACAATACCCTAACGATTTGGTCAAGTATGTTCTACTGCTTTTGCCCAAGCCTCTGGCCAGGCCGATGTGTGCCAAACCTGGTGACCCAAAGCCGCCAAGTACTGCTGCGCTCACTCCCCTTTCAAGCCCTTCTCCTTGACCACTTTGCCCCAGCGCTCCTGGTCGCGCCGCATCATCGCAGTCAACTGCGGGCCAGGCAGAAAGTTGATCGTAAGTCCTTGTTTTTCAAGACTAGATATGACGTCGGGCTGCTTGACGATCTCCCCCATCGCTGCGGTCAAGCGGGCAACAATCGCCGGCGGCGTCTTGGCCGGTGCGAAGAAGGAATACCAGACCGCCGCATCCATCGCCGGGCCCCCGGCCTGGTCCATGGTTGGCACATCCGGCGCCGCTGCCACGCGCTTTGGCGTTGCCACGGCAAGCACCTTCAACCTTCCTTGGGCAGCCTGCGGCAGGGCCGAATGCACCGGCATGAACATGGCTTCGACATCCCCCCCGATCAGGCCGGTAATGGCGCCCGCCGAGCCGCGGTACGGCACATGCAGCATGAAGGTGTTGGTGGAAAATTTGAGCATCTCCCCAGAGAAATGCTGTGGCGTCCCAATCCCCGGAGACGAATACGAAAGCTTGCCCGGGCGCGCCTTCAGCAAGGCGATGAATTCCTTGACGTTGGTGGCCGGCACGTTGTTGTTCAACACCAGCGCCAGGTAGCCGTCACAGACGTTGGCAATCGGCACAAAATCACGATACGGATCCCATGAGAGATCCTTGTACAGGAGCGTATTGAGCACAATCGGGCTGGCGGTCAACAACAACGTGTAGCCATCCGCCGGTGATTTGGCGACCATTTCGGTGCCGATGTTGCCCGCCGCGCCGGGGCGGTTCTCGATGATGATCGGCTGGCCCAGTTTCTCGGTCAACTTGGGTGCCAGGGTACGGGCAATCGTGTCCTGCCCGGTTCCCGGCGTATACGGCACGATGATCTTGATCGGCCGGCTCGGCCATTCTTGTGCGAGTGCGGGAGCCGCCAATACCGACGCTGCCAACAAACCCAGAACGATTCTGCGCTTCATGCTCATCCCCTGTCTCGATTAATGAAATTCCATCAGGCTGCCAAAGCCTGCCTTGCGATCCGTGATGCCGACGGCACGAAGGGCATGCCAGTACGTTGCAGTGTTGATCGCGATCACCGGCTTGCCGAGAAACAGTTCGGCCGCAGCAGCCAGGCGAATCATCGACAGGTTGGTGCCGACCTGCACGATCGCGTCCACGTCGCCACCATCCAGTTGCTTGATGGCATCGCGGCACACCTGGTCGGTCGCGTGGGCGATGAGCACCGGGCTGGGGCGCCGCAGGCAAACATCACGCACCACGGTGAAACCACAATCCTGATAAAAGCGGCGTACCTGATCATTCGCCACCGGAAAATAAGGCGACAGAAACGCAATCCGTTTTGCCTTGAGTGTGTTGAGGGCCGCCTCAGTGGCGAACGAGCCGCAGGACACGCCGACCCCTGCCTTCTCGCGCATCATCGCCAGATACTTTTCCGCACCGGCACGGCCGTCCCAGAAGGTGGCGGCAGACATGCCCATCACCAGATAATCCATTTCGCAACTCTTGAGCACATCCACCGCATCCAGCGTGGTGGCATTGATATTTGCCACCAGCGCCAGGAAGCCGGCGTCATCCGTCACCGGATTGTTAGGGATGATGATGCGGCTGTAATGGTTGGTCACGCCAAGTGGGCGCAGATCGTCAAAATCCGGCTGCACAATGGTGTTGGTCGATGGACCCAAGGCGCCAAATTTCTTGCGGTATCCGAGGTGGTCAGGCACGGCAATCTCCGTTCAAAAATGCAGGATCGAATGCTTCATTCCGCTTTACTCCGCTTCAATCAATGGCTGCCGCATCACGCAGGCTGGCGATCATCGAATTCTTCAACAGAAATTCTCTGGTCGCCGCGGGGTCTGCCAGCATGTTGCGCATCGCATCGAGCCGCACGCGACGCGCCCCCTCGCTCTTTTCTTCCATCTCGGCCTTGTTCTTGACCGATTGCGCCTGCACGTACTTGTAACAAACGGTGCGCCGCTGGCGCTCATAGCGATCCAGCAGCGTGTCGGCTTCGCCGCCCATCACCGCCAGCAGCTTGTCTGCGAGATTCAGAATGTCATGCAGGCCGCCGTTCATCCCCATGCCCCCGAGGGGGTTGTTCAGGTGCGCTGCATCTCCGGCGAGGAACACATTGCCTTTGCGGTACTGTTTGGCAACCCGCTGGTGCACCCGATAGATGGTGCGGTGGCGCACCGGATAGTCGTCGCCTTTGGGCACGATGCGCTGCAAGGTCTTCTGGGTAAAGCTGTCGGATGTGATGTCGCTGTCCGCAACTGCATCGGACACCGGAATCAGCACGCGCCAGAGTTCCGGCACGCGCAAGAGTACGAACCATTGGTCGGGGTCGGCAACATAGTTGACGTTCGAAAGCTGGTCAAAGTGTTCCTCGAAAGCGAATGGGGTGGTCACGCAGTAGAACTTTTCCGGGTACGTCAGGCCTTCAAATTCGATCTCCAGCCACTTGCGGATTACCGAATTGGCACCGTCACACGCAATCAGGTAGCGCCCTTCATGGCGCTGAATTGAAATCGGCCCTTCGGTGGCCAGCTGCACGCCTTGTGCATCCTGCTCAACATGCAACACGCGCTCACCGAAGCGCAGATCCACATTCGGCATGGCTTCCAGCAGGCTGCGCACGTGGCGCATCATTTTCCACTGCTCGCACTGGAGACGAAATGGATGGCGCACTTCCCCTGCCAGCAACCCCAGATCAAACGAAAACACTTCGCCGGTCGGCCGGTCACGATGCTGGAATACCGGCGATTTCAGCCCCTGCGGCAACATCCACTCCAGCAGCCCCAGGTCGTCGAGCATGTCCAGCGTGGGAGGATGAAAGGTGGATGCGCGCAAGTCCTCTGCAGGCTGCGCCAGCGCTTCAATCACCGTGACCGGCACGCCGCGGCGCGCCAGATACAGCGCGCCAATCAGGCCCACCGGCCCCGCCCCTGCAATCAATACACGTTCTGTCATGCTGCCATTCCGTTTGACGCACCCTTGGGATTACACTTTGGCCGGGCTCGCATCACGCAAGCCCCTCTGAAGAAGCAGGCGTATCGACCTGAAAACTGCCCGCAAAAGTCGCACGCAACAATCTCACGCAACATTCGCCAGCAAACACCGTACGCAAAAATCAGACCAACATCTTAGACGTTTTCACCAGCGATGACAAACCAGACCAAAGCCAATTTGAATCAGGATTATCAGCAAGCCGGCTTTGGCCGTTCGCTCGCGTTTGGTGCGCGTCCTGCCCTGCTGATCGTCGATTTCGTACGTGCCTACATCGAGCCGGGCTCGCCGCTATATGCCGGCGTCGAAAGCGCTTTCGAGGCAACCAAGCGCATCACGTCAGCCGCGCGGACCGCACGCATCCCGGTGATATTCACCGGGGTGGAGTACGAACCGGGCGGCATCAATGGCGGCATTTTCTACCGCAAGGTGGGGGCGCTCAAAGTCTTCGACAAAGGGTCACGCCTGGCCGAGTACTGCAACGGCCTCGAACCGGCCCCGGGCGAACTGCTGGTACTCAAGCAGTATGCCAGCGCCTTCTTCGGCACCTCCCTTGCTGCAACGCTCACTGCGCAAGGCATTGATACCGTCATCATCACCGGTGTTTCCACCAGTGGCTGCGTGCGCGCGACCGCTCTGGATGCCTGCCAGTACGGCTTCATCCCCATGGTGGTGCGCGATGCCGTCGGGGACCGCGATCCGCGCCCGCACGAAGCGAACCTGTTTGACCTGCAGGCCAAATACGCTGAAGTCATTTCCGAAGCCGAAGCGTTGGCGCAGATCACCCGCTGCGCGCGTTCATGACGCCCCTGTTGCGCAGCGCGGACATCCGCGCCATCGAGCAACGCGAGCTCGCCCAAGGCGCGCGCTTGATGGAACGCGCCGGTTTGGCCGCGGCCAATGCGGCCAGGGCCATGCTGGAGCGTTGTGCCAACCATCCGGCGCGGGTGCTGGTGCTGGCCGGCCCCGGCAACAACGGCGGTGACGGCTTTGAGGCCGCTGGCCATTTGGCGCGCTGGGAGTTTGATGTCACGGTACTGTTCGCTTCATCGGCAGACAAGCTTCCCGCCGATGCACGCACTGCCCATGCAAAGTGGACACAGGCAAGCAGCCCGGATCAGACCACCACGGCGCTATCAACATTGACCCCAAGTGCGTTTGATCTGGTGATTGACGCCCTCTTCGGTATCGGCCTTGCCCGGCCGATCGGCGCCCCCTATGCGCAGTGGATCGAGGCCGTCAATCGCAGCCCCATCCCGATTCTGTCACTGGACGTGCCCTCCGGGCTCAATGCCGATACCGGTGGTGCGGCCGGGCCGACAATGCACGCCACCCGCACCCTGACGTTCATCGCCGACAAGCCGGGGTTGCACACGCTGGACGGTCCGGATCATGCCGGCGAGATCATACTCACCCGCCTCGACCTGCGCTTCCCGCTCCCTTCTGGCGCAGGCCACCTGGTTGGCCAGGACGACACCACTGCCCTTTTGAATCCACGCCAACGCAACAGCCACAAGGGCACCTACGGCGCCGTGGGCGTTTTCGGCGGGTCTCAGGGCATGGCAGGCGCGGCAGTCCTGGCAGCGCGGGCAGCTCTGCTCATGGGCGCTGGAAAAGTGTTCGTCGGCTTGCTCGATCCAGAGGCCATGTCCATCGACGCCCTCCACCCTGAGCTGATGTTTCGGTCGGCAGATGCGCTTTGCAGCCTGCCCCTCGCGGCCGCCGTCGTCGGCCCCGGCTTGGGCACGGCTCCCGAGGCTGCGACGCTGCTGGGCAAGCTGATCGACCGCCCAATACCATTGGTACTGGACGCCGATGCACTGAATCTCATCGGGGAAAACAAGAACCTGCAGGCCGCAGTTGCGCAACGGGAAGCCGCGACCCTGATGACGCCGCACCCGCTGGAAGCTGCGCGCTTGCTGGCATGCCCGGTCGCCGAAGTGCAGGCCGACCGCATTCAGTCAGCACGGGAACTGGCGCGGCGCTACCGCGCTCACGTGGCCCTCAAGGGTGCCGGCAGCATCGTCGCCAGCCCGGAAGGCGCATGGTGGATCAACCCGACCGGCAACCCCGGCATGGCCAGTGGCGGCATGGGCGATGTGTTGGCGGGTATTACGGGTGCCTTGCTGGCCCAGCATGCGCACGATAAAAACACGGAAACCTTTGTGGCACAAGGGTTTCCGGCCGATGCACCAGCATCGCTCGCAGCCACCATCCTGCGGTCTGCGGTGTACCTGCACGGTGCCGCAGCCGACTCTTTGGTGGCAAGAAACATCGGACCTGTGGGTCTGACCGCCAGCGAGGTCACCATCGAGGCGCGCCAATTGTGGAACGCCTGGCAGGACTCCCTGCCCCCGGCTTAGCGGATCAACAGCGGCAAGGCCCGCCAATCTATCCGACGACGAGTGCTCGCCGCCAAGCCCCAGCGCCTAGCGTGGCTTGGTCATGCCCAGCGTTTTCATCTGCCGCCCGATCATGTCGTCGTCGCGTGCGATCAGTTGCCCGAATTCATCAGCCGGCATGAACGCCGGGAGAAAGCCGAATTTCTGCCCTGCCCCGATGAACTCTGGCCGGTTCAGCGATGCCTCGATCGCTTTTTCCAGACGTGCGATCACCGGCCTGGGCGTGCCCTTCGGCACCGTGATGCCGCGCCAAAGATCCATCGGCGTCATACGGACGCCAACCTCGTTCGCCGTGGGTGCATCCGGAAACACCGGGTCGCGCTTCGAACCGAGTACACCCAGCACCCGCAGCGCGCCGCTGCGCACATGGGGCACCACCGCGCCGGGCAACTGCACCAGCGCATCCACGTGCCCACCCAAAAGGCTCGGCACCACCTGGGTGGCGCTGAACGGCACGTCCAGTACCTTGGCCCCTGCGGCCTCGAACAGCGCCGCCACCGCCATGTGGGTGTGGCTGCCGGTACCGGAATTGCCCACCTTGAGCATGCCGGGATTGGCACGCGCGTAGTCGAGCAGCTCCGGCAAGGTTTTCCATGGCGCAGAAGCCTGCACCACAACGGCAGGGATTTCGATGGTCACCCGTGCTACTGGTTCAAACGCCTTGTAATCGATGTCCATCGCACCGCTATGGAAAGTGGTTGATACCGAGTTCGAATTCCACACCATGGTGCGGCCATCCGGCTTGGCAGATGCGACGTACCGGTAGCCAATTGCCCCACCGCCGCCTGGTTTATTGCTCACCGGCACGGCCTGTTCAAGGTGCTTGGCCATGCCATCGGCGAGGATGCGCGCGCTGACGTCCGCCGAAGAGCCAGCGGGGAAAATCACCACGAATTCAAGCGGTGCGCCACCCGCAATCGGCGTCTGTGCCGTTGCCAAACAGCTTGCCAAAGCCATCCAGGATGCTGCGAGCCAGTGTTTCGACTTCAAGTACCTCATGCACTACCTCCGATCGAATGGGTTGTGGAAACCATGTGACGTCAGGCGTTGGGATCCGCCAGCACTTCGGCTACCTGTACCCGCCGGCCTTCGCGCGCCGAAATGATGCCGGCGCGGATCACGCCAAGCGAGCGCGTCGCGTACTCGCCGCCGGTCTCAGGCACGCCCTGCCCGCGCACCGCCGCCGCAAACTCGTCGAGTTCGTCGACAAAGGTGTCGTTCTTGGCGAAGGGCACTGCCTCCGCTTTCTCGGTGCCGCGTTTGACGAAGCGCAGGCCGCCATGCAAGTCGTAATAAGCGCTGGCTTCCTTGCCGTAGATGTTCATCACGTAGTTCTCGGAAGCGGATGCATAGCTGGCGTTGACCGTCGTCAGGGCGCCATTCTCATGCTGCAGCAACAGCGTAGCCACATCGGGGTTATCGCCCGGCAGCACCAGCTGAGCCAGCTGGCCGCTGACCGCAGTAATCGGGCCCATCAGGTATTCGAGTACGTCGACGTAATGCACGCCAATCTGCAGCATCACCCCGCCCGGCATCCCGGCGGCCTGGTAGCGCCACGAGTTGAGGTCGATTTTGCCCAGGCGGTCCCGGCTGAGATGGGCTTCCGCATTGACCAGCTTGCCAAATACCCCGGCATCAATCTGCTTTTTGATCCAGCGGAACTGGCTTTCGCGCCGACGCTGGTAACCCAGCGCCAGCACCACGCCGCCCTTGCGGCAGGCTTCGGTAATCGCACGCCCCTCGGCAAGCGTATTGGCGATAGGTTTGTCGAGGAACACGTGCTTGCCGGCTTCCGCCGCCAGGCGCGTCGTCTCCAGGTGGACGTTGTTCGGCGTCGTATTGATGATGGCGTCGATCGACTTGTCGGCCAGGATCGATTCATAGCTGGGTGCAGCCGCGCAACCATATTTTTTGGCAAAGGCGGCGCGTTTGTCTTCCGAACGCGTGTAACAGGAACGAATGACGAACTTGTCGGAACGCTTCATCGCGTCGGCCAGCACATCGGACCACCAGCCCATACCCAGGCAGGCCACGTTGATCGGGGCAAACGACATCAGTTTCTCTCCGGTTGGGGATGTGGATTTCGAATCAGATACGGAATCAGATACGGATTGAGGCGCCGATGGACTCCACGCCAGCCTGCGCCAGCGCCGAATCGTGGCTCCAGTTGCCGCCGGAGACGCCGATGCCACCAATGCACTCGCCATCGACGATGACCGGCATGCCACCCTCCATCGCGGTCCAGCGATCTAGCCCCGCCGCCATGGCAAGGCCAAGCGCGTGCGTGGTATCGAGGTCCTGGCCAACCGCCCCCTTGGAAGTCGTCGGCCGTTTGTTCGATGCCGCCGTCACTGCCTTGGTGGTGGAAGAGTGGATCGTATGGAAGCGCCCGCCATCCATGCGCTTGGCGAGAATCACATTGCCGCCGCTGTCAGCGACCACCACGCTGATGGCCAGCCCTTCCTTTTGCGCGCCGGCAACGACGGTTTCCACCATTTTTTCGGCACCCGCCAGGGTCAGCCGCTTTGCGTTCGCTACGAACATCTTTTTGGTTCTCCGTTGAAAGTGTTCAGGATTGTTTGACAAAGGTGGCTGCGTTGACCTCGGGGGTGTGGTCCACCGCCTCAACCGCATCAAAATTGAGCTCCACCTTGATGCAGTTCGGGTCGAACATGAACAACTGATACAGCGCCTGGCCATTGGCGCGGCGCTCCTTGAAGTCGATCTTGTGTTGCTTCAGATGCGCCATCATGTCGGTGAGGCCGGTAGCGCGAAACGCGATATGGTCGACCGCGCCGGTACCGGAACCTGTGTTTTGCGAAGTACGGCCCAGGTAGGTCTTCTGGTTGTCGGTGGCGTGCTTGGCGCTTTGGCTGATATGCACGACGTCCTTGCCGTCCAGATACAGCCAGTACACCGGGAAGTTGAACTCCGGATGCCAGCCTTCGCTCATGCCGAGCACGGAGCAATACCAGGCCTTGGTGGCCTCCATGTCATCGGCGGCGATCAGATAGTGCTCAATGTGTGCGAGTGGCATGCCATTTCCTCTGATCAGGGGACGATGATGGTGGAACCGGTCGTGCGTCCCCCCTCGAGGTCGGCATGCGCCTTGGCAATGTCGGCGAGCGCATAACGCTGGTTGATCGACACCTTGATCACGCCCTTCTTGAACAAGTCGAACACGGCAGCTGCCGAGGCGCGCAATTCTCCATTCTTGGCGGTATAGGTCACCAGGGTGGGGCGTGTGAAGTACAACGACCCCATTTTTTGCAAGGTGCCCGCCAAAATCGGCGGCGGCGCACCAGTCGTGGTGCCAAATGACACAAAGAATCCACGCGGCGCCAGGCTGTTCAGCGATTGTTCGAACGACGCCTTGCCCACCGAGTCGTAAACCACCGGCACACCGGCACCGCCGGTAATCTCCTTGACGCGCGCCGCCACATCTTCCGTATTGCGGTCAATGCAGTAGGCGTAGCCGTTGGCCAGCGCCAGCTTGACCTTGTCGGCCCCGCCAGCCACCCCAATCATCTTTGCGCCCAGATGCTTGCCCCATTGCCCGGCGATCAAACCGACGCCGCCGGCTGCTGCATGCATGAGCACAAACTCGCCCGCCTTGACCGGGTAGCAACGCTGCATCAGGTATTCGACCGTCATGCCCTTGAGCAGCAGGGCGGCAGCCTCATCGTCCGAAATGCCGTCTGGCGTTTTCAGGAGGCGGTCTGCCGAAAAATTGCGGTGGCTGGCGCAGGCGCCCAGTGCCGGGCCGCTGGCGTAGCAAACCCGATCCCCTGCCTTAAAAGCGGACACGCCGGGGCCGACCTTTTCCACGACACCCGCAGCCTCTGTACCGAGGCCGGTTGGCATCGGCGCCGGGTAAAAGCCCGAGCGCGTGTAGACATCCTGAAAATTGAAGCCGATCGCGGTGTGGCGAATCTGCACCTCTCCCGCACCGGGTTCGGGCAGCTCAAGCGATTCGATTTTGACGACTTCGGGGCCGCCGGGGGCATGGACGCGTGCTGCTAGGGAATGCATGAAAACACCTCATGTTGCGGCAGTCAGGGAACGACTGCCAGATTGGAAAGGGATTCAAGGAGGCGATCGCGCGCCTCTTCAAGGTGACTGCGCGCCACCGCCAGCGCGGCGCGCTTGTCGCGCGCCTGCAGGGCGTCAATCAGTTCGCCATGCTCGCTCACCAGTTCGGACAAGGCACTGATCTCGAAGCGCACAATGCTCATGTAGGTGAGGCGATCAAATTCTTCAATGATGTCGCGCGCCGCACGCGCCAGGCGTGCATTGCCCGCGGCCTCGACCACCGCCACGTGGAAGGACTTGTTGTACGCAATCCAGGAAGGCAGGTCCGGCGTCTTGCCGCTTTTCCGAAAGGGATTCAACGCCTGCAAGGTCTCGTCAGAGGCCTGCTCCACCGCACGGGTAATGCAGGCGCGCTCCAGGATGCCGCGCATCTCGTACATTTCGGCCGCGTCTGCCACGGAAATCGGTTTGATGCGGTAGCCTTTGCGCGGCAACACCTCAACCAGCCCTTGTTCCTGTAAACGCAAAAACGCGTCGCGCACCGGCGACTTGCTGACGGCGTAGCGCGTCGCCAGGTCGTTCTCCTGCACCAGCGAACCGGGCTTGAGCACGCAGGCGAGGATCTCCCCGCGGATCCGGTCGTACACATCGTTACGGATCAACCCGGGAGGGGCAACCATCTGCAGGGCTGGCATGGCACGGTTTGGCATGAACGTAGTCTAACTGTGAAATATCAGCATTGCAATTTACATCGAAAGCGAGTGCGATCCCCCTGCTTTTGACAAGGTTTCTTACCACTAGCGATCTGGCGCCCTTTACGCTAACATCGCCTCGCCTGATATTTCTGCATTTTGTTGCACTGCGGTATTTTGGAATATCTGGGGAGCACCATAACAACACCCTTTCGAGGAGACAAGCATGTTCAAGCCAATCCGCAACGTTCTCGCCACATTGCTTTTGGGTGCTGCTGTCGCGCCCGCATTTGCAGAAGACATCAAGCTGCGTATCGCATCCGGCCATCCGACGGCCAATACCTACGTCAACCTGATGCAGAATTTCTTTGTACCGGAAGTCACCAAGCGGGTGGCAGCCAGGACCTCCCACAAGGTCGAGTTCATCGAAGGCTATGGTGGCTCCATGGTCAAGGTGGCTGATACCCTCGAAGGCGTCCAGTCCGGCATCATCGACATCGGCGGCTACTGCTTTTGCTTCGAGCCTTCCAACCTGCCGCTGCACGCGTTTCAGGTGATGCTGCCGTTTGGCACCATGAGCCCAGATGCCAGCGTAAAGATGGCGCGCAATGTCTACAACAAGGTGCCCTTCATGTCCAAGGTGTTCGAGGACAAGTTCAACCAGCAACTGCTGGCCCTGATCGCCGACAACGGCTACAACCTGGGCACCAACTTCGACTGGAACACCGTCAACGACCTGAAAGGCAAGAAGCTGGCCGGTGCCGGCCTGAATCTGAAGTGGCTGGAGTACGCCGGTGCGGTGCCGGTACAGTCGTCTCTGCCCGAGGCCTACACCTCCATGCAGACCGGGGTGTACAACGGCTGGATCATGTTTCCCTCCGCCTGGGTCAACTTCAAGCTGCACGAAGTGGGCAAGTATTACACCGAGGTCGGTTTCGGTGCGATCACCTGGCACGGCCTGACCATCAACAAGGCGCGCTTTGCCCGCCTGCCCAAGGATGTGCAGAACATCATCGTCGAAGTGGCGAGGGAATTTGAAGCCCGCACCGGTACCGTCAACGAAGAGAATTATCCAAAGCAACTGGAGCAGCTGAAATCAGTCGGCACGATTGTCAAAAAAGTGCCCGATTCGGTCAAACTTGACTGGGCCAATTCCCTCAAGGGTTGGCCGCAGGAACGCGCTACGGAACTGGACAAGCAGGGCCTCCCTGCAAGCCAGGTTCTCAAGCTGGCGCTTGAAGAAGCCGAGAAGCTGGGCCACAAGTGGCCGGTGCGCTACGCTGTCAAGTAGCGCCTTTGAAGCCCTGAACGGAATCCTTCCCCCGAATTCTTTCCTTCGGGGGAAGCATTTTTTGCTTCCAACCGCGAACGAGCCCATGCTGAAAAAACTGAACGACTGGGTCACCCAGGCCCTCCTGATCATTGCCGCGATACTGGCATTCCTCCTCTGCTTCCTGGTCGTCGCGGATGTCATCGGCCGGGTGATTTTCAACAGCCCGATCAAGGGTACGCCTGAGATCGTTTCCAGCTCCATCGTGGTGATCTGCTTCCTGCAGGCCGGCTACGCCATCCGCTCCGGCGGCATGCTCAATGTTGATGCGTTTGTGTCAAAACTACCGCCGGGTATCCAGGGCTGGATCGGCGCGTTCGGTGCCTTGCTTGGAGCATTGTTCTTTGCCTTCCTGTGCTGGGGCAGCCTGGATGGTGCGGAGCACGCCTGGACTTCCAATGAGTTTGAGGGCGAAGGTGCGCTGCGCGTGCCGGTCTGGCCGGCGCGATTCGTCATCGTCCTTGGAACAGCCATGGCAGCAACCAGCTACATTTTGCTGATGCTCGAGAACGCCGCCCTGGCGCGTGCCGGCAAGGCGCCCGCCGCTTCGGCTGCGCAACACTGATCGGAGCCGCCATGTTCAACGTCGGCGACATGATCATCCTGGTATCAGTGCTCCTGGCACTGGTGTTCTGCGGTCTGCACATTGCTGTTTCCCTCGGCATCACCAGCATGATCGGTATTTACCTGATCAATGGCGATATCCACATGGTGAAAGCCTTCACGGCGAACACTGCCTATGAAGCCTTGCGCGACTACGTCTTTGCGGTGATACCGCTCTTCATGCTGATGGGCGAGTTCCTCGCCAAATGCGGCGCAGCCCGCGACATGTTCTCGCTGATCAACCGGCTCACCAAGTGGGTGCCGGGAAGGCTGGGGGTAGCAACAGTCCTTTCCAATGCGGTATTCGCGTTCGTCACTGGCGTCTCGATTGCCGCCGCAGCGACCTTCTCGAAGATTGCCTATCCGGAGATGCGCCGCTTTGGTTACGAGCGCAAGTTTTCCTTGGGCTGTATCGCCGGCAGCGCCTGCCTGGGCATGCTGATTCCGCCTTCGGTGTTAATGATCGTCTGGGGCGTCTTGACTGAACTGGCCATCGGCAAGCTGTTCAGTGCCGGCATCATCCCCGGCTTCATCGTCGTTGCGTTCTACATCGCCTACATCCTCTGGGTTGCGAAAACCGACCCGGCGCGCGTCGGCGAAGGCATCACCCTGCCGCAGGCGCAACAGGACGCGCGTGCTGCCAATGCCATGACAGAGGACGTCAGCCTGATGACCGCACTCTGGAGCACCATGGGCATCATCATCCTGGTCTTGCTCGTACTCGGGGGCATCTGGCTGGGTGCCTTCACGCCAACCGAAGGCGCGGGCGTCGGCGCCACGCTGGCCCTGCTGCTGGCCCTGATTCGCGGCATGAAACCGCCGGCCATGCTCGAAGTCATTCTGTCCGTTGGGAAGACCTCCGCGCCCCTGCTGCTGCTGCTGGTCACCGCCCAGCTCTATTCGCGCGTGCTCTCGATGACCGGCGTTACCGGCGCCGCCAAGGAGTTCTTCCTCGCTTCCGGCATGTCGCCCTACATGATCCTGGCCATGATGGTGCTGGTCTGGTTCATCCTGGGCTGCATCATTGATTCGATCTCCATCATCCTGCTGACGGTGCCGGTGTTCGCACCGATCGCCGTGGCGCTCGGCTTTGACCCGATCGCGTTTGCGATCCTGGGCATCATCGCGATTGAAACCGGCCTCCTGACACCGCCCTTCGGGATTTTGGTCTTCACCGTCAAGGCGGCGGTAACAGACGAAAAGGATTTATCCACCGGCGAGATATTCCGCGGTTCCGTCGCCTACTGGGTGGCGTTGCTCGGTGTGATTGTCGTCATCGCCATCTTTCCCCAAGTAGCCACCTGGCTGCCCAATCTGGGCAACGCCGTCGTCAAATAACCCCGCTCTGGAGAGATGCCCATGGCCGCATACTGGCTTGCCCGCTCGAAAATCCACGACCCCGTCGAATACAAGAAGTACACCGATCTGGTGCCCGGCATCCTCAAGCAGTACGGCGGCCGGGTACTGGCACGCGGTGGCAAGTTCCAGATCATGGAAGGGCCGGATACCTTCCAGCGCTTCGTGGTGATCGAGTTTGATTCACTCGAAGCCGCTGTCAAGTGCTTTGAATCGCCGGAATACGTGGCCGCCGCGGCTTACCGCCGCGCCGGTGCCGGTGTCGTGGAAAACGTCATCGTGGAAGGCGGCGAAGCCACCAAAATCTAAAGCTGCCTGTCGCTCTGACGTCAGGGTGTTGCCTGACGTGCGTCAATCCCTTCCGTATCCGATTTCCGTATCATCACGCTTGTTTTTTGTTGCCTCTTTTTCCCTTCTTCTCATCAGGAGTCATCATGCAGTACGTCATCCCCGCGCCCCAGCAAGCCACCATTGACGTGGTGGGCACCGACGCCAAGTTTCCGGTTCGCCGCATCTGGTGTGTGGGCCGCAACTATGCCGATCACGCCCGTGAAATGGGGCACGACCCGAACCGCGAACCGCCGTTTTTCTTCGCCAAGCCGGCTGACTCCGTGGTGCCTTCCGGCAGCACGATTGCCTACCCGGCCCAAACCAAGGACCTGCACCACGAGATCGAACTGGTCATCTGCATCGGCAAGGGTGGCCGCAACATCCCGCAGGACAAGGCACTGGACCATGTCTACGGCTATGCGCTCGGC
>SXGT01661511.1_pt1 | contig 15602 bp, 13 predicted proteins | sample 3176221 | NCBI WGS metagenome assembly SXGT01 (sample SAMN11356862, study PRJNA531348) | freshwater metagenome | isolation source: freshwater sample F1-120 | place: China: Fuxian Lake, Yuxi | collected 2017-12-25
ATGTCCGGAATTGAGACTCTGTTACAAGAAACTGGTCGCAATGTAGTCGGCATTGATTTGCTCGGTCACGGAACAGCCGAAAAACCGCATGATGCATCTGCCTATTCAGATCTTTCTTTACCGATCCGCCAGAGCGCAAAAGATATGCAAGTAGATGCTGTTGGGTTTTCGCTAGGTGCAATTGCACTTCTGCACGCGACAACCGTAAAACCAAATATGTTTCGAAAATTGATCCTGCTTGGTATCGGCGACAAGATATTTGAGCCCCACGATCCAAAAGAATCAGAGTTAATCATCGCCGGGATTGATGGCACTGCAGATATTGAGAACACTCTCGCACGTCAATTCGGTAACTATGCACGCCACAGTGATAATGACCCAATGGCATTAAAAGCTGTTTTACAACGCCCCCGCGGCGCGGTTTTTACAAAGGCAAACGCATCGGCAATAACAGCAGAAGTATTAGTAATAACCGGTGATCGCGACTTCGTTTTGCCCGCAAATCAATTAGTGGATTCTTTGAAGCATAGCGAGTTCAAACTTTTGAAGAACTGTGATCATTTTTCTTCTACAGATAATTTTTCGTTCATTGACGCCATGCTTGATTTCTTTAAAGACTAGAAATCAACCAAAAATGTCCGATCAAACTTTCCAGATTCAAGATGGCAGATTGTCAGCCAGCCTTGACATGGCGATTAAGTGTCTGAAAAACGATTTGTTGATCGGCTTACCGACCGAAACCGTATATGGTCTTGCCGCATTGGCTTCGCGTCCAAAAGCAATCGCCAAGATATTTCAAGTCAAAGCGCGACCGACTAATCATCCGTTAATTTTGCATATCGCTGAGTATCGACAACTGGAAAAGTGGGCACGAAATATTCCCTCATATATTGAGGTGCTTTGCAATAATTTTTGGCCTGGACCGCTCACCATTGTGTTGCAGCGAACCGAAAGAGTTTGCGATGAGATCACTGGCGCACGCGAAACAGTGGCGATTCGGGTACCCAACAATAAAGTTGCTCTGACGTTGCTAAGAAAACTCGACGACGGTCTGGTAGCACCCTCAGCCAATCGCTTCGGCAAGGTTAGCCCGACTTCGGCAAAACATGTGGTTGACGATCTTGGCGATCAAGTTGCACTCGTCCTGGACGGTGGAGATTGCGACATCGGTGTTGAGTCGACAATTTTAGATTGCACTCGATCGACACCGCAGATCTTACGATCTGGGGCGATCACAAAAGATAAAATCGAGTCTGTAGCGAAGATTTCGGTCGACTTGTCTGACGGTGAATCTCGAGCTCCTGGCATGTTAGAAAAACATTATGCACCGAACTGTCGCGTAGAACTTTTCGAAACTACAGTCGACGCCAAACGGCGACAAGCAATTCTGTTCTCAGAGAATCAAAAGGTTCAAATTCTTGACTTCTTTGGTGATGTGGTTTCTTACGCAAATCAGCTTTACGCGCGCCTGCGCCAAGCCGACAGTTCTGGCATTGATGTTGTAATTGCGGTAATGCCGATAAACACGGGGCTTGGCGTGGCGATCAGGGACAGATTGACCAAGGCTTCTACCGCCACTAATCGCTGAGTTTCCCACCTATTAATGAGTCGTTTAGTTGGCAAAGCTCTCTCGACTCAATACCCTTAAAGATCCTAACTAATGGCCAGCATCCTGCTGTCCAACTCCTAGGGGGAGAAAAATAAATGAAGAAAAACACAGTACGTCGCTTTGGCGCGCTTGTTGTTGGTCTCAGCCTTTTGGCTGGCGCTTGCGGCAGCGATGACGATGCGGCAACAGAAGATACAACAGCAGTAGCTGAAGAAGCAGCATCAGGTGGCGAGTTGGCCGGAATGAAAGGCACGACACCACTTGTGGAGTTGACCCAAGAGTTCAAAGATGCGGTTAATGCATTTTGGACAGGAAAAGGCAACGAAGCACTTGTTGACTTCAACTACACAGCTGAGTCATTCGATGCGGTTTTGTTGATCGCTCTTGCAGCAGAAGCAGCAGGCACAGATGGCAGCGGACTTGCTGACCAACTTGTTGCCGTTTCAAAAGACGGCACAAAGTGCTCACCAGCAACTTGGGCAGATTGCATTTCAACTGTCAAGGCGAAGGGTGACATCGACTTTGACGGCTTCTCTGGTCCAAACACTTTGAATGGAAACGGCGAGCCACTTGAGGCTTCGTACGGCATCCTTCAATTTGGTGCAGACAACCGTCTCGATAACAGCCTCACAACTTACCAACTTGCAAATGCTCCAGAATCAGCAGTGCTTCCACTTTCAAAGACCGAAGTTGCTCGAAAGGGCAATGGCGTCCTCAAAATTGGTGGACTTCTTCCAGAAACTGGCAACCTTGCATTCCTTGGTGCTCCAATGATCGCCGGTGTCGAGTATGCAATTCAAGTGCTCAATGACAACGGTGGAGTTCTCGGCAAGCCAGTTGAGTACAGCGCCGGAGATTCTGGTGATACTTCAACTGACACAGCCAGCGTTACTGTCGATCGTTTGCTCTCAGAGGGTGTAGATGCCATTATCGGTGCTGCATCATCTGGTGTATCGCTCACAGTTATCGACAAGATCACTGCTGCAGGTGTCATTCAGTTCAGCCCAGCGAACACATCGCCTAAGTTGACCTCATACGCCGACAACGGTCTCTTCTTCCGTAATGCACCACCGGATGATCTCCAGGGTGCAGTTCTTGCAGAAGTTATCGTCGCTGACGGTGCGCAATCTGTTTACATCATGGCTCTCGACGATGCTTACGGCACCGGGTTGGCCAACGTTGTTGAAGAGGTGCTCACAGCAGCAGGTGTCAAGGTGTTGGGAAAGAAAATTTACGATCCGAAGGCAACAACATTTGATGCTGAAGTCGGCGAAGTCGTAACTGCCAACCCAGACGCAATTGTCTTGATCACATTCGATGAAGGTTCACGAATTCTCCGAACAATGGTGGAGAATGGTGTCGGACCAAAAGCGAAGAAGGTCTACGGCGTTGACGGAAACATTGGTAACGCACTCGGCGAGAACTTTGACGCTGGTAAGTAATCAATAATTTCTAAGATTTAATGTTTAGGCCCCGGGCGAGAGCCCGGGGCCTTTTCATTATCCCCCAGTCGATTTGGCCAAAGTGCCCAAATAAAGTTTGACCACGTTCGAATCGTTCAACAGCTCTTTACCGCTGCCGGTATAAGCGTTCTTGCCCTGATCCAAAACATAAGCGCGATTCGAAACTTGCAGACAACGTCGTGCATTCTGTTCAACCATCAATATTGCTATTCCCTCGGCATTGATTTTTTTACATTGAATGAATACTTCATCTTGAAGCACAGGCGACAGTCCTGCAGAGGGCTCGTCTAGTAGCAATAATTTCGGCTCCATCATCAATGCCCGACCCATCGCCACCATTTGTCGTTCGCCACCCGATAAAGAGCCAGCCTTGACTGAGGCGCGCTCGAGCAGACGCGGAAATAAATTCGACACGTATTCAAAACGAACTTTGAAAACCGACGGCTTTAAAAAGCAGCCCATTTCAAGGTTCTCAGTGACAGTCAGACTTGGGAAGACGTTTCTATTTTGTGGCACATATCCAACGCCTCGCTCCACCAACTCGTGCGCACGAGTTTTGGTAATATCCGAATCGCCCAATTTTACCGAGCCACTGCGAACTGAGCATTCGCCCAAAATGGCTTTGAGTACAGTCGACTTTCCAGCGCCATTCGGACCAATTACCCCGACGAATTCGCCCTGAGCCACCGTTATGTTGCAACCATTAAGAATGTTTACCTCAGGGATATAACCGGCCACCAAATCAATCACATCGAGTACTGCGCTCATTGGACAACCTCGTCTTGTAGAGAAGTGCCCTGGTGGTGGCCAAGGTAGGCCTCCACCACTTTCTCGTTACTGGAAATTTGATTTGGGGTGCCTTCGGCAATAATCGCGCCCTCAGCCATCACGACTACCCAATCGGCGACATCATTGACCATGTCCATATCATGTTCAACGAACAGTACGGTCATTCCGTCATCGCGCAGACCCCTGATGTGCTCGTTCAAACTTTGCTTGAGCGCCGGGTTAACACCAGCCATGGGTTCATCAAGCATTACGAGACGAGGTTCGGTCATCAGCGCGCGGGCCATCTCAAGCAATTTTCGCTGACCACCAGAAAGAGTGCCTGCATACTCGTTGCGCATATGATCCATTTTGAATCGCGTCAACAAAGCATCAGCGCGCGCCTCGATTTTAATCTCTTGAGATCGCCATAAGTATGGCAAGAGGCCGTTCCACCATTTTTCACCTACTTGGTGCATCGCACCGAGTTTCATATTCTCAATCACCGACATTTTGGTCAAGCTCTTTGTTAATTGAAACGTGCGTACCATTCCCATGCCCGCAGTTTTATGAGAAGCCACTCGACTCATGTTGTGCCCATCAAAACGCCACTCACCCGTATCTGGTGTATCAAAACCAGAGAGGAGATTAAACAGCGTTGTTTTGCCTGCCCCGTTGGGTCCAATCAACGCAGTGATTGAGCCGCGTTGTATTTCAAGATGATTCACATCAACGGCGACTATGCCTCCGAAGTGACGTCGAATGCCATCGGCAATCAAAATCGAGTCAGGCTTTGCTACGCCAGGTGTTGCTTCAACTGTGGCAAGCGCAGCTCGGGCAACCGTCGCTACTGCGCTGTAACTGCGATCAGCGACCATCTAAAGCCATCTCTTTGCGGTTGCCGAAGAGTCCTTGTGGTCGATAGGTCATCAACAGCATCAGACCGAGACCTACGAACATGTAATTGACGGCTCCAACCTGCGTGCTTTGAATAACAGTGAAGTCACCAATCTGAAGTGGACCATTACGAGTAATTTCGCGCAATAAATTATCCGAAAATACGAATAGCACCCAGAACAACATTGACCCAACGATCGAACCCGAAACTTTTGCGAGTCCACCCAGGACCAGTGCGGTGAGCACATAAAAAGTAACGTCGCGACTGTAATTGTCGGGCTGTACCGACCCGCGGTCCAGGGCCAAGATCATTCCTGCAAACATGCCGATGATTCCACCGATGATCAGCGACTGCATTTTATAGGCATAAACATTTTTGCCAAGGCTACGAACAGCATCCTCATCTTCACGGATACCTTTGATCACGCGTCCCCATGGGCTACGCATCAACTGCCAAACGAACAATGCAAATATCGCCACGAGAATCCAACCCACCAAAATTGTGACCAGCGTGTAGCCGCTAAAAGTAAACGGCGCGAAACCGTATGTGGAACCTGGATCAAATGGGTTCAACTCGCGATAATCTCTGCTGAAATTGCTGATGCCTTCGGTGCCACCAAACATCTTGTTGAACTTCACTGATCGCACGAATAGTCGAACAATTTCGGCCGTGGCGATCGTTACTATTGCCAAATAATCGGCTCGCAGGCGCAACGTTGGAATACCAACGATCAATGCCAAGACAATCACGAAGATGATGCCCAATGGAATACCCCACCACAAACCGATCCCGAAATACTGCGCAGTCATGCCGAGCCCATACGAGCCGCAGGCCATGAAAGCTGCTTGCCCAAAATTCACCAACCCTGTGTAACCAAACTGGATATTAAGACCCAACGCCGCAATGGCGAAATAAATCGCATCCACGCCGATAGCGGCACGAACCGTGTTCTGAAAAATCTGGATCCAGTCCATCTCAGCCCACTCTCTGACTTTTGCCCAAAATGCCTTGCGGACGGAAAATTAGAACAACGATCAAAATGAACAATGCTGGCGCCACTTTCAACTCGCTCGGCACAAAAAGAGACGACATCTCAACAAAAATACCAATGAAAAAGCCGCCAATCAGTGCGCCAAAGGCCGAACCCAAACCGCCCAATGTGATGCCTGCAAACATCAAAAATAGCAAATCTGATCCCATTGAAAAACTCACCTGCTCGTCAAGACCCCTAAAAATGCCACCAGTCGCTGCAAGTGCTCCCCCAGCAAACCAAACAAGCTTGATCACCTTGCGCGTATCGATGCCTGTCGCGGATGCAAGTTGTACATTGTCGCTTACGGCACGGATCGCTTTCCCGAGTCGAGATCTTTGCAAAAAGAGCGCAACACTCACCAAAATTATTATTCCTAATATTGCAGTGGTCAGATCTCGTGGAGTTATGCCGATTGGACCGATCTCAAGATTCGTCTGTTTTGAATAACTTGAGAGTTGTTTGGTTCGTCCGCCAAACTGAAACAAGAAAATGTTGCGCAACATAATCGATAATCCGACAGTGACGACGAGTTGCGAGATCAAACCGATGCCTCGTTTTGTGAGGCGCGCGAAAATGCCCCAATTGAACAACAAGCCGAAGCAGCCACCCAAGACAATCACCACGGGACCCGAGATCAAAATTGGTATTTCTAGTATCACATTGAAGTAAAAAGCCATCAGTCCACCGAATGTGACCATCTCGCCGTGTGCAAAGTTTGTCAGACCCGTCGTACCAAAAACCAATGACAAACCAACTGAACACATGGCAATGATGATTCCAAGTCGAATACCATCAGATAGTCGTTGCAAAATACGCTCTAATTCGGAGGACCCAGCGACTCCACTATCACCCGTGAAAAAGGTGACCCGTTTGGTATTCGTCGTAAAAAGATCTTGATTCACCTTGACTTGGGCTTTTTCTGCATCGATCAATTTGAGACCGTTAGGCAACGATGCCACATCAAGATCGATTAGATAGTCGTCGCGCGCTGGGACCGCTATTTTGCATAGTCCATCTTCGCCAGTGACTCCTTGCCCAATTACTTTTCCATCCAAAGTTGTCACTACGATCTTTACACCGACAACTGGAGTGCGCTCTGGTACATCGTCGATCAGAATTTGATTTTGAACGCTGGCGATTATTGCGAATTCGCTTTCGTCAGCAGCATGTGCAGCCCCAGATGCAAGGCCCAAACCCGCCACCGTCGCACAAACCACCACAAGCAAAACCTTGGGCCAAAAGTGACCAACTTTTTGACCCCGCAGTTTCAACATCTTGGCTCTAATCTAAGCACACCTTATGTAGGTATAGAAAGTCTTGAATTCCAGTACAGGTCGAGTGCTCCGAGCCACACAGCCACTGAAATTGCCACATGAACGGCAACTAAAAAAACTGGTAGGCCGGAAAAATATTGAACATAGCCAACCAATCCCTGCAACAGACCAATGCCGAGAAATCGCTCCAATGGATGCGCAAGGATTCGCCAAGAAGTCGCACTTCTTCGTGCCGTTAGCACCAGCACGCCCGCCGTTGCCAAACAAATCAAGACAGAAATACTGTGGATACGCGCCGCTACGTTGATCGCCAGACCAATTCGAATGGCGTTCTCATCACCAGCATGAGGCCCAGAACCTGTCACGATCGTGCCTGTCACTATGGCGAGTCCGGTCATGACGAGAACAACACGTACCAAGAAAGTGACTCTATTTTCGGTTATTTCAGGTTCGCGACGCGGCGGGACAATATCTGTGGTCCGAAATATTTTTGCGTGTTGCAGCAACATGTAGGCGTTACTCATCAAAAGAATGCTGACCAAGAAGTGTGCAATATTTGAAAAAGGATTAAGCCCTGTGAGTACAACTATTCCCCCGATTACGACTTGGGCGAGTACCCCAATGACGAGTCCGACAGACATAGCGACTAGATCGCGGCGCTTGGGTCGCAGTCGCAGAGACAGTAAAACGGCAAGAATCACACTTGCCGCGACCACACCGGTAAAAAGACGGTTTATTTGCTCAATTGCGGCGTGCGAGTTCGAGACATCAACAAATTTTGTTTCACTGCAGCGTGGCCAGTCTGCACAACCTAAACCAGAGCCTGTCAACCTGACCAATGAGCCGGTGATGATTATCAAATAGAGTGAGGCAAATGCAGTCTGTGAGACCCGAAGAAAGCTTTTTGGCGTGACGCTTAATTTGCGCATGGTTAATTGCTGCCCACTCGCACAAAAACCGAATATTGCCTTAAGTCAATGGCGAAGTATCGAGCGCAAGTCGTGAAAAAAGAAACGGTCGAGCAGCGTCGCATTGAGATTCTTGAGGCTACCTGCGACGTAATCATTGAACGCGGTTTCGCAGGCACTCGAGTGGCAGATGTCGCCAAGCGATTAAGCGTTTCAAACAGCCTTATTCACTATCACTTCGCGTCCAAAGAAGAATTGCTGGCTGCAGCTTTTGAACACTACGCAAATAAAGACCTCGCTGATATGCAGCGTGATAGCGCATCGGCCCCTACAGCGGTGGCCAAATTATGGCGATTGATTGAAAGTTACGTGCCCGAGGGCAGTGACGACGTCGAATGGATGTTGTGGATCGATGCGTGGGGTGAAGCGCTAAGAAACCCAAAAATGAAGCCGATAAGTCAAGAGCTTGACGCTCAGTCGATCGCCGTGTTTGAGAGAGTACTTCGCGCCGGCAACGAATCGGGTGAGTTTCATTGTGTTCATCCCCGTGAATCTGCAACTCGCATTTCAGGACTAATCGATGGACTTGCCGTGCAATATGCCGCGCACGAAGGCGTTCTCAAACGCAAAGAATTTATTCGTTTGATGCGCCAACTTGCTGCCGCCGAGACCGGTTTATCGTCGGATGACATTAGAGATTCTCGGCGCTCAACCAAAACGTCAAACGGCCCGAATAAGCAAGGTGACGACGACACCCCGAGACCAGCGTCATTAGCGACAGAATTTGATTTGAGACAGTTGCTAGCGATGTACGCCGACGCAATCAGTCGTTCAGACGTCGACACGGTGATGAATTACTTCACTGACGACGCAGTGATAAATGCCGACTCCTCTTCCCTTATCTCATCCGAGCAGATTCGTCAAAGCTTTAGGGACCAGTTTTCGGCCAGTGCTTTTGTTATTGAAGTTCCACTGGTAACCGCATTTTTTGCGGATGAAGGCAATGGAACGGCCTACGGCAATATGACGATAGAACGGCGACACGGTATGGCTGATTTGAAACCAGCAGTTGCACTGATTCGCGGAGTTGATACATATCGGCGCACATCCACTGGCTGGCGATGTCATCAACGTCAACGAACAACCATCTAACAAACGAGGGCAATAATGCCAATCGATTTTGAGCAAGCCACCACCGAAGCAATTGCATTGATCAATAACCCGAGCACTTTTGTACGAGCTATTTTTTCTGGTCGGCGAAGAAACATGACCCCCAACTCTGAAAAAGCCGAGATCAGGCCCATCAAATTTAAAAATGATATTAAATTGCAATTTATTGAAGTTTCAGGGTCGGTCTCAAAAACCGCAAATCTTGATCTCGGCTCTGAATATCTCAGCAAATTACTTAATTCGGGCTATGCAAATGTTTTGATTGAAAGCGTTTCTCAAACGATGACGATCCGATTTACGAAAAAAGGAGACGCCCAGGTTTTTATTGAACAGTCAAATAAACCCCAAGTATTATCTCATGACAAGCCAAAGACGCGACTGCTTGATCCGAGTGACCCGTTTTTGCGAGAAGTCGGGATCTCCGACGCACATGGTCGAATCAAACCAACCAAGCAGGACAAATACTCACAAGTAGAAGAGTTCCTCCGGATACTTGTCCCGACCTTGAGCAACGCGATCGAATCGGGGCTCATCGCAATTGATGACAACAAACCGATTTCAATTGTTGACCATGGTTGTGGCAACGCTTATCTAACTTTTGCTGCTCATCAATATCTAAACGATAAGTATCGGGATATTAATGTGATTGGTATCGATCAGCGCGAACAATCACGACTTCACAATTCGGCGATAGCGAGTCGCCTTGGAATTGAGCGGTCAATTGAGTTTCGAGCTGAAAAAATTTCAGAAACCGACATTCCGCCTGCTGATGTCACTATTGCCCTGCACGCATGCGATACAGCAACAGACGACGCAATTGCTTGGGCGATCAATAACAACTCAAAGCTATTGCTAATCGCACCTTGCTGTCATCATGACATTCAAAGCCAACTTTCAGTTATCCCTGAACCATGGCCGATAGTCACCAAGCACGGAATTCTTAAAGAACGCTTCGGTGATATTTTGACGGACGCTTTGAGGGCTCAAATTCTCAGGTTGATGGGCTACAGAACCGAGATTATTGAATTCATCGGTGATGACCATACGGCCCGTAATCTGATGATTCGGGCTGTCAAGACGGGTGCTCACCCAGCTGAGATCGAGGTCAATCGCTACCGCGAAATGCTCGATATGTGGAAAATAGTTCCAAAATTGAGTAATTTAGTCCAGTTGCCAAAGTAATTGTGCTCACTACAGCACTTTAGGTAGCGGATTAAAGCCCTTATTGAGGGCATTTCATGTTAAATCTTCGGGAATTATCACTCAAAGTGATGAATAGCCCATTTTAAGTGAGAAATATCTTAAGTTTGGCGGTCTAGTGCCGATCCCTTAATCGGATCTCGTAAGAGGTCCGATCTCACAAGGGAGCACTTATGAAAAGCAACAAAGATCGGGTTTTAAAATCTGTTATTTCGGTGGTCGCTGGTTCATTTCTCAGTCTCGCCATGGCCATTAATTCCGCGAATGCGGCGACTGATTCTTTGCCTGTTTTGGGTGATTCAGGTGCTGCCGTAGTTCAACTGCAGCAGGCTCTCATTTCACGAGGCTTCACTCTCAAAGGAGGTGCAGACGGCGTATTTTCTACTACCACTCGAAATACTCTCAAGAACTTTCAACGCGTCGTCGGTTTCAAAGCCACTGGCAATGTTGACGAGCGAACTGCCAAGTTTCTTGGACTAATTGCGCCTAAACAACTTGACCCAAACTCATTGCCTGTGGCAGGTTCAAAAAGCGATGATGTTTGGTCACTTCAACAGGCCCTCGCAAACAATGGCGTGCCGGTAAAGGGTGGCGCTGACGGTGTGTTTGGTCTGGCAACTAAAATTGCAATAGCAAAGTTTCAGTCTGCAAGGTCGCTGCCAATTACTCAGGTGGTAGACACAGCAACCGCCGCAGCTCTCGGGTTAATTGCGGAATCAGCAGTTGCGAAGGCCGTTGAAGTTAAAGCAGTCTCTCAACCAGTCATTAGTGCCGCCGCAACAGTGGCTTCACCAGCAGTGGCTTCAACCGACGGAATGTTGACCATCAATACTCTTCCGACCCGTGGTCAAAGAAGTGATGCTGTTCGACTTGTGCAAGAAAAGCTCATTGCGAATTCGGTGGAAGTCAAAGGTGGAGCCGACGCAGTTTTCGGTGTCGCTACCGCTATTGCGCTTGGAAATTTTCAAACTGCTCGAGGGCTCAAGGTAACGTCGGCAGTTGATTTGCCAACTGCAATCGCCCTTGGTGTGTTACCAGATCTTGCTACGTTGGGCATACCGCAGATCACTGTCTTTCCAGTTCAGGGTCGTTGCTCGTTCGTTGATTCGTGGCTCGAAGCTCGACCTGGCGGTCGCAAACACGAAGGTGTCGACATAATGGGCCCAAAAGGTCTCGCACTTTATGCGGTTGTTGATGGAACAGTCACAAGAATGTATGGCGCGGAAGCGGTGCTCAGCGGCAACGCACTTCGACTGACAGCCAGCGATGGGACATACTTTTTCTACGCGCATCTTGACTCATTTGCTCCTGGAATCACAGTTGGTTCGGTAGTCAAAGCCGGTCAGATTGTCGGCTACATGGGATCAACTGGTAACACTGGTTCGCCACACCTGCACTTCGAAGTTCACCCTAAGGGCGGTGCACCAGTCAATCCGTATCCAGTTGTCAAAGCTGTCGACGCTTGTGACGTTACGAGTGTGCTCCCACAACCGTAACAGCAGGCTCGATTATGGGTGGCGGAGAGGTGAGATCCTCCGCCACCTTTTTGTATCGTACCTGTTAGCTTCCTAGGTTCGGAATTCTGCGAGTGCAATACGAACTCAACAAAATTGACGACTTCGCTAAGATTTGAAAGTGTTCAAAATAAACATTGCTGCAGAACGAAATTCTGATGCGAGTTATCTGCCACCTTGGGCCCGCCATGAGCATCAAAAGCGATATGACTTCGCAAAAGGCTATTTAATTGGCAAAGACGTGGTTGATTGTGCCTGCGGATCGGGCGAATCTTCGGCAATATTTGCTGGCGCTGGTGCTAATTCAGTAATCGGCATTGATCTCGATGCACAATCTATAGATAATGCGCGACAAAAGTATCTCAATGACAATTTGAAATTCGTTCAAAATCATAACGCCGATCTTCCCCTACAAGATGCTTCGTGTGATGTCGTGGTTTCCCTTGAGACCATTGAACATGTCTTGGATGACTCTCATTTCGTGGATGAAATATGTCGTGTACTGCGGTCAAGCGGACTTCTGATTTGTTCGACGCCAAATCGCCTTATTACTAATCCTCGTACAACGATAAACGACAAACCATGGAATCAATTTCACGTCAGAGAGTACTCGTATGACGAATTCTTGAAACTATTTGAAAAAAAATTTTCTCTGGTACTGTCGAATGGTCAGAATCCAAGTTCAAAAATTAGAAGAAACGCAATTAATGTCTTCGCGAGAGTAATTGGAACGAAATCCTCCATACGGCTACTTCAACTTTGGAAATGTCGGTGGTTTATTCTTCGAAAATCTAGATTACACACCGTCCAAACTGGTGATGCGAAATCTTTCGAATTTTTTGTGTTGGTGTTGCAAAAAATTAATTAGTTCGATCTTCGCGAGCAATGTGCTCAAGATCCGAGAGTGGTGAGAGCGCGAAAACAAAGCCATCACCGATCTCAAACGCCTCGAGTCTTGTAATTGAAGCATGACCTAGGACAAATCTCTCCCACTCCCAAGGAGTTGGCGTGAGGCCCAAAAGGTGACAAATTACAGCGCTATTGGTGCCAGCGTGCGCAACGCAAGCGATTCGTTCGCCAGGTTTCTCTATATGCCAAATCGGAAGTTCGTGCTCAATTCTGTGGATACCGCGATCGCCAAGAAACTTCTCCGCACCTGCGTGAATTCGTGCAATAAAGTCTTTAACAGGTTCGCCACCTTCTAAACCATTCCAACGCTCTCTACCTGGTCGAGCACGCTCCTCTTCATATGCTTTTGAGGCACGTTCACCAGGCGAACCGTGCCAAATCGGACTTCGTATCTCTTCTAGCCAAGGCTCTATTACTTCATCTCGCTTGAGTTCTCTGAGTATTGGCGCAGCGGTCTGCCGAGTGCGCAATAAAGGTGAAACGTATATGTGGTCGAGATGCTCGCGTGCCATGCGCTTGCCCAGGGCCTCAGCCTGCCGATGCCCAAGCTGCGTCAGCGGTGGGTTATCGACGCACAAACCATTATCTATCCATAATGGTTGAGCATGTCGCAACAACAGAAGTTCCATTGAAACACCCTAGCAAAAAGATCCTTCGCTACTTTGATAAAAATTCCTCGACATTGATATTGATCAAACATTCATCAAACGCAATTTGCAAGATATTCCAATAATTTGCATCGAACTGTGGACTGTTAGTGACATTTTTGGCAATGAGACTTGTGCCGATACAGAGTGCTTGTTCGTTTGTAATTGCAACTCCAAATCTCTCGACAACCAGAAAACCAAATGACGACGCAACGCTCTGGTCATTGTCTTGACTTACATCGGGTAACTCTTTTGTTTCGTCTTGAATGACTGGATCCGGAAGAGTCGTGCCAATATTCGGAAGCTTGTTGATCACATTGTCAATCTCAACTTGGCACTCAGTATCAATGAATTCGCTCAGATTTGTTTGCGCCTGTTCAATTTCATCGCTCGCCAGTCGCACTGATGCGCTCGTGGCGGCCGAGTCTTTGGCGATCATGCCGCCTTGCCAATCAATTGCTTCAAGTGCAGTCGAAAATGATCTATAAGTTTCTTCGAGTCGTTCGATTGATTCAAGTATTTGAATCGGAGCAACATCGGCCATAGTGCCTAGGGTTGTCAATAAATCACTGAAAATTCCACGTAACCGACCTGGACTCGTAGTCTCAAAATCTGCACTGACCTCCGCGAATCCTGTACTTGCGAGGTTCCAACTGTCTGCAAGATCACAAACGGCACGCGTCTGAGCATCCTGAGAGCAGGATGTAGTAACGACAGCGATTGAAATTGCAAGTGAGAAAAGCGATTGTCTCTTTTGTCTAATTGACGTAGGCACGCTAAGTTCTCACTATCTCGATTGGCTGGATGATGACGAGAGCCACTGTTCGTATAACTTAGAATATTGGCCATTACGTTTAAGAAGATCGCTGTGCGATCCATCCTCAACGATCGATCCGTGTTCAAGCACTAATATTCGATCTGCGCGAGAGGCAGTGGACAGCCGGTGGGCAATTGAGACCGTGGTTCTCCCAGCCGAAATAGCCTGAAGTGCCCGTGACAATCGAACTTCTGTCAAAGCATCAACTGCGGATGTTGCCTCATCCAAAACAAGAACATCAGGATTGGTAAGCGACGCCCTTGCCAGAGCAATCAATTGTCGCTCGCCCGCCGACAACGAAGAGCCACGTTGACCTACATGAGTCTCTAGACCCATAGGCAAAGAGCTGAGCCATTCGCTCAATTCAAGTCGTTCGATGGCGAAGGTTAAATCATCATGAGTTGCACCTTGACGAGCGAACAATAAATTGTATGCAATCGTTTCGGCAAACAAAAAAGGCTCTTGTGGAACTACGACTAAGTGACGTCGTAAATCATCATTGTCGATATCCCGCACATTTACTCCGGACAATAACACGCTTCCGATTGTTGGATCAGCCAAGCGCGAGATCAATCTTGCAAGTGTCGTTTTTCCAGAGCCAGAAGAACCAACTAGCGCGATGTGTTGTCGTGCAGGAATCATCAAAGAAATGTTTCGCAGAACCGGCAAATCATCATCTTGCGAGTCAAGACGGGAGCCATAAGCAAAGCTCAATTCACGAAATTCAATGCTGATAGGACCATTTGGTATTGCGACGGGATTTATTGCAGCCGGTGGACCAGTCGGTGTGTCCAGCACGCTCAGAACTCGACGCAACCCCGCCACTGCTGTTTGTGTTTGGTCGACAACTTCGGTGAATTCGGCTATCGGCTCCAAAAACCGATACGTCAAAAATAAAAATCCAACCATCGCCCCGGCAGAAAGGCCTCCACCCACCCCGCGTAGGACGCCGACAACCACGATTACGACGATCGTGAAAACGGCGAATATTTCTCCAGACGGAAACAAGAAAGCCCCGATGACTCCCGCTCTGATCTGAGAATCTGAGCGAATCTTCACCGATTTTTTCGTGCGAGCAACCATTGGTGCATGCGCACTATAAGCGCGTAATGTCTCGGTGCCAGAAACAAGTTCGCTCACTGAACCGAGCAACTCGGCATTATTATGTCGTGCCAAGTCGTATGCACCGACAAGACGATTTTGAAGAGATCGGAGAACAAAAAACAATGGAGCCGAAACGCTGAAGGCGACTATCGCCAAAATCCAATCGTACGAAAGCATCACGCACGCCACTACGACCATCAATGATCCATCAAGCAACCAAACCAATGCACCCCAAGAAAAAAATAAGGTGAGAGTTTCAATATCGCTTGTTACTCGCGAGACGAGAGCGCC
>SXGT01378502.1_pt1 | contig 15601 bp, 14 predicted proteins | sample 3176221 | NCBI WGS metagenome assembly SXGT01 (sample SAMN11356862, study PRJNA531348) | freshwater metagenome | isolation source: freshwater sample F1-120 | place: China: Fuxian Lake, Yuxi | collected 2017-12-25
CCACCGAGGCCGCCGCCCGCGCGCTCGGCTGGACCGACGCCGACGCGACCCGGCGCTGGCTGGCCGCGCACACCGTGCCGGGCGCGGGCCTCCACGTCGCGCTCGCCCTGCCGCCCCGACCGGCCTACCACGGCCCGCAGATGGAGCTCGCCGTCGAGATCGATCGCGGCGACGTCTGGTACGACACCCGCCCGATCCCGCGCGTGGCCGTGCGTCGTCCGGCGCTCGTGCTCTACACCACCCACGCCGGCGCGCGCATCCCGCTCGTGCGCTGGCCGACGACGATCGGGTCGTGGTCGGACGTCCGGATGCCCTCGGGCCACGTGGTCCGCCGGTGGAAGGAGTCCGACGTCGGTGCGCGGGTGTGGCGCGATCTCTACGCCGCGCCGGTGTGGTACCCGCCGCGTTCGACGCCCGACCGCGATCTGGTGAAGTACCTGTGGAACGGCAAGTGGCGGCTCAAACGCGAGATCATGGGCCCGGGTCCGCGCTCGGCCTACGGCATGGTGATGCTGGTGCACCACCAGGAGGTGGCGCTGGCCCGCAAGCGCGTGCGTCTCGACGACAACGGCATCCGCGTGCACGGCTCGTCGAGCGTCACCTCGATCGCGCACGGCTCCAGCCACGGCTGCCACCGCCTGTTCAATCACCTGGCGGTGCGCATGGGCGGGTTCCTGCTCGCCCACCGCGCCCACGAGCGCAAGGGCGAGGACGTGCAGCCGTTCCGCCGCATCGTCAACTACCGCGGACGCTTCGAGGCTCGCCTGCAGAGCCGCGGCTTCCTGTACCAGCTCACGCCACCGGTCCCGGTCGACGTGCTGCCCGGCCGCATCCGCAGCGCCCGCAAGGTGCCGCCGCGTAACAGCGCGCCGGCGCGACCGTGACGCAGGGCGCCGGTTGCCAAACGCAACGGCGCGCCGCCGAGCGCGACGCCGAGCCGCCGTGGCGCCACCCACGATCGTTTCACCTCGCGCGCTTGCGGTCCTGGCACGGCGGTTGAAGTCACCTCGGCCCATGCAGACGACCTCACCGGCTCTGGCCGGCGACGTCGATCGTGCGCTCGATCTGCGGCGCCACCTGCGTGCCGCCGCCGATCCACGCTCGATCACCGACGACGCTGTTCGCATCTACTGCGCCTCGATCGGCAAGGACGATCACCGCATGGAGGCCGCGCTGCTGCGTCAGGCACCCACGGTGATCGACGTCGATGCTCTGGTCGACAGCCTGATCGCCGGCGTTGCCGCCGAGCCGCCGCGCGGCGGCCTCGATCGCATCCTGCCCAATCGGCGCTGGGCTCGGGTCAAACGCCTGTACTGGGCGCGCCTGCGCGACTACCTGAGCTGGCGCGCGCGCTGAGCGATCAGCTCCACCACTGGCGCGGCGGCTGCTCGGCATCGAAGCGCTCGAGCGCGAACCCGAACTCCGGATAGCGTGCGGCCAGCGCCTCGAGGAAGGCGCGGAACCCGTCGGTCTCGTCGTCGGGCCCGGCCAGGAGCGGAGGCAAGTACTCGACGAAGTCGAGGACCTCGGCGAGCTGCTCGCTCGAACGACCGTTGACGGCCATGGCCCGGCTCTCGACGACCACCCCCGACAACGCGTAGAGCGCGCTGTCCAGTTTCTCGGCAGGGATCATGACCACAGTCTACGACCGTGGCGCTCCTTGCCGCCGAACCGCGGTTGCGCACGATCGGTCATCGGCGTTGCCCGATCGCGTCATCGCACGGACGCGGAAGCCGCCCGCACCCAGGCCAGGAGCTCCGGTGCCACCGACGAGAACCACGCGTCGCCGCCGGTGCGGTAGGCGGCGACCAGGGTCGCGCCGGCGGCATCGTCGCCGAGCGCCTGCTGGGCCTGGCCCAGACGCAGGAGCGCGCGCGCATCGTTGCCCCAGCCGGCGCAGCGCAGCGCCGACTGCGCGTTGCGCACGGCGCCGCGGGCGTCGCCGACGGCGAGGCGGATGCCGGCCATGCGCACGAAGATCCAGCCGGCCTCGACGCGATCGAACGTCTCGCCGGGCAGCGCCACCAGCGCCTCGCCCAGGGTCGCGATCGCGTCGACGGGATCGCCAGCCGCCAGCTCGGCCTCGGCGCGCCCGACCAGCGTCTCGTAGCGCTCGGCGCCGTCGCCGCTGACGATGGGCATGGCCCCGGTCACGGTCGAGGTGCGCGGCGGCGCGGCGTTGGCCAGCCCGCCGTAGTGCCAGTCGATGGACGCCTGCCACGAACCATCGGCCTCGCGCCGCGCCATCAGCACGCCGCCGCTCCAGCCGGTGCGCCGGTCGACGCGCAGCCGATCGAGCATGGCCAGCGCCAGCCCGACCTTGGGCGTGATCGCGACGTGCTCGCCATGGCCTTCGGGGCTGGTCACCACCGCCGGCGCGCCACCGAAGGACAGCACCAGCTGCACCGCGCGCCACGCCGGCGGCGTGGTCTCGAGCAACGCCCGCGTCAGCGCGTCCACGGCCGGCTGTACCACCTCCGACTCGTAGACGATCTTCGCCCGACCACGCGCCGAGACCTCGTCCATTGACGAGGAGCTTACCTCGGGCGAAGGCCCAGCGCGACTCACCTGCGGCGCGCCGAGCGTCCGGTTCCCGGACGGAGTGCGGAGCCTGCGATCGCGGGCATCGGCCTGGCGCCGGCCACGGTCTCGGTGCGGCCCTGAACGCGACGCGGGTTCAGCCCACCCTCGTCGCCGCGGCGTGCTACGAAGCTCGCCATGCGCGACCTGACCCCGTGTGACCTGGAGTGGATCGAGAACGCGCCGCAGGTGGCGCGCATCAGCGAGCACATCACGGCGCCGCCGGCGCAGGTGTTCGCGGCCTTCGCCGACGCCAGCACGTGGCCGCGCTGGTTCCCGCTCATGACCGGCGCCCGCTGGCTCGACGCGGCCGGCGGCCCGGCCGGCGGTGTCGGCCGCGAGCGCGAGGTCACGCTGCGTGGCTTCGGCACGTTCCGCGAGCGCTTCCTGGCCTTCGACGAGCCCAGCCGCTTCGCGTTCACCGTGATCGCCAGCTCTTCGGCGATGATGAAGCGCTTCGGCGAGGACTACCGGTTGACCGCCGAAGGCAACGGCACGCGCTTCGAGTGGATCATGGGCGCCGAGGCGGCCGGCATCGGCAAGCTGGTGGCGCCCGGGATGAAGCTGTTCATGCAGCGGTTGCTCCGCCGCGCCGCCAGGAACGTCAACCGCTACCTGGCCGAGCACCCGGCGCCGGTCGCAGCGCCGGCTCAGCGGACCACGACGTACGAGAAGCCGGCGACGTCGTCGAAGTAGCTCGCCAGATCGTGGGGACCGCTGACCTCGCGTAGCGGACCGCCGGTCGCGGCGGGGTCGAACATCCGCAGCCGGCCGCCGAAGCGGAACGCGATCACCATCCGCTCCTGCGTGGGCCGGCGGCGGCGGCCGCGGCCGCGCGTCGACGACTCCAGGCACAGCGACAGGCACGCCTGCTGGCGATCGGTCAGCCGGCAGAGGCGCTCCCACAGGGCGACGGGCGACGTCACAGACACGCCCGCCTCGGTTTGCCCGTTCATGCCAGTGTCGATCGCGAAGGCCGAGTCCATGGGTCCACGCTCCTGTTGGCTGATGTTCCTGGGTAATGCGACCGCCGTGCCGACCCGCCGGATCGCGTCGTGACGAGCACTTGCGCTTGCCGCCCCCCGTGCGTGTGACAAGGGTGTCTCGGCGCATGTCACCTGTGCGTTGGCACTCCGGCACGCGTGCCTGGCCGGCCAGGAGGGTTGACCGCGCCGTGTCGAACTCGGGTTCGCAAGCGAATGTACGAGGGGGCAGCGGTCCGACTGGTAAGGTGCGGCACATGAGGGGACCTGGCCCAGCGACCACCGTCGTCGCTGCCGCGCTCGCGCTCGTCGCGTGCGGCGCCGACAGCGACGAGCTCACCGTCGAGACCAGCGGCGGCACCTTGCGCGGCATGCTGCAGGAAGGAACGCGGGCCTGGCTCGGTATTCCCTACGCGGCCCAGCCGGTGGCCGCCCTGCGCTGGAAGCCGACGCGGCCCGCCGAGCCGTGGAGCGGCGTGCGCGAGGCGGTCGCCGTCGGCGCCCAGTGCCCACAGTCGTTCGGCTTCTCGGCGGGCGGCGGCGACGAGGCCTGCCTCTTCCTCAACATCTGGTCGCCGACGCCGGCGCCGCACAACGCGCCGGTGATGGTGTGGTTCCACGGCGGCGCCTTCATCTTCGGCTCGGGCGGCGACGCGTACTACCGCGGCACCGAGCTGGCCCGGCGACACGGCGTCGTCGTGGTGACCGTCAACTACCGCCTGGGCGCGCTCGGCTTCATGGCCCACCCTGCGCTGCGCATCGAGGACGCGGCCCACCCGCGATCAGGCAACTACGGCATGCACGATCAGATCGCCGCGCTCGAGTGGGTGCGCGACAACATCACCGGCTTCGGCGGTGACCCGACGCGAGTGACGGTGTGGGGCGAGTCGGCCGGCGGTCTGTCGGCGTGCATCCACTACCTGTCGCCGCGCAGCCGCGGCCTGTTCCACGCCGTCATCTCGCAGAGCGGGCTGTGCAGCGGCTCGGGCACCGGCGAGCAGACCTCGGCCGAGGCCGAGGCCGACGGCGTGACGTTCGCGACCGAGGTCGGCTGCCCCGGCACCGGCGCCGACGCCATCGCCTGCATGCGCGGGCAGGACGCGTTCGGTCTGGTCGAGGCCGGGGCCATGCCGCCCGCGGCCGAGCAGCAGCCCGGCGGCAGTTTCTTCCAGGACAGCACGCCGCTGGCCTGGCGCCCGCTGGTCGACGGCGACGTGCTCGAGACCGCCACCGCCGCCGGCTTCGCCGCTGGCGACTTCCCACCGGTGCCGCTCCTGCTCGGAACCAACCGCGACGAGGGCACGTTCTTCGTGTGGTCGGTGATCGCCAAGGCGGCGCGGACCGAGACCGAGTATCGCGAGGCGCTGGCCCGCCGCTTCGGCGTCGGCGCGGTCGACGCCATCGCCGCGCAGTACCCGATCGCGGCGTACACGTCGCCGAGCCTGGCCCTGGCCGCGGTGTCGGCCGACGCGTTCTTCGTGTGCCCGGCCCGCCGCACCGCGCGGCTGGTGTCGGCCACCGGCGCGCCGGTGTTCCTGTACTCGTTCCAGCGCGAGCCGCTGAACGGCCTCATCGCCGACGGCGGCGTCTTCCACGCCGCCGAGATCCCGTTCGTGTTCGGCGTCGACGAGTTCCCGCTCGGCAAGGTCGGCCCCGACGGCCAGCCACTGTCCGACGCGATGATGCGCTACTGGACGCGCTTCGCCGCAACCGGCGACCCCGACGGCGTCGACGATCCGGGCTGGCCCGTCTACGACGCCGCGGGCGATCGCCACATGGTGCTCGAGCTGCCCGTGCGATCCGAGACCGGCCACCGCGCCGCGCACTGCGACTTCTGGGATGCGCAGCCCGGCTGACCCCGGCGCCCCCGCCCGCTCCCGTGTACGATGCCATCCTCGCGCCCGCGTGGGCGCGCAACCACGAGGGCATCACATGGGATTCATGGACAAGGTCAAAGCCGCGGCCGGCGTCGGAACCGCCGGCATCCAGGTCGACGTCGCGCAGCGCCCGGCCGCGCGCGGCGAGGAGCTGGTCGCCACCATCCGCATCACGCCCGGCAAGTCGGCTCAAAAGCTGAACTACCTGGTCGTCACCGTCGAGTACGAGGGAGACTGGAAGATCAAGAACGCCGACGGCAACGAGATCCGCATCGTCGGCAAGGGCTACGTGTTGCACGACAAGCCGGCCAACACGGTCGGCGCCACCCTCACGCCCGGCCAGACGCTCGAGATCCCGGTCCGCGTCCGCATCCCGTCGGACAGCCCGCTGACCGGCGAGCAGATCAAGTACAAGTTCTACACGCGCGCCGACATCGACGGGGCCAACGACCCCGAGTTCGCGACGGCGCTCGAGATCCGGAGCTGACCCGAACGAGCCGTCGGTGACGGATCGGACGAAGACGTCGTCGGACGAGACGTCGCACGCCGGGGGCGAGGCCGGCGCCGACGCCGCGACCCAGGACACCGCGGCGGTCGAGTTCGGCGCCGACGCGGCGCCGACGCGTGCACCGTTCGCGCCCGGCGACACCATCGATCGCTTCACCGTGCTCGCCGAGCTCGGCGCCGGCGGCATGGGCCGCGTGGTCGCTGCGTACGATCCGGGCCTCGATCGCCGGGTCGCGATCAAGGTGCTGTACGCCCGCTCGCGTTCGCGCACCTGGCGCCAGCAGGCCCAGATCCGCCTCCTGCGCGAGGCCCAGGCCATGGCCCGGCTGTCCCATCCCAACGTGGTGACGGTCTACGAGGTCGGTCACCTCGACGACGACCTGTTCATCGCCATGGCGTACGTGCAGGGCTCGACCCTGCGCCAGTGGCTGACCGCCGAGCCCCGGGCCTGGCCCGACGTGCTCGACGTGTTCGTGCAGGCGGGCCACGGCCTCGCCGCCGCCCACGCCGCGGGCCTGGTCCACCGCGACTTCAAGCCCGACAACGTGCTGGTCGGCGACGACGGCAGCGTCCGGGTCACCGACTTCGGCCTGGTCGGCGCCGCGCCGAGCGAGGAGCCGGAGCCGCAGGCGCCGTGGAAGGCCGACGACGAGCTCACCGTCACCGGCACGATCTTCGGCACGCCCCGCTACATGGCGCCCGAGCAGCACCGCGGCGACACCACCGACGCTCGCACCGATCAGTTCGCCTTCGGCGTGGCGCTCTACGAGGCCCTCTACGGCCAGCGACCGTTCGCCGGCGACCACATCGCCGAGCTGTCGCGCGCGGCTCACGCCGGCGAGGTCCGGCCGCCGCCGTCCAGCGACGTCCCGCCCGTGGTGCAGCGCGCCGTCCTGCGCGCGCTCTCGCCCGCGGCCGCCGATCGCCACGCCTCGATGGGCGAGCTGCTCGCCATCCTGACCCGCGATCCGGCCGCCACCCGTCGCCGCGTGCTGATCGGCGTCGGCGCCGTGGCCGTGGTCGCCGCGGCGATCGCGGCCACCGCGATGCTGTCGTCGCGGCGCCCGTCGTACTGCGCGGCCGCCGCCGGCGACGCCGCCCGGGTCTGGTCTCCCGCCCGCGCCGCCGAGCTGACCGCCGCGTTCGCGACGACCGGTCGTCCTCACGCCGCGGCCTCGGCGGCGTTCGTGACCGGCGCGATCGATCGCCGCGTCGCCGACTGGACCGCGATGCGCACCCAGGCCTGCGAGGCCACGCGCGTGCGCGGCGAGCAGTCCGAGGCGCTCCTCGATCGCCGCATGGCCTGCCTCGATCGCCAGCTCGGCGAGGTCGGCGCGCTGGTTCGCGTCCTGACCGACGCGCCGACCCCCAAGGTGGTCGATCGCGCCATCTCCGCCACGCTGGCGTTGCGCGCGCTCGACGAGTGCGCCGACGCCGAGGCGCTCATGGCCGAGGTGCCGCTGCCACGGGATCCGGCGGCGCGCGCCGCCATCGCCCGGGCCCAGGCCCAGCTCGCCGAGGCCGTCGCCGATCACGACACCGCGCGATACCCCGAGGCCAAGGCGCTGTTCACCACCGTGATCGAGCAGGGCCGCACGCTGGACCATGCGCCGCTCTTGGCCGAGGCGCTGTTCCGCAAGGCTCGCACCGACCACGAGCTCGGCGACGGCGAGAGCGCGGTCACCGCGCTCCAGGAGGCCGCGCTCCAGGGCGCCCGAGCCCACGACGACGCGCTGGTCGCCGACGTCTGGATCCAGCTGCTCTTCACCATGGGCGACCAGCAGGGCAAACACCTCGAGGCGCTGGCGCTGCGTCCGGTGATCGAGGCCGCGCTGGCTCGCGCCGGCGATCCGCCGATGGTGCGCGCCAACTACCTCAGCGACTCCGGCGTCATCCTCATGCTCGCCGGCAAGCTCAAGGAGGCCAAGGCGGCCCACGAGGAGGCGCTGCGCATCCGCACCGAGGTGCAGGGGCCCGACGGCGCCATGGTCGGCCGCTCGCACGAGGGCCTGGGCAACACCCTGGTCCGCCTCGGCGAGTACGCCCTGGCCCGCCCCCACCTCGAGCGTGCCGTCGCGATCAAGGAGCGGCTGGTCGGCACCGATCACCCCGAGGTCGGCGGTCGCCTCAACAACCTGGCCACCGCCCTCATCCAGCTCAACGATCGCGACGGCGCGCGCGCGCTGTGGAAGCGCAACCTCGAGCTGGTCGAGCGGGTGTCGGGCCCCGGCGCTCCCGGCACGACGGCGCCGCTGATCAACACGGCGATGTCCTATTACGGCGAGGGCCGCTACGACGAGGCCATCCCGATCTTCGAGCGCGGGCTGGAGGTGGTGATCAAACACAACGGCCCCCAGCACCCGCACGTCGGGCTCATCAGCACCGCGCTGGGCTCGATCGCCGTGGCCCAGGGCCGCTTCGACGACGCCCGTGCCCACTACGCGCGCTCGCTCGCCGTCGACGACGCGAGCCTCGGCCCCGACGACTACAACCGGGCCTACACCCTGGCCGGCCTGGCCTCGCTCGAGCTCGAGACCAACCAGCTCGACGTGGCCAAGGCCCACATCGATCGCGCCCTCGCCCTGCGCACCGCCGAGCTCGGCGACCAACACGAGGACGTGGCCGAGTCGATCGCGCAGCGCGGTGACTGGGCCCGCGCCGCCCGCGGCTGCGCCGCGGCGCTGCCCGACTACCGCCAGGCCCTGGCCATCACCGAAGGCGCGACCGGCGCGGATTCGCTCGAGACCGCCAACATGGCCTCGCGCCTCGGGGAGTGCCTGCTCGATCTGGGCAAGGCCGGCGAGGCCCTGCCGCTGCTCGAGCGCGCCGCCGCCATCGCCGCCAAGGCGGGCGGCCACGCCCAGGGCCACGCCGACACCGACTACTTCCTGGCCCGGGCGCTGGTGACGACGGGTGGTGATCGCGCTCGCGCCATCACCCTGGCCGAGTCGGCGCGCGCCGCCTATGTCGCCGGCCGCCGCCCCGACAAGGCGCGCATGGTCGAGGCCTGGCTGCGCGCCAACCCGCGCTGATACGATGGTGCGATGCGGTCTGCGATCTGGACGCCGTGGTTCGGGGTGCTCCTCGCGGCGTGCGCGCCGACGTCGAATCCGTCGTTCTTCGGTCCCGGCGCCACGCCCCCGCCGGGGGTGAGCGCGTCCGGCGCCGCCAGCGCCCCCGGTGAGACGACCTCGCCGCCCACCGACGACGGGGACGAGCGCCAGGCCGACTGGGCCCCCGCGCCCACGGCCGACGCCCTGACGCCGCTCGCCGACGCCGCGACGCCGCTCGCAGCCGTGGTGGCCACCGGACCGGAGATCGCCGTCGCCATCGCGGGTTGGCGCGCCCGAGCGCCGGCCGGATGGCAGGTGCGCACCCAGCGCGAGATCGACAGCCCGTCGCAGGAATCGCTCGTCCTGCTGACCTTCCGCCGTGGCGTCAACATCGAGAGCGCGGTCGCCGCGCGCCGCGACGAGCTGACCAACGCGTCGACCTGGAGCGCGATCGGCGCGGTCAAGATCGGGGACCGCGAGGCGGCGATCGCCGAGGCCTCGGGCGCCTCCGACGAGCGCGGCCCGTTGCGCTGGCGCGTGGTGTGGATCCAGGCCGACGACGGCGTGCTGGAGGTGCTCGGGGTCGGCCTGTCGGCGGAGGGCGACGCGACCCGCGCTCAGGTCGACGGCGTCGCTCGCACCGTGCGGTTCGTGGCACCGGTGCGCGGCAAGGTCGAGCTCGCCAACCCCTGTTACCAGTTCTACCACTCGAGCTTCGGCGTCACCGTCTCGCGCACCCTCGGCCTCGACGGCCAGGGCCACGCCCAGTGGGGCGGCTACGTCGGGCAGCTGACCACCTACATCTCGCCGACCGGCGCGCCTCTCGGCAGCACCTCCGGGTTGTGGCGGGCGGATCCCGATCGCGGCGTGTACGGCATCGAGGGCGACCAGCTGATCGTCCACTGGGACGACGGCCGGATCTCGACCTGGGCCATCCGCTGGAACGCCGGGCGGGTCGGCATGCTCGTCCAGGACGGCGATCCGTACGTGGCATGCTCGTGACCACCATGCGCATCCTGACGATGATCGCGGCGCTCGCGTGTGCCTGCGGCGGCAAGAAGGACCCGCCGACCGAGCCGCGCGGTGCCGACGACGCCGCGCCCGCCCCCGTCGCTGCCGACGCCTCGGTCGCGACCGCCGACGCGGCCCTGCCGCGGATCGATCGCCCCGATCAGCCGCGGGATCCCGGCCCGGCCCGCGTCACCCAGCTCTCGCTGGGCTCCAACTTCGGCTGCGCCCGCATGAGCGACGACACGCTGCGCTGCTGGGGCGACAACGGCTGGCACCAGCTCGGCGTCGATCCGGCCACGACGACGCCCGGCACGGTGGTGACGCCGCCGGTCACCGACGTGGTCGAGGTCGCCGCCGGCTACGCCTTCACCTGCGTGCGCAAGCGCGATCGCCGGGTCTGGTGCTGGGGCTACGATCTCAACGGCGAGCTGGGCGCCGCCAGCGGCGTGACCACGCACGTGCCGGTCCAGATCGCCCGCATCGAGGACGCGATGGCGCTCGCCGCCGGCATGCGCGGCGGATGCGTGGTGCGCACCGACGCCACCGTCGGGTGCTGGGGCGACAACACCTACGGCCAGCTCGGCGATGGCACCACCACGCCACACCACGGCCCGACCCAGGCGCTCGTCGACCACGCCAGCGCGGTCACCGTCGACGGCGACACCTGCGTCGTGCGCGACGACGGCTCGCTGTGGTGCTGGGGCGGGAACCAGGGCACCCGGCCCACCGCCGTCACCATCACCGACGTGGTCGCGGCCTCGGTCGGCGGCGGGACCTCGTGCGCCATCAAGCAGGGCGGCGCGGTGGTGTGCTGGGGTCAGAACGACTCCGGCCAGCTCGGCCACGACGGCCCGCCGTCGGCGGTGCCGGTCGAGGTCAGCGGGCTGCCCGGCGCCACCCAGGTCTCGGCCCAGGGCGCCCACGTCTGCGCGCTCGCCGGCGGCAGCGTCTGGTGCTGGGGCGCGCACTGGTCCAATCCCGGCTTCGCCAGGTCGTGCTTGCAGATGACCCGCCACACCGGCGGCGGAGGAGGAGGCGGCGGCTCACCGGCGCAGTGGCACTACTGCCCCAGGGCGACCAAGGTCCCGGGCCTGACCGACGTGATCGCGATCGACACCCAGGATCACGGCGGCGGCTGCGCGCTGAAGCGGGACGGGACCATCGCCTGCTGGGACGCCAAGGCCGTCACACCGCTCGCCCTGTGACAGGGGACGGTGTCAACTTTGTCAACTTTGGGGGGGCTGGGTGCCACCGTCGTCAAAGGCCACCCATCCGCGGCGGATGACGCCGGCCGGGTGATGCGTTATCTCGTGAACATGCCGTCACGTCTCTCACGCCTGGCCCTCGCGCTCTTCCCGACGGTGCTCGCCGCGTGTGGCGGAACGCCGCGCGCCGCGACCGTCCCCGCCAACCAGACCGCGGCGACCGCGGGCGCGGCCCCGTCGGTGCGCAGCATCGACTGGCTGAACCGTACCTACGGGTCGGGTTACAAGGTGGAGAACGGCGTCTTCGAGTACGCCTTCGACGAGAACGGCGACCAGGTCGCCGGCGACTACCAGTCCGAGGACCCCGACGCCTACGTCGAACGCGGGTCGTTCACGGTGAGCCCGCCCGAGTTCGGCGACGTGACCGGCGACGGCATCGAGGACGCGATCATCCTCTCGGTGGAGAACGGCGGCGGCACGGGCCGCTTCTCGGGCATCAACGTCTACACCATGCGCGACGGCCGCGAGGTCGTTCTCGGCGAGATCCCGGGCGGCGACCGCGGCGACGGCGGCATCCTCGACGTGACCCTCGAGGGCCAGGTCGTGAAGGTCGAGCGCATGATGTCGCAGGACGGCGACGGCGCCTGCTGCCCGTCCAAGATCCAGCACGAGCGCTGGCGCTGGGACGGCAAGGCCTTCGTCGAGGACGTGTCGGCCCGCGTCCTCGCCGATTTCGCCGAATGACCGCGCGCCCCGTCGTGTAGGCTCGCGCGATGAGCCGTCGCGTCGTCCTCGGAGTTCTGCTGATCGCGATCGTGTTCCCGGGTGCGGCCGACGCGCACTTCAAGCTCAACGCGCCGACCAGCATGACCATGCAGGACGCGCAGGGCAGCCCGCAAAAGAGCGCGCCCTGCGGCATCACCGACTCGCCCATCGATCCCGATCAGTCGACGCCGACCAACGCGGTCACCATGCTGCGCACCGGCTCGCTGATCACGATCTCGATCAACGAGACCATCAACCACCCCGGTCACTACCGGGTCTCGCTGGCCCAGGACGCGGCGTCCTTGCCCGCCGATCCGCTGGTGACCGCCGGCAGCACCGCGTGCGGCTCGACGGTGATCAACCCGACGCCGACCCTGCCGCTGCTCGCCGACGGCCTCCTCCAGCACACGTCATCGGCCGGTGGCGTGACCCAGACCATGCAGGTCCAGCTCCCGGCCGGCATGACCTGCACCAACTGCGTCCTGCAGGTGACGCAGTTCATGTCCAACCACGCCATCAACAACCCGGGCGGCTGCTTCTATCACCACTGCGCGGTGGTCACGATCGCCAACGACGCGCCGCCCGAGGTCGACGCCGGCACCGGCGAGCCCGGCGATCTCGAGGGCGGCTGCTGCAGCGCGGAGCGCGGACTGGCGGCGTCGACGGTGGTGCTGACCCTGGCGGTGGTGATGGGGCTGGGGCTGCGCCGTCGCCGCCGACCGACGACGGCGGCGTGACGCGGTAACCCGCCGCTTCGAGCAGGCTCGGCACGTTGTCGTCGCCGACGAGGTGGCCGATGCCGACCGCGACGAAGGCGCCGCGCCCGGCCAGGTAACCCTCGAGCCGCGGCAGCCAGCGCCGGTTGCGCGGCCCCAGCAGCCTGCGGCTGCGCTCCGACGCGAACAGGGCGCGCATGCGCGCCGCGTCGCCGGCGGCGTAGGACGCGCGGTTGCGGGCCAGGTCGCAGCGCATGGTCCGGCGGGCGTCGATGGCCTCGATCAGATCGGGGATGCCGATGCCGGTGTCGAGCTCGGCCAGCTGCTCGTCCCAGGTCTCGAGGTGCTCGATGGGCAGCCCGCGGTCCTTGGCCCCGAGGGTCAGCGCCACGTCCATCTGCGGATCGGGCGGCGGTGACAGCGTGCGGGTCAACAGCGACATCGCGTACCAGGGCCGCGCCCGCTTGAGCTCGTCCTCGCGGATCGTGCCGCGCAGGGTGTCGCGTAGATCCCACCAGTCGTCGGTGGGCAGGAGCTGATCGAGGCCCTTGCCGCGCGGCAAGCGCATCAGCTCGCGCAGGCGGTCGCGGTCGGGCTCGGTGTCGCCGAGCTCGGAGACGAACACGGCGGCGCCGTCGAGGGCGTCCCAGGCCGCGAACGGGACGTCGGTCGTGGTCATGTCGTGGAGCGTGCCGTAGAGCCACAGCACCGGCCCGCCGCCGGCGGCGGGCTCGACCTTCCACAGCCACGGCGGCGTCGGCGCGGTCGGGGCGGTGGGGAGCTCGCAGGTGGGTGAGGCGGCGCCGCAACCCGCAGCCGCAGCCGCAACCGCAACCGCAACCGCAGCCGCAGCCGCAACCGCAACCGCAGCCGCAGCCGCATCCGCAGCCGGGGATGAGGGCGGTCTCATGGAGCCGAGTGTACGATGCGCGCCATGTTGAGGACGGCCGAGAACTATCTGGACAGCATCCGCGCGCGCTCGCTGCGCGTGTTCTATCGCGGCGAGCGGATGGAATCGGTGGTCGATCATCCGGTGGCGTGGCCCGCGGCCAACTGCGTGGCCGAGGTCTACCGGGCCGCGCTGGCGCCGGAGACGGCGGCCATGATGTCGACCACCGTCGGCCACGAGCGGGTCAACGTCTCCAACATCCTGTGGCGCTCGCGCGAGGACCTGATCGCGCGGGTGAAGTGGGAGCGCATGATCGGCCGCATGACCGGCCGCGGGGCGTTGCGCTCGCCCGGCCTCGACGCCATCAACGCCCTGGCCGTGATCACCGACCGCTGCGATCGCGAACGCGGCACTGCCTACCACCCGCGCCTGCTCGCCTTCGTGGATCGGATCCAGCGCGACGACCTCGCCGTGTCGGGCGCCATGACCGACGTGCGCGGCGATCGCTCGAAGCGACCGGCGACGCAGGCCGATCCCGATCTCTTCCTGCGCGTGGTGCGGCGCGAGAACGGCGGCGTGGTGCTGCGCGGCGCCAAGGCTCACCAGACCAGCGCCGTGCACTGCCACGAGCATCTCGTCCTGCCCATGACCTGCGCCGCCGACGAGGGCGCGTGGGCCATCGCCTGCGCCGTGCCCAGCGACGCGCCCGGCGTCACTCACATCTACGCGCGCCAGCCCTCGGACTCGCGCCGCGCCGAGCGCAGCCCGCTCGACGCCGGCCTGCCCGACTTCGGCGGCTGCGAGAGCCTGATGGTCTTCGACGACGTCTTCGTTCCCGACGAGCGCGTCTTCCTGTGCGGCGAGGCCGAGTACACCCAGGAGCTGGTCCGGCTGTTCGGCTCGTTCCACCGCTTCTGTTACGGCGGCTGCAAGGTCGGCATCGCCGACGTGGTGATCGGCGCGGCCTCGCTGGCGGCGCGTGCCAACGGCGTACGCGATCGCAGCGCGGTCGAGAGCAAGCTCACCGAGATGGTCCAGCTCAACGAGACCATGTACGCGTGCGGCCTCGCCGCCGCGCTCGAGGGCACCGAGACCGAGGCCGGCACCTGGATCCCCGACATCGCGCTCGCCAACGTCACCAAGCTGAACGTCACCCGCTTCCCGTTCGAGATCGCCCGGCTCGCCGCCGACATCGCCGGCGGCGCCATGCTCACCCTGCCCAGCCAGGCCGACCTCGAACATCCCGAGCTCGGTCCGCTGGTGAAGAAGTACATGGCCGGCAGCCCCGAGGTCTCGGCCGGCGACCGCATGGCCCTGTTCCGCCTGCTCGAGTTCCTCACCCACGGCGCCGGCGCGGTCTACTTCCTCCACGAGTCGCTCCACGGCGCCGGCGCGCCCGAGGCCATGAAGATCTTGCTCCGCCGCGAGGTCCCGCTCGCACCGTTCGAGGACGCCGCCCGCCGCCTGATGGCGTCCGGCTGACTGCCGTCGATTGCCAGGTCACGAGCGCCGGCGGCCGACTCGATCGGTGATGGGGAACGATCAGAAGCCGCCGCAGAAGACGATGATGGGGTGGATGGCCACTGGCCAGGGGGCACCGCCGCCGGCGGGCATGTACCCGCCGCCGCAGGGGATCCCGACGCCGCAGCCGCAGGGGTATCCGCCGCCGGCCGCGTACCCTTCGCCCGCCGCGTATCCCCCGCCGCAGCCGATGCCGGCGTTCAACGGTGCGCCACAGCCGATGCCGCCGCTGGGCGGTCCGGCGTGGCAGCCGCAGGCGCCGTATCCGCAACCGCCGCCGTACCCGCAGCCGCCGCAGCCGCCGCCGCAGCCGCAGCCGTGGCAGCAGCAACCGCAGGCGCAGCCGTGGCAGCAGCAACCGCAGCAGCCGTGGCAGCAGCAGCAACCGCAGGCGCAGCCGTGGCAGCAGCAGCAACCGCAGCCGCCGTGGCAGCAGCAGCAACCGCAGGCGCAGCCGTGGCAGCAGCAGCAACCGCAGCAGCCGTGGCAGCAGC
>SXGT01100286.1_pt1 | contig 15600 bp, 10 predicted proteins | sample 3176221 | NCBI WGS metagenome assembly SXGT01 (sample SAMN11356862, study PRJNA531348) | freshwater metagenome | isolation source: freshwater sample F1-120 | place: China: Fuxian Lake, Yuxi | collected 2017-12-25
ACTGGCTCATCAGCCGCCAGCGGTTCTTCGGGGTGCCGATCCCGGTCTGGTACGCGATCGACGCGCACGGTGAGCCCATCCACGACCAACCGATCGTCCCCGACGAATCACGCTTGCCGATCGACCCGTCGGTCGACGTGCCCGACGGCTATTCGGCCGACCAGCGGGGCGTTCCCGGCGGTTTCGTCGGCGACGCGGACATCATGGACACCTGGGCGACGTCGAGCCTCACCCCGCAGATCGTGTGTGGCTGGGAGGCCGACGCCGATCTGTTCGCGAAGACGTTTCCGATGGATCTGCGTCCGCAGGGTCACGACATCATCCGAACGTGGTTGTTCGCTTCGGTGGTGCGATCGCATCACGAACACGACGCGCTGCCGTGGACGCACGCGGCCCTGTCGGGCTGGGTGCTCGACCCCGACCGCAAGAAGCTGTCGAAATCCAAGGGCAACGTGGTCGTGCCGATGGAGTGGATCGACAAGTACGGGGCTGACGCGGTGCGTTACTGGGCGGCGTGCGGGCGACCCGGTACCGATACCGCGTTCGACGAAGCGCAGATCAAGATCGGGCGCAAGCTCGCGATGAAGGTGCTCAACGTCTCGAAGTTCGTGCTGGGCATCGCCGATGGGCGCGTGGTCGATCTCGACGCAGTGACCGAGCCGATCGACCGTGCGTTGCTCGCGGCCCTCGCCGAGTTGGTCGACGAATGCACCAGGGCGTTCGACCAGTACGACTACGCCCGGGCGCTCGAACGGAGCGAGCGATTCTTCTGGGCCTACTGCGACGACTACGTCGAGCTCGTGAAGGCGCGCGGCTACGGCGGGCGCGGCGACGCGGCGCGTGATTCGGCGATCGCGACGCTGCAGGCTTCACTGTCGACGTTGCTGCGCTTGTTCGCGCCGTTCCTCGCGTACGCGACCGAGGAGGTGTGGTCGTGGTGGCAGTCGGGGTCGATTCACCGAGCGAGTTGGCCCGACTCGGCGAGCCTGCGCGCGATCGGATCGGGGACCGACGCGGCGATCACCACCGTGGCCGGTGAAGTGCTCGGTGCGGTGCGCAAGGCGAAGAGTGAACAGAAACGATCGCTGGCCACCGTCGTGCACGCTGCCGCGATCGTCGACACCGAACACCGACTGGCGTTGCTCGAGTTCGCGCGGGCCGACGTGTGCGACGCCGGGAAGATCGAAGCCATGACGGCGACGGTCGGGACCGAGTTGCAGGTGCAACTCGAGCTCGCTGCGCCGGAAGCGACCTGAGTTCGTCGTGGGAACGCACGCAGTGCGCGACCCGCGTGCGTGGCTCGACGATCACGTCAACCTCGAGCGAGGCGTCGGAATCCCCGCCGGTGTCGCCCGCGCGACCGCGCCGACTCGTGATCGCATCGAGGAGCTGCTGACGTTGCTCGGTCGGCCCGAACTCGAGTTCGCGGCGGTGCACCTGACGGGAACGAACGGCAAGACCACCACGGCGCGGATCGTCGCGAAGCTGCTGATCGAACTGGGTCTGCGCGTCGGCTCGTACACGAGCCCGCATCTCGAACGCGTGAACGAGCGCATCGCGTTCGACCTCGAGCCGATCGCCGACGAAGACCTCGATGAGCTGCTGCAACTCGTGGCGCTCTGCGAACCATCGATGACCGACCTTCCGAGCTACTTCGAGATTCTCACCGCGGCGGCGCTTCGAGGATTCTGCGACGTTGCGGTCGACGCGGCGGTGGTGGAGGTCGGGCTGGGCGGCACCTGGGACGCGACCAACTCGGTCGACGGCCGAGTGGCGGTCGTGACCAACATCGAGATCGACCACGAACAGTTTCTCGGTTCGACCCGTGAGGCCATTGCCGCCGAGAAGGCGGGCATCGTCAAGGAACACAGCCATCTCGTGCTCGGTGAAACCGATCCGAACCTCGTGCCGATCTTCCTGGAGCGCGGTCCGCACACCGTGTGGTTGCGCGACCGCGACTTCGGCGTCCGCAGCGATCGAGTCGCGATCGGAGGTCGTTACGTCGAGATCGAGACGCCGAACGGAGTCCATGAAGTCCTCGTCTCGTTGCACGGCGCGCACCAGGCCGACAACGCGGCGATCGCGCTGGCGGCGGCCGAAGCGTTCTTGGGCGAGCCGATCGATCGCGACACCGTCGCGGCCGCGCTCGGCCGCGTGACGTCGCCCGGCCGACTCGAGGTCATGGGTCGAAACCCGTTGGTCGTGCTCGATGGCGCACACAACATCTCCGGCGCCGCGACCCTGCGTCGGGCACTGGCCGAGGAGTTCTCCACGCCGGGTCCGCGCACGCTCGTCGTCGGACTGCTCCGCGAAAAGGATCCGGTTGCCATGTTGAGCGCGCTCGGGCTCGACGAAGTCTCGCTCCTGATCGTGTGTCGAGCGCCTTCGCCGCGTGCCGCGGATCCCGACGCGATCGCGAAGGCGGCGCGCGACCTCGGTTTCGCGGACCATCGCATCGAGATCGTCGAGACCCCGCGCACCGCAGTCGCCCAGGCGCTCCTCGACACGCCTGACGACGGCCAGGTCGTCGTCGCGGGATCTCTCTACGTCGTCGGCGAAGTTCGTTCGAGTCTGGCGCGACGTCCTCGATAGCGACCGACACCGCGGTGCCCGATAGCGTGCTCCGCCCATGAGCGACACTCGAACCTTGATTCTCTGCAAGCCCGATGCCGTCGAGCGTCGCCTCGTCGGCGAGATCGTCGGTCGCATCGAAGCGAAGAACCTCACGATCACGCGTATGGAGATGCGGACGCTCGACCGTGCGACCGCCGAACGGCATTACGCCGAACACGTCGGGAAGCCGTTCTTCGGCGAACTGGTCGACTTCATCACCCGCAGCCCGCTCGTCGCGATGGTCGTCGAGGGCCCGGAGGCCTGGAAGGTGATGCGCACGCTGATGGGCGCCACCAACCCGCGCGAAGCGGCCCCGGGCACCATCCGAGGCGACCTCGCCATCGAAATGGGCGAGAATCTCATTCACGGCAGCGACGGTCCCGAATCCGCCGAACGCGAAATCGAGATCTTCTTCGGTTGATGCCGGCGCCGCCGTCCGGCGGCGCTGCGAGCAACCTGCGGACCGACTCGCTCGCTTCGCTCGCCTCGGCTCCTCCGGTCGCCGCCGTGGTGGTTCGTGTCCGGTCGGCTGCTGCCCCGACCTGGCGGACGTCGGGCACGGTCTCTAGCCTGGGGTGTCCCTGCCCGCCCGCGACGACGGAGTAGCGCTTGTCGGAACCGCGGTTTGCCTCGGTCATCGGCCGGGACTTGGCGATCGACCTCGGCACCGCCAACACGGTGGTCTACGTCCGCGGGCGGGGCGTGGTGCTCAACGAGCCGTCGGTGGTCGCGGTCAACGCGCGCGACGGCCGTCCGGTCGCGGTCGGGTCCGAAGCGAAGCGCATGATCGGGCGGACGCCCGGTCACATCAGCGCCATCCGTCCGCTGAAGGACGGCGTGATCAACAACTTCGACATGTGCGAGCGCATGCTGCGCTACTTCATCCAGAAGGTGCATCAACGCCGCTTCGCGAAACCGCGCATGGTCATCTGCGTTCCGTCGGGCATCACTGGTGTCGAACAACGCGCGGTGCAAGACGCAGCCGAGAACGCCGGCGCCCGCAAGGAAGTCCACATCATCGAAGAACCGATGGCCGCCGCGATCGGTGCCGGGCTCCCCGTGCACGAACCGGCGGGCAACATGATCGTCGACATCGGCGGCGGAACGACCGAAGTCGCCGTGATCTCGTTGGGCGGCATCGTCGCGAGTGAAAGCATCCGCATCGCCGGCGACGAACTCGACGACGCGATCATCAACTACGTGAAGAAGGAATACTCCCTCGCCCTCGGCGAACGGACGGCCGAAGAGGTCAAGATCGCACTGGCGAGCGCGTTCCCGTTGGTCGAAGAGCTCTACGCTGACATTCGCGGGCGCGACCTCGTGAGCGGACTCCCGAAGACCGTCACCGTGTCGACCGAGGAGATTCGCGACGCGATCGAAGAGCCGGTGAGCGCGATCGTCGACGCGGTGAAGGTCACGCTCGACAAGACGCCACCCGAATTGGCCGCCGACATCATGGGCAAAGGCATCGTGATCACCGGCGGTGGAGCCTTGCTGCACGGACTCCGGGAGCGGCTCGAGTCGGAGACCGGAATGCCGATCCTGCAAGCCGAAGATCCATTGTTCTCCGTGGCGATCGGCACCGGCCTGTGCCTCGAACACCCTGCGTTCAAGGACATCCTCCGGGGCGCACAGCGCTGAGCGCGAGGTGTCCTGATGATCTCCGATCGCTCGGCGCGGCGCCGATACGTCCTTGTCGTCATCGTGCTGACGTGTGTCACGCTCATCACGCTCGATCAGAGCGCTGACGACAAGGGACCGCTCGGTGCCGTCGGTCGGGCGGCGCACCGAGTCGTCAGCCCGATCGCCGGCGCGGCCAACTCGGTGTTCTCGCCGATCGGTGATTGGCTTGCCGGGCTCACCGATGGCGGGCAACTCCGGAAGGCCAATCGCGAGCTTCGCAACCGTGTGCAAGAACTCGAGTCCGAGATCCAGGCGGCCGAGGGTGCGCTCGCCGAGAACGAACGCTTCAACGAGTTGTTCGGGCAAGTGTGGCTCGACGACATCCCTTCGGTCGGTGCGACGGTCATCGCGGGTTCGCCCGGCAACTTCGAGCGCAGCGTGATCTTGAACCGAGGGAGCGAGGAGGGGATTCGGCCCGGCCAACCCGTGATCGGTCCCGGAGGTCTCGTGGGGCGCGTCGAGAGCGCGTGGAAGGGTGGCGCGAAGGTCGTGCTGATCACCGATCCGTCGTTCGGGGTCTCGGTGCGGCTCCAAGATCAACGCATCACCGGACCGGCGGAGACGAGCGCGCGATCGGGGACGCTCGTGTTGAATCTGAGTTCAGCGGACCTGAGCGATGAGCAGATCGAGTCGATCATCGAAGGCGACGTCGTCGAGACGTGCGGCTGCGACGGCAGCGAGTATCCGCCGGGGATCCCGCTCGGCTACGTCGAAGCGGTCGAACGACAGCAGTCGGGGATTGCGGTGATCGTCAGGATCCGTCCGACGCTCGATCGACCGAGCCTCGAACTCGTGAAGGTCATGCTCTGGGAGCCGAACGATCCGGTGCCGCCCGAACTCGTCGCGACAACGACACCGAACCCGACGACTTCGGTCGCGACCACGTCGTCGACGTCGGCCGGTGAAGGCGAAGGCGAAGGCGACGGATGAGGATCCTCGCGCTTCGACTCGCGCCGGTGTGGCTGACCGTGGTCATCGCCCAGGTCGCGATCTTTCCGAACCTTCGCCTTTTCGGTGTCGTGCCCGATCTCGGGCTCGTCGCGGCGGTCGCGGTCGCCTATCGAGAAGGTCCCGAGGCCGGCGCCATCTTCGGATTCTTCGCCGGCTTGATGTTCGACCTGTTCGTCGAGACTCCGACGGGATTGTCGGCGCTCGCCTACGCCCTGTGTGCCTACCTCGTGGGCTCACTCGAGCGAGGCCTGCTGCGGCGAGGCCGCTGGTTGCCGAGCTTCTTGGGGCTCGCCGGCGGGCTGGCCGGCGGGCTGGTGTTCCTGGCGGTCGGGATCCTCGCCGGAGTCGACGGCCTGGCCAGTGGCGAGGCCCTGTGGGTGCAGGTCCGGGTGGCGGGCTACGACGGTCTCATCGCACCGCTGGCCTTTGCGCTCGTCGCGCTGGCGCTGCGAGGTGAGGAGGTGTCGTGGCGCTTCCGGGATGCCTGACCCTCGCCCAAGATGTCAAAATTTGGTAGGTGACCCTCCGCGGACAGCCGCGCTGGGGCAGACTGACCGGGTCGCATCGTCGCTGTGGGCTGGGCCGTCCAGCGGGGCCCCGCAGCGTGCGGCCGCCAACTCATGACCGAGCACAGTCGCGTCCGCGTGAGCATCGTCGGCATCATCGTCATCGCCCTCTTCGGGGCCCTGCTGACGCGCCTGTGGTTTCTCCAGGTCGGCGACGCCGACCCCACCCAGATCGCCGTCGAACTCGACCAGAAGTCGATTCGGGAGGTCTATTACGAGTCGCCCCGAGGTTGGATCTACGACCGCAACGGCGAAGTCATCGTGCAGAACCGCGTGACGTGGGTCATCAAGGTCGATCGGCGCCTGCGCGGCGACGACCTCGCGGCGACGATCGAACGACTCGCCGGTCTGCTCGAACAGACCCCCGAACAGATTCAAGAGCGGATCGACGACCCTCGGATCTCACCGCTCGAGGACGCGCTCATCGCGGTCGACGTCTCCGACGAGATCCGCACCGAGATCGCCGAACATCGCGATCAGTATCCCTTCATCCAGGTCGAGCAGGCCGCGGTGCGCGCCTACCCGCTCGGGACTCGGCTGGCGCCGGTACTCGGCTTCGTCGGGCGGGTGAACGAGCACGATCTCGAACGCCATGCCGACGAGTACGGCGAGCGCGACACGATCGGACGCGGCGGGATCGAAGCGGCACTCGAAGACGATCTGCGTGGCGACCGCGCGTACGAAAAGCTCACCATCAATCCCGCGGGCGAGATCATCGGCGATCCGCTCGAGTCGATCCCGGGCACCAAGGGCAACGACGTCTATCTGACCATCGATCTCGGTGTGCAGACCCGGGCCGAGGACGCCCTGACCGAAGGGATCGCCGTTGCCCGGTCGACCCAGAACCAAGACGTGAGCGAGTGCTGCCTCGTGAACTTCCGGGCGACATCGGGTGCGGCGGTCGTGCTCGACGTCAACACCGGTGAGGTGCTCGCGATGGCGAGTGTGCCGAGTTACGACCCCGAGGAGTTCGTCGCCGGAGTTTCGCAGCAGCGATGGGAGGAACTCCAGGAGAACGAGGGCGATCCGCTGTTCAATCGAGCGACGAAGGCAGGGCTCGCGCCCGGGTCGACGTTCAAACTGATCACGTCGATCGCCGGCGTCGAGGCCGGTGTGCGCGACCCGGGTGTCGTGGTGGCGGACGCGGATTGCTACGTCGACCAGTTCAGCGATCGGCCCCAGAAGTTCTGCAACGCGGGCCAGCAAGAAGCGAACGACGGCAACCCGATGGACATGACTCGAGCGATGACCGTCTCGTCCGACACGTACTACTACGAGATCGGCGACATGCTCTGGAACGCCTACAAGAACGACGACCGAACCAAGGGTGATGCCATCCAGCACACGGCGCGAGCGTTCGGGTTCGGAGAGAAAACGGGCATCGAGATCGGCGAGTCGGAGAACCGCGTGCCCGACGCCGAGTGGCGTTACAACTACACGCACGGGCAGGCCGACGCGGGGGTGGAGCCCTATGCGTCGAACGTCAACGAATGGGACGACTGGAACCCGGCCGACAACATCAACCTCTCGGTCGGCCAGGGCGACCTCATCGCATCGCCGCTCCAACTCGCCGGCGCGTACGCGGCGTTCGCGAACGGCGGAAACCTGTTACGGCCGACGCTGGTTCGTGAGGTGCACGACGCCGACGGCGATGTCGTGCGATCGACCGAGCCCGTGGTCAGGCGGACGATCGACGTGCCCGCGAACGTGCAGTTGTCGCTCGAAGCGGGCTTGCGGGGGGCTGTCACCGAAGGCACCGCGGCGCGTGCATTCAGCGGCTTCGACCTCACGATGTATCCGATCATGGGCAAGACCGGCACCGCGCAACGATCGAAGTACCCCGCGTGCGCTACGCCGGTCCCCAGGGGATCCGACCCGGACGGCCCCGAAGACGTCGAGGACTGCCTCGGTGACACGAGCTGGTTCGTCGGCGTTATGTCGGTCGACGGTGTACCGAAGTACGCGGTGGTCGTGATGGTCGAAGAAGGCGGATTCGGTGGCGACGTCGCCGCGCCGATCGCCCGCCAGATCTTCGAGTCGTTGCTGGGACTCCCGGCGACGCCGATTCCGCCCGCTCCCGATCGAGGCAATCGATGACCGCGCTCGCGCCCGCGGCTCGGGGAACGCTGCGCGATCGGTTGTCGCGCCGTCACGACGAACCGCACGCGCTGCTGCATGTCGATTGGTTCTTGCTCGCGCTCGTCGTCGCGCTGACGTTGTTCGGCATCGCCATGGTGTGGTCGACGACGAACGCGCTGACCCAGCTCGAAGGGGTCTCGCGGTCGCACTACGTGTTGCGTCAGGCGATCGCGTTCGGGCTCGGTTTGGTCGCGCTCACGGTCACCGCGTTGTTCGACTATCGCCGCTGGAAGGACTTGTGGCCGCTCATCTACGGGCTCGTGCTGCCGCTGCTGATCGCGGTCAAGTTCGTCGGCGGGGGACAAGGTGGGACCACTGCATGGTTCGACCTGGGGCCGCTCCAGTTCCAGCCGTCGGAGGTGGCCAAGCTCGCGATCGTGATCGCGGTTGCCGGGTATTGCCACGCGCACCGTGGCGAACTCGACGCCTGGCGACTCGCGGTCGCGATCACCGTTGCCGGGTTGGCGATGGCGTTGACGTTCTGGCAGGGCGATCTCGGCACCATGCTCGTCATGGGGTTCTGTCTCGTGGGCGTGTTGTTCGTGTCGGGGTTGCGGGCTGTGCACATGGTCGTGTTGCTCGGGCTCGCGGGGTCGTGTCTGTCGGTGTTGCTCGTCACCGGCTCGTTCAACGACTACCGGCTCGAACGGCTCACCGGGTTCATCAATCAGGAAGCGGTCGACGACGCGACGCAGGCGAGCGCGACCGAATACAACCTCGACCAGAGCAAGAGCGCGATCAAAGCCGGTGGGGTGTGGGGCCAGGGGTTCGGCAACGGACCCAACACGCAGAACGGCTTCGTGCCCGAGCAGCACACCGACTTCATCTTCACCGCGGTGGGGGAGGAGCTGGGCTTCGTCGGCGCGGCGGTGCTCATCGGGTTGTACGGGATGCTGTGCTGGCGGATCTGGCGAGCGGCGATGTTGTCGCACGACTTCCAGGGCACCTTGTTGTGCGTCGGCGTGTTGGCGATCTTCGTGTTCCAGATCTTCGAGAACATCGGCATGACCATGGGGATCATGCCGATCACCGGAGTCCCCCTACCGTTCCTCAGCTACGGCGGCTCCGCGCTCATCGCCTACTTCGCCGCCATCGGGATCGTCATCAACGTCCATATGCGAAGGTTCAGCTAGCGCCAAGTTCCGGTCGTCCCTGCATAGTCCATGAATTTCAGGGGATGACAGTCATGATTTTCATGGATATGATTCAGAGGTGCCCGAATCCGACGGCAGTGTGCTGATCAGACGTCCGGTCGACGAGGCGCGTGTCGCCGCGGCATTGGGACGTGCTCCAATCGTGCTGGTGCTCGGCCCGCGCCAGGCCGGGAAGACGACGTTGGCCCGCGATCTGGTGCGCGTCGACCGACCCCACATGTTCGATGCCGAGTATCCGCCGGATGCTCGCCAACTCGCGGACCCGGCATTGGCGTTGGCCAACCTCGAGGGCACCGTCGTCATCGACGAGGCCCAACTCGTCGAAGGTCTGTTTCCGGTGCTGCGGGTGCTCGCCGACCGACGACCCACCCGGACGCGATTCCTGATCCTCGGAAGCGCGTCAGCCGACCTTGTGGGAATGGCGTCGCAGACACTTGCTGGACGGGTCGAGATTCTCGAGTTGGGAGGCCTTCGAGTCGGCGACGTCGGGCGCTCGGAGACGGATCGAATCGATCGGCTGTGGTTGCGCGGAGGATTCCCTCCGTCGTACCTGGCGCCGGACGAGAATGCGTCGAGCGTCTGGCGCGACAACTACATCACGACGTTTCTCGGCTCGGATCTCCCACGCTTGGGGTCGCGCGTCCCGACGGCGACCATGCGCCGAGCGTGGACCATGCTGAGCCACTATCACGGGCAGACGTGGAATTCGGCCGAGTTCGCGCGCGCTCTCGACGTCGATGCCAAGTCGGCGCGGCGCTACCTCGATCAGCTCGCTGACGCGTTGGTAATCAGACAGTTACTCCCTTGGTTCACGAACAGCGCGAAGCGCCAGGTGAAATCACCCAAGGTGTATGTCCGTGATTCCGGGATTCTGCATCGACTGCAGTTCATCGAGGGCATGGCCGACTTGTTGAGTCGACCCATCGTCGGGGCGAGCTGGGAGGGCTTCGTGGTCGAACAGATCGGCGCGCTGCTCGGCGGTCATCCGATGTACTTCTGGCGCACACAGCAAGGGGCGGAGATCGACGTGTTCGTGCAGATCGAGGGGCGCAACTACGGCGTCGAGATCAAGCGGAGTTCCGCGCCAGGTATGACGAAGTCGATCCGTATCGCGATCGAGGATCTCGACCTTGCTCACGTCGCAGTCGCGTACCCCGGAACTCGGCGGTATCAACTCGCCCCAAACGTCACCGTGGTCCCGGCCCACGAGTTGGTGGCTGGTTCGACGCCGGGTGATCTCGTGCAGGCGATCGCCGGCTGAGCAACCGACACCCGCTCCGGGTTGTCCCACGTTCTTGCGGGTGTCCCACGAACCGGCGGTATACCGCGATTTCGTGTGCCACCCGCCGATCTGTGGGACAACTCAGGTCGAAACGGTCCCGGCGAAGCGCAGGAGGCGATCGATGTCGTGAGGGTTCGCGAGTCGCAGATCGATGGCGCGAACGGCGAGATTCGGGCGCGGAAACGGACGCCGCGCGAGGACGGCGACGAGAATCGGCCCGATGCAACTGGCGAAGAAGAACGCGCCGATCGCAACGTTGACCGCGGGCTGTTGGATCCACGATCGCAATTCGCGGAGACGGTGTTCGTGGGGCAGCACCAGTCGCACGTGACCGTCGCCGAACGGCCACGGGTGCACGAGCAGACCGCCTCGATCGCCCGGCGCGATCGACGCGATGGCTGCCGGCGCGGTTCTGGGGATGACCATCGGTGCTCGGGACAGTTGGGCGTGCACGAGCACGATGCGATCCGGCGCGAGCATCAGTCGCGGGCGGTCGTTGCGGTAGAGGTCGACGCAGCGACGGACGATCAAGGCGACCGCGACAACGATCACCGCCGCCCACGGCACGATCCATGTTCCGTCGAGGCCGGCGACGATCGCGGCGATGAGGAGTGGGAGCATTCCGAACGACAGCGTCGAGGCCAGCAGGATCCCGAGGGCGAGAATCACCGGCGCGCGCTCGAGCGGCACGACGATCGCCTCACCCGGCTTGACGCCATCGGGAAGATCCCAGGGTGCATCGCCCACGGCAACGAGGGTATCCCGGCCCTGCTGGCGTAGCGCTCTGGCACCGAGAGGGTGTCCCATGAAGTGGCGGTATACCGCCACTTCATGGGACACCCGCCGATCCGTGGGACAAGCCGGTGACGGTCGTCGGAGGAGCTGCCCGGTAAAACGGATGACGCGATCAGTCACGCGCTCGACGCTCGGCGCCGAGTTCGCGCGCCTTGGCGTCGATACGAGCCCGGAAATCGGCGGGCACATGGTCCCACCGCGTCACGACCGTCGTTCGGATCGTGTCGGCTCGTTCTTGTGGAGTCATCGTCTCGAGTTCCGAAGCAGCTACGACACGCCGTTCCTCTGCCATCTCGACGAGCGTAGCGGTGCGCGGTCACGCCCACACGCTCGCTGCTGCGGATCGTGTGCTTGACGGGGTGGGTTGTTTGCGCGAGGGTGGTCGGGTAGTCCTGGTTGGTGGCGGCTGACCGAGGTTGAAGCGTTGGCGACCTGAGTGGGTCGTGCATCAAGGGGGAACTTCATGCTCGGGTTGAATCGCCGTTCGCGCGGCCGTTCCACACACACACACACACACGGTTCGCAGTGTTTGTTGGGGTGGTGTTCGTCGGTTCGGGGTTGACGCCGGTTGCGTTGACGGCGGCGCTGGCGGCTGAGCCGGTTGAGAGTGTTGCGGGTCTGAGCCGCGCTGAGTTGGAGGCTGAGGCGGGCACGAAGGTCGGTGATCCTGCGCAGCGTTCTGGTTCGCCGTTGGAGCTTGCGGAGCGGGTCGACCTCGAGCATGACGTGATCAGCGAGGCGCCGGCGGTCACGCTGCCGGAGCCGGTGGCGTTCGATGCGCGCCTCGATGATGTCGCCGCGGGCGAGTACGCGCGCTCGGCGGTTCCAGGTTCGGTGGTGAGGGTCGGTGCTCCGGCGCAGGGCGCGCCGTTCGTGGCGCCGGAGTCGGTGGCGGTGGAGGTGTTGTCGCAGGAGTTGGCGAAGCTGGTCGGCGGTCAGGGCCTCGCGTTCGAGGTGGTGCGCCAGGACGGCAAGTCGAACGCGACAACGGTGATCGCGGAGATCGACTACTCAGGGTTCGCGCATCTCTATGGTGGTGATTGGGCGCAGAGATTGTGGTTCGCCTGGTATCCGGATTGCACGCAGTTGGTGTTGGCGGAGAAGGGCGCGTGTGGTGAGCCGGTGTGGTTGCCGATCGTGAACGATGTCGGCGGGCAGCGGTTCACGGTGGAGATCCCGATCGACCGCACAGTCGAGAGTTTCGAACGCCAGGTGGTCGCCCCGGATACGCCGGGAATGAATCTGGGCGGTGATCAGAGCACGGGCGCGGATCAGGGCGAGGAGGTCACGGTCGCGGAGATGGAGGCGACAGGCACGCTTCCCGCGTCGGTGCCGGACGAGCAGCTCGACGGTGATGTCGACACGACAGGGACGTATGGCGATCAGGTCGCGCGCGGGTTCGGCCGATCGTTCCCGCGCGGTCCGGGTTTTGTGTTGCAGGGCGGCGGCGCAGGTGGCGGCATCGGCGCGATATCGGGTGGTCAGTCGGGGACGTCGGGTTCGTTCACGGCCACGGGGCTGGCGGCGGCGGGCAAGTGGAGCGTTGGTGGCGCCACGGGCAACTTCTCGTATTCGTATCCGATCCCGGCGGCGCCGGTTCCGGCCGGGCCGGTACCGGAGTTGAGTCTTGGGTATTCGTCGGGCGGTGTGGATGGCTTGACGGCGTCGGAGAACACGCAGGGCGGGTTGTGGGGCCTGGGCTGGGAAATGTCCGGCCTCGGTTTCATCGAGCGGCGTTACCGTTCGTGCAGCACCGATGGTTCGGGTTCGGCGGCGTACGCGGGCGACATGTGTTGGTACGGCGACGTGCAAGGCAACGCGACGATCAGTGTCGCGGGCCGGAGTTCGGAGCTCGTTGCGACGGGCACGAACAACGAGTGGCGTTTGAAGGACGACCCGTTCTGGAAGGTGCAGCGCTGTTACTCGGGTGCGTTGTGCAACGGGGTCGCGTCGGTCGAGAACGGTGATGACGGCAATATCGCGAACAACGAGTACTGGTTGGTGACGACGCCGGAAGGGATCCAGTACTGGTTCGGGTATGGGCGCGTGTCGACGTCGACCACTGCGACGAACAGTGTGTTTTACGAGCCCGTCTACGGGAACGATACGGATGAGCCCTGCGCGGCTTCGTGCAATCAGGCTTGGCGCTGGAATCTCGATCGGATCGTCGACGCGAACGGCAACACGACCCAGATCGTGTATTCGCGTGAGACGAACATGTATCAGCGGGGGAGTTCGAACGGTTTCACGGGGACCGCGACGACGTATGTGCGGGGCGGTTACCCGAACTACATCGAGTATGGCGCCAACGGTTCGGGCAGCGCCCGACCGGGCCGCGTCTATTTCAAGACGGTGTTCCGGTGCGTCCCGCGGATCACGAACTTGTTGGCGTCGTGCGGGACAGGTGATGCGAACTGGCCCGACACGCCCCTCGATCTCGACTGCGCGGCGTCGCCGTGCGCGGAGAAGTCACCTTCGTTCTACACGAAGTTGCGGGTATATGCGATCGAGTCGTGGACGGTCGACTCGTCGAACCGGTGGCGCCCGGTCGATATGGTCGGGCTGACGCATGAGTTCTTTGCCAGTACCGGGACCGGGAACAAGCTCTACTTACGCTATGTGCAACGGACCGGTAACCCCGCGTTGAACCCACCGACGGGATCGTTGCCGGTTGGCTACACCGCGGCTCCGACGACAGTCCCCAAGGTGCGGTTCGACTACACGCAGCTGGTGTCGCGGACGGGAACGTGGGCGTTCAACATGTGGCGGCTCGCGGTCGTGAAAGACGAGATGGGCTCGCAGACGGTCGTGACCTACGGCCAGCCGAACCCCTGCCCGTCGAACCCACCCGAGGATGGCTGGGATCGCAACGTCTGGAATTGTTGGAACATCTGGTCGAGCCCGGATGGCGGGACGGCGGGGTGGGCACGTCACCAGAAGTACTTGGTGATGTCGATCGCGCAGAGCGACTTGGTTGGCGGGACGCCATCGGTGACGACCGACTACACCTACTTCTTCACGCTCTCGGGCGCGGATGAGTTGTATTTGTGGCACCACGACGATGATCCGATCACGCCGGGTACGAACCAGGGTTGGGGTGATTGGCGTGGGTACCCGGTTGTGATCACCGAGAAGGGCACCACGAAGACTGAGACCCGCTACTACCGCGGGATGCACGGCGACAAGAACTCCGACACGACCACGAAATCGGTCGATGTGAAAGACTCTGAAGGCGTACTGACGACGGATGCCGATTGGTTGAACGGCATGGTCCGGGAGACCCGCAGCCTGGATAGTTCGAATCAACGGATCAACGGCACGATGCACGCGTACGCGTCGTTGGCGCAGACCGCGACCATGACGACGCCGCTGTACTCGCCGCGGATCGCGCGACTGATACGTGAAACGAACACCTACGGCGACATCGAGGGCAGTATCGCCAAGGACACGCGTACTGACTTCACGTACAACACGTCGACTGGCATGGTTGAGACGGCATGGAACCGTGGCGACGGTTCGATCTCGTCGGACAATCGCTGCATGATCACGAGTTACACGACGAATCCGGCGAAGCACCTCTACCTGCCTCGCGCGACGCAGCTGGTGTCATCGAGCGCGGGATCCGCGGTCCTCGCGTGCGACACCGGAGAAGAGGGCACGACCGTCGAGACCTGGTCGAAGACCTACTACGACGGCAACGCCTCGCACGCGGATCCACCCATCGAGGGCAACGTGACGAAGGTCGAGAACTGGGTCAGCGGCAGCACCTGGGTCGCGACCCAGACGAGCTACGACAGCTACGGCCGACCGTTGACCACGACCGACGCGAACAACAACGTCACGACGACGGTGTATGCGCCGACCTCGGGATCGTTGACGTCGTCGATGACGGTGACCGCACCGTTGGGGATGGTGACGACGTCGACGTTCGATCCGCATCGAATGGCGCCCGATGTCGCGACGGACGTGAACGGACGGGTCACCGATTATCGCTATGACGGTCTTGGTCGCACGCTCGGGGTGAAGTCGCCGGTGTCGACGACGACCGAGTCGCACCAGTTCGTCTACACGTTGAGCGTCGATGCGGAAGGGTTGTTGAACGCGCCGGCGAAGGTCGAATCGAAACAGCTCTACGACAGCGCAGGGAACCGTCGGTCGTCGTTCGTGCTCTACGACGGGTTCGGCCGCGAACGCGAGACCCAATCCGACCATGCGCCCGGCGCGACCGGCCGTACCGTGATCGGCACGAAGTACAACAGCCGCGGGCTCGTCTCCGCGATGAGTTCGACGGTTTGATTTGGCCCCGGCGCGATGGCCTGGTTTGGCCCCGGCTTGGAGGTTAGCGAGCGGTTGTTGTGGCGAGGCGGTAGCTGGTTGTGCCGGTCTGGATGATGTGGGCGCGGTAGGTGATGCGGTC
>SXGT01271312.1_pt1 | contig 15600 bp, 16 predicted proteins | sample 3176221 | NCBI WGS metagenome assembly SXGT01 (sample SAMN11356862, study PRJNA531348) | freshwater metagenome | isolation source: freshwater sample F1-120 | place: China: Fuxian Lake, Yuxi | collected 2017-12-25
CCAACATGACCGATGCGGACCCAAGTCTTGTAAAAGAATTATTTTCTCATCTATGATCATCAAAGATTTTTCTTCCTTCATCAAAGAGTACAACGTGATTGCGCTCGCGATTGCGTTTGTGATGGGAACGGCGACAGACACGCTCGTCAAAAGTCTCGTCAACAATCTCATCATGCCGTTTTTTAACCCGCTCCTGGAAACGTCGTGGCGAGATTCTATCTGGGATCTGGGACCATTTGAAATTAGTTGGGGCGCGTTCACAGCGGACCTTCTCCATTTTCTGATTCTTGCTTTTGTTATCTTCCTGGTCGTGAAACACATTCTGAAACTTGAGAAGGCTTCCAAAAAATAAAAGAGAGCCATTGGCTCTCGCGTGAATGGGTTGGCTAGACAGCCATGCGTCTGGCGCGGAATGTGCCATGGATGACGCGCTGGCCTTCCATGTCTCGAATCTCGAATGTCCCTTCCCAGAACGTACGATCTCCCCGGGCCTGCCCTTGGACGTCGTAGATTTTGTCTCCCAGTGCCCAGCAGCCCTTGAATCTTCCATCTCGATCAAATTCCACCTTCCCCTGACCAATCCCTTCGATAGTGACAAGGTTCCTGAAGCTTTGAATCCGCTGGATGATCAGTGGTCCCTGAGTTGCCGCACCTTCGCGGGCATAGAAGGCAGTTCCTTCCCATCGTTCACGTTCCATGTTCGACCTCCGTGGTGGCGTGTGCCTGCTTAGGCTATACTAAATGCATATGATTAATCAACCTCATTCGTCGAAAAGCTCCGCTCGGGATGTCTTTTCTTACCTCCTCCTCATTGCCATGTTTATTGTGGGGGTGGTGAGCTTCCTCACTCTTCTATTCCAGTACATTAATATTCAGTTCCCCGATACGCTTGACTATTGGTGGCGAGAAGGATCGTTGGCCGCTATTCGTGGAGCGATATCTGCACTAGTCGTTTCTTGGCCGGTCGTGATTATCATGTCGATCTTTATCGGCAAGGATTTGCGAGCGGATGAAGGGAAACAAAATATTTGGATTCGCAAATGGCTTTTACACCTCATGCTATTCGTCTCCGCGCTCGCCATCATCATCGACCTCATTACACTGATTAACACCTATTTAGATGGGGAGATCAGCGTTCGTTTCGGTCTAAAGGTGTTGGCCGTGCTCCTCGTTGCCGTGGCGGTCTTCTGGTATTACCTTTGGGAGCTCAAGCGTGATCCATCCAAGATGACAAAAGTCACGATGTGGGTGGCACTTGGAAGTTCTAGCGTCATCGTTGCAGCTATTATCGCTAGCATGTTTGTGGTCGGCAGCCCAGCAAAACAGCGGGATGCACGGATCGACCAAAACCGCGTTTCCGATCTGCAGATGATTCAGTCCAGCCTTATCGACTATTGGCGGGATAAAGAGGCATTGCCAGAGAATCTTGCCGCTCTAGAAGACGACATTATTGGGTACCGCAATCCAGCCGATCCAGAAAGTGGTGAAGCCTATGAATATATGCTGACAGGGGAACTGACTTTCCAGTTGTGTGCCACGTTTACGACGGAATCAGATGGCACAGGACAAGATGTCTATGCCGTGCCTATGATGTACGATTTCGGATATATGGGTGGGGATTTTGATGTGTGGTCGCATGGAGAGGGACGTGTCTGTTTCGACCGCACCATTGACCCTGATCGACTCAAGGGCGATTTTGTTTACTAGTCATGTTCAGTGCCTGGTTCGATCAATTTCTACTGCTCTTAAAGAGCGATGCCCCTCGCATCGCTCTTATCGTTTTGTTGATCATCGGTCTCTCTCATTTGGAGATATTTGCACCTGCACAGCGCGGTCAAACCTTACGTGGACGGATACGTAATCTGGGCCATATTGTCTTATTCGTTTTACTTGGGACAGCAGGTTTGAGTATGCTGTTGTTGTTCATTGAGGTTGAGGCACCCCTTCTTTCCGTCTCCGGTTGGAGCCTCCTCCTGGTTCTCCTCGCAAGTTTGTTTCTCTCGGACCTGCTGTTTTATTGGTATCACCGTGCCCAACATTCTCTTCCCTGGCTCTGGCCGCTTCATGAACTTCATCATGCGGACACACAGCTCAATGTGACGACGAGTATGAGGAGTTACTGGCTTGAGTATCCTATGCAAGTTCTTGTGATCGCCTTGCCTGTTCATGTCCTGATAGGAGTGAGCGCGCAGACCCTTGTGTGGTCCATGTTCGTGATGACATCTTGGTTGTATTTTACCCACACCAATGTGCGTTTGCGCTTGGGACCGTTTACATCGCTTGTCTGCGGTCCACAGCTCCATCGTATTCATCATTCCATCGAACCCAGGCACCAGCATAAAAACTTCGCGCAGTTTTTTCCCGTGATTGATATCCTATTTGGCACATACTACGCCCCAGGTCGTGAAGAATTTCCTGCCACGGGGACACCTGGACTTGCTTCTGAGGCAACCTATCCGACGACTTTTCTGAGGCCGTTTAGAGTGTGGCTCGGACGGTAACTATGTCTCTTCTCTACAACACCACCGGGATTGTGCTCTCACGCCACGACCATAAGGAGGTCGACCGGTGGTATTCGGTGTATACGGCAGAGCATGGCAAGGTGGAATTCCTCGCTCGCGGGGGACACAAGCCCCTCGCCAAGCTCACCCCGCATCTGGAGATGGTGGCGGTTGTGGACCTCCTTCTTGTACAGGGTCGAGCCTATCAAACCGTCGCTGGGGTTGAACGTCGACGCGGATTCCGCCGAGTGTATGATGACCTTTCTCGTCTTGTCCTGGCTCAGAATGCACTCCACCTTGTTGATATTGGTACGCGCGCGGATGAAAGCGATCCGCATATTTATGAACTCATTGAACAGTGGCTTGGGTTTCTTGATTCGGATACAGCCCTCTCGCGCGAGCGTGCCGGATTTTTGCTCGGAGCGTTCTCGTTAAAATTACTGTCGTTCGTTGGGTACCGTCCCGAACTTAATCGATGTCTTGGTTGCCGTCAGCGGATTACCCCGGGGAGTTACCAATGGCATGGTCTCAAGGGTGGGGTGGTCTGCACATCCTGTGTGACAATCGATCAGGAGACTTGGTTCGCCGCGCGGCCGATGACCGACGAGGCGCTGAAGTTGGTGAGATTTGGACTTGAGGAGGAGTTCGATTCACATCTCCGACCACACCTGAAAGGCGAGGACCTCGCCGGTTTCCACGAGGCTATAGAATCCCTTATGATTTCGCACTTTCCCATTATCCCGGCCAGCTCATTGAGGGGGGCGTGCGCGGTGTGTTAGAGTAGGTGAGCTATGCATAAAATCGTCTCAGATATCAATCAGTACGTTGGTCAAGAGATTGAACTTAAAGGCTGGTGCTATAATTTTCGCTCGAGCGGAAAGATTTTCTTTTTACAGTTTCGCGATGGGAGCGGACGGCTGCAAGTTGTGTATTCAAAAGCTGAGCTTCCAGAGGACCAGTGGGCGGCATTAGAAGGACTGCGACTTGAATCGTCGGTTATTGTTCGTGGAGTTGTGAAAGCAGAACCACGCTCTCCATCAGGATTCGAACTCACAGGGACTTCATTCCAGGCGATTCAGATTCCAAAAGAAGATTACCCGATCGGGAAGAAGGAACATGGTCCTGACTTCCTCCTCGACAACCGACATTTGTGGCTACGGGCTGAAAGTCAGTGGGCCGTGATGCGCGTACGTGATCGGATTATCACATCGACATTTGAATGGTTCCACCAAAATGGTTTTGTGAAATTTGATACGCCGATTCTAACGCCAACGTCTTGTGAAGGGACGACAGATCTTTTTGAGCTTGATTATTTTTCTGATGATGCTGAGATGGCGACAAAAGCGTATCTTGCGCAGTCGGGCCAGCTGTACCTTGAAGCAGGAATCATGAGTCTTGGTCGAGCCTTTGATTTTGGGCCGGTGTTCCGCGCTGAGAAAAGTAAAACACGCCGTCATCTCACGGAGTTCTGGATGATGGACGCAGAAGCCGCCTTCGTCGAGCATGAAGGCAACATGGCGATCCAAGAAGCGCTCATCTGCCGGATCGTGGAAGACGTACTCAAACATTGTCAGTCTGAGCTTAAGGTTCTTGGGCGTGATACGGCTCCACTTCAAAAAGTAAAAGCGCCATTTGTTCATCTCACTCACGCAGAAGCGATCGCCAAACTACGTGCCAATGGAAGCGATATTGGCGACATGGACGACTTGGGTGCTGATGATGAGACGTGGCTCACGCAGCAGTATCAGACGCCGATCTTTGTTGAGAAATACCCCGCGGCTGTCAAAGCGTTCTACATGAAGCGTGATCCTCAGGATGCGACTCGAGTCCTCAACAATGATCTCCTTGCCCCAGAAGGCTACGGGGAGATCATTGGTGGTTCACAGCGCGAGGACGATTACGAAACGCTGATGGTACGCATCGCCGAGCACAACCTCGATCCTAAGCCGTTTGATTGGTATCTAGATCTCCGCCGATATGGCTCTGTCCCGCATTCAGGATTCGGTTACGGTTTGGAGCGCATCGTCGCCTGGACCTGCGGGCTGCACCATGTACGTGAGACGATTCCCTTCCCACGAATGATTAATCGAATTACACCTTAGTATGAAGCCCTTTCAAATGATCCTATTCTTCGTGGTCGTGATCCTTGTAGCTGGTGTGGCCGCACTCTATTGGGGGAAGTCCATTGAAGAGGCGATGGTTCCCGTCGTTATTGAAGAATCCGTCCCAGAGCCGGTTGAGGAAGAACTTCCATCCGGATCGTATCTTGTGTTCGAATCTGTTCAGGTCACTGATCAAGGGACACAAGACTGGGCCAATGATGATACAGAGACGTATACGTTTTATCGAATGGCCTTGGAAGAGGGAAGATATCAAGCAAATCTTACAACGGATGATCTTGTTGAGTTTGCCGCCATCGAACACCCGTCGACTATCTCCGGGAGCCTCACGACGTACATCTTTGGCCAACATCTTTTGATGCACCGGTATCTTGCCGATGATCAAGACGGAATTTTGTCGCTTGATGGTGAGCTCGTTGAGACTCGGCCACAAGAATGGGGCACGATTCGCTCAAAGAATGGACGTTATCAAGTCGATTTTAAGATGAATCGAGGGGACGCCCGCGTTGCTGTCACACAGCTTATGGTTACTGACCTCGACACAGGATCGACCCTCTTGGAGAAAATGGTGAATCCGGCCGAATTAGATGGTGGATGGGATCTTGAACCTTTTGTCATCGATGACCAAGGGGAGTATCTCTATGTGCATGAGGTGTGTGGATGTGAAGCGACACTTCCTGGGATTTGGCAGGTAGAGATTGCTACCGGGGAGGTCACCAGAATAGATACACTCGTTGATCTTGATAGTTGGTTCCTTTCAAGTTTGGACGCTCAGGGTCGTGGCATGCTTGCCATTACTACCGGTTCCAAGCCAAGGACTGAAGGGCTTGGTGAGAATCTCCTTCCACCCACCACGATTCGCATCCTAGACCTCGATTCACTCGAGGTCGATGAGATTCTCGTTGACGAAGAACGTGTCTGGAATCAACCGTGGCTGGATCCGCAGGGAAACGACCGTTATGTTGTTCGACTCTGGGATGAGAGGGATAAGGTGTACCTCGTGAATTTCGAAGACCCCGAGATTTCGGAGGAGAATTATCTCACGGACGCTGTGGTGTTAGATTGGACTGGGGATTGGCTCGTTATGCAAGTTCAAGGTATTGACACTATTCTGATTAAACTCATCAATTTGGAAACACGCGAAGAAATCCTCATTGATCTCCCAGAACGGTCTCGTTACGTAGGTTCGATTGAGTTGAACTAAGTGAGCATATGAAAGAACGCCTATTGATTCGTGAACTTCAAAGTAAACTTGGGGAGACGGTCGTCGTTGCTGGTTGGCTTCATCGCCTTCGCGACATGGCAAAGTTTGGGTTCGCGATTTTGCGCGACCGAACGGGTCTCATTCAAGTTGTGCTCGATGCCGAGCAGCTCGAGAGTCTCCGAGGACTCCAAGTCGAGACCGTCTTGAAAGTAACAGGTACGGTTGTGAAGAAGCAATCGAAAGATCCAAATGCCAATGAAGTAGAAATTCAAGCAACAACCGTCGAGGTACTTTCACCCGTGAAGGATGTTGTGCCGGTGGAGATCAACAAAGAAGAAGTCGATGTTCAACTCGATACGCTTTTGGACAATCGTGTCGTGACTCTGCGGAATCCCAAACAGCGCGCGATTTTTCGCGTGCAAGCCTCGCTTGTTCACGGCTTTCGATCCTACATGGAAGGACAGGGCTTCACCGAAATCTTTTTTCCTGTTCTTGCGGGCGCGGCCAGCGAGGGGGGGGCGGAGTTTTTTCGAGTCGAGTACTACGGTCGTGAAGCAACCCTTACGCAGTCGGCTCAGCTCTACAAGCAGATTACGATGGGAGTCTACGAGGGGGTGTACGGCGTATCCTATTCGTTCCGTGCTGAGAAGTTTGCCACCTCGCGCCATCTGACCGAGTTTAACCAGCTTGAGTTCGAGGTCGGTTTTGTCGATTTTGACGAAGTGTTAAGTTATTCTGAAGCTGCCATTCGTCAGATGCTGAAAACGGTTAAAGAAGCATGCAAGCCAGAACTTGAACTTCTAGGCGTGACCCTTCCACCGCTCGGAGAGCATTTTCCCCGTATCAAACTTAAGGACGCGCTCCAAGCCTATAAGGATGAGGCGGGTATTGATGAAACAAGTGAGCCTGACCTGTCACCTGGAGCTGAGAAATGGCTTTCTCGCGAGTGGGGGCCTAAGCATCACAACTGTGGATTCGTGATCGTCACCGATTATCCGACCACGAAGCGTCCTTTTTACGCGTTGCGCGACCCTGCTGACCCGACCAACACCATCACGTTTGATCTCATTGGATTTGGGAGCGAGATTATTTCCGGCGGAATGCGTGTGAATAAATATGAGGATCAATTACAGGCGATTAAAGACAAGGGTCTTGATCCAGCTCAGTTCGAAGATTATCTCATGATGCATAAGTACGGAATCCCACCTGAAGGAGGATGGGGGTTGGGCCTACAGCGCCTTACACAGAACATTCTTGGATTGGATAACATTAAGGAAGCCACGATCTTCCCACGTGATGTCCAGCGTCTTCGACCATAATTCTGCTCTATGGACTGTATCTTTTGTCAGATTGCCAAGGGAGAGTCTCCTGCCCATGTGGTTTGGGAGGATGAACGCCATATCGCCTTCCTCTCCATCTTCCCAAATACTCCTGGTGTCACCGTCGTAATCACCAAGGAGCATTACGATTCCTATGCGTTTGCGTTGCCTGATGAAGTATTAGCTGGTCTCGTATTGGCTGCCAAGACCGTGGCCCAAAAGATCGATGCGGCGTTTGAAGATGTGGGACGGACGGGGATGGTGTTTGAAGGCTTTGGCGTCAATCACATCCACGCGAAGCTGTTCCCGCTTCACGGCACCAACGACTCAGAATGGAAGCAATATGCCTCGCCGGTCAACTCATTCTTCGAGAAGTATCCCGGGTATATCTGTTCGAACGACTCGGTTCGCGCGGATGACGCGTCGTTGGCTGAGCTGGCGAAACAAATCAAGAACAACATGCCTTCATAGAGGTTGATCAAACAAAACCCACTCTCATTGAGTGGGTTTTTTGTATAGAAAAAGCACCCGGGGGGTCCTAGAAGCTGTACACGCGTACAGCGTTGTCGTGGAAGAGATTCTGCTTGGCAAGCGGTTGTTCGTTGGGTGGCAGGCGTTCGACCGCATGGCGGATGGCCTGCAGGCAGGGCCAGAGCGAGTGAGTGACGCCTTCGCCCATATGACGATACGCTTGGTGTTCATCCGAATCCACCCAATGGTAAGGGTAGCGCGTGATGATGCGCGGCAGATGCAGGATGATCGGGAGGTCAAGTTCCAGCGCGACCGCAAGGATCTCAGGACGGAAGTATTGGTAAATCTCCGTGGCCGTCGGGATTGTCCTCGCACACCATGGCCGCGCGGTGGTAGATCCCACGATAGGTCTTGGCGAAGCGAAGCATTCGAATGTGCTTGCTCGGGAAGAATTGGGCATGCAGGTTGCGGGACTCCTCGAGCATCAGCCAGGGTAAGGTCGAGAGCATGTGACCGCGGCTGCGTTCGTCGATCTCCAGGACGTGCTCGGCCGCGTTATTGTGAGAGTGAACGTCGATTAGAACGGGTGGAAGCCATGAGAGTAGCGTCGACTGCCAAAGACGCTCTCTTTCGGTGAACTAGAGAGCATTGGCCAGGTACGAATCGCGAGGAATGTCCATGAATACCTCCACGCCGATCCTTAACTGCTTTCACTTGACAATTCAAAGATTTGCGTGAAATGATGCGCCCTCGTGGCAGATTTGCTGCGAGGTACCTTCATAATCGAAGGGGAACGTCATGTCTACGCACGCCGTCGGGGCTGTTCCGGTCATCACACCGGGAACGCAGGTCACGCTTCTGGGCTGGGTTACCAGACTTCGGGTTCACAGGAAGACCTTCTTCTGGGATCTCGTCACGGTTCACAATCACTCGCTGCAGGTGGTGGTGAGTCGTTCTTCGTTCCCGGAACGGTTCGTAGAACTTGCCGGTCTTCGGGTGGAAAGTTCTGTGCGTGTCACAGGTACGATCCATGAGGTCAACCGCGAACACCGCATCGAGCTGCAGGCAGAAGGAATCGAAGTGATCAGTGCCAGTACGGGGACCATCTCTCCGGGTCTGCGTGAGACCTTCGACCTCTTCGATCCTCGCTACGCCGATCACGTCCTCCAGAACAGGCATCTCTACCTGCGTCACCCCCAACTGGCGGCCATCACGCGCTTCCGTTCTACGGTCATGCGCGTCATGCGCCACTGGTTTGATGCCCACGGCATCATCGAGTTCACTGCGCCGGTGCTTACGCCTGTCCCGCTGTACGAAGACCGCACCGCGATCTCGTTCAAGCTTGCGGGTGACGCCGCCGATCAGGATCCCATCTTCCTCACGCAGTGCGTGGGGTACTACCTCGAGGCCGCGGTCCACGCGGTCGGTGCGGTCTACAACATGGGCCCGAGTTTTCGCGGCGAGCGCTCCAAGAGCCGTCGTCACCTGATGGAGTACTGGCACGTGAAGGCCGAGCTCCCCGACGGGGACCTCGAGACCATCATGGCGCTCACCGAGGACCTCGTGAGCACGACCATTGAGGCGTGTCGCGAGGAAGGGGAGCGTGTGGCGGCTCTGCTTGGAACGCGCTATGCGTGCAAGGAGGGCGAACCTCCCTATCAGCGCATCGGCTACCGAGAAGCGATCGCCTGCCTGCAGCAGCAGGGGCATCAGATCACGCTGGGCGAGGGCATCAGCGGCGACGGCGAAGAGGTGCTGGGTAAGCTGTTCGATGGTCCGTTCTGGATCGTCGGAAATCCCCGCACCATAGAGCCGTTCCCGTACGTCATCGATCCCAACGATCGGGAGCTCACGCGTACGGCCGACCTCATCTCTCCGGAAGGTTTCGGGGAGCTGCTGGGCACGGCCGAGAAGATCGTGCACATGGACATGCTCGACGAGCGCATGGCGGAGAAGGGCAAGGCGGGGGACCCCCGTTATGCTTGGATCCGACAGATGCGCGAGTACGGCATGGTGCCCCACATCGCCTTTGGCATGGGGCTGGAGCGCTTCCTGCGCTGGCTCGTTGGGGCGTCCCACGTCCGAGATACTATTCCGTTCCCTCGTGTTTTCCACCGTCCTGTTCAACCCTAGAATCCTGGAGAGAAGATGAACCGCACCCTGATTGGTATGCTTTCGCCACCCGAGACGCCCATGTCGGTCCGCATCTGCGGATGGCTGGCCTCGGTGCGCGACACCAAGAAGATGCTCTTCCTGGTGATCCGCGACGAGTCCGGGACCGTCCAGGTCTCGCTCTTCAAGCCCGGTAACCCGCAGCTCGCGCAGAAGATTCTGGAAACGCCCCGCGAGTCCGCGGTTATCGTCGAAGGAGTACTGGCGACCAACGAGCATGTCAAGCTGCGCGGCATGGAGATCACGCCCGACAGCTTCGAGGTGGTGGGTCTGGCCGAGTCGCCCCTGCCCATCGACGAGAACTCCGCACTGGACATGCGCCTGGACTGGCGCTACCTGGACCTTCGCCGGCCCCAAATGCGTCTGGTCTTCCGACTCCAGACCCTCATTGAGCACGCGATGCGTGATTGGTGGATCCGTAACGGTTTCACCGAGATGCACAGCCCCAAGCTCATGGGAGCCGCATCCGAAGGTGGAGCCGAGCTCTTCACCCTTCCGTACTTCGGCTCCACGGCCTCGCTCGCCCAGAGCCCGCAGTTCTTCAAGCAGATGGCCATGGCCTCCGGCTGGGGAAGGGTGTTCGAGATTGGACCAGTGTTCCGGGCCAACAGCTCGCACACGGTTCGCCACGACACGGAGTTCACCTCGGTGGACGCCGAAGTGTCTTGGATCGACTCCCACGAGAACGTCATGCAAATCGAGGAGGAGTGGCTCGCCTACGTCCTTCAGATCGTGCGCGACGAGCTCGGAGCCGAGATCCTCGAGACCTTCGGGACCCAAGTGGTCGTTCCCACCCTGCCGTTCCCGCGGCTCACCATGGAGGAGACGCTTCGAATCCTTCGCGACGAGATGAACCACACCCCCGAGCGTGACGGCGACCTCGACCCCCAGGGCGAACGCCTGATCGCGAGATGGGTACAGCAGCGGTATGGCCATGAGTTCGTCTTCGTGACCGACTGGCCGGCGCACACCCGCGCCTTCTACCACATGCGCGACGCGCAGGGTCGTTCCAAGAGCTTCGATCTTATCTGGAAGGGGCTCGAGGTGACCACCGGCGCCCAGCGCGAGCATCGGCTGGATGTGCTCACCGCCCAAGCGGTCGAGAAGGGAATCGACCTGGAGTCCATCGAGTTCTACCTCAACTTCTTCCGCTACGGCATGCCGCCCCACGGTGGCTTCGGCTTCGGCCTCACCCGCATGCTCATGCTCCTCACAGGGCTCGGCAACGTGCGGGAGGTGACCTACCTCTACCGAGGTGTCACGCGCCTCACGCCCTGACCCAAGGGTGCAACGAGCGGCTTTTCTCTGGATAAGCCGCTTTTCTATTTGTTTGGTACAATAGTCGGGTGTATGGCTTTTGAGGTGAAATTGGAAACATTCGATGGTCCGTTGCACGTGCTTTTGGAATTGATCCAGGGCGAGCACATGCCCATTACGGAAGTATCTCTTGCAGGTGTCACCGAGAAATATCTCGAGTACATGAACACGCATGAGGTGCCTCCGGCCGAGCTCGCGGACTTTTTGGTTGTGGCGACGAAGTTACTGCTCCTCAAGTCCCAAGCGATCCTCCCAATCGAAATTGAGACCGAGGAAGAAGATCCATCTACTCTGGCGCTTCAGCTCAGACTCTACAAGGAGTTTGTTGACGCCTCACGAACATTGGAGGAGCGATTCGACGGTGTCCTCTGGTCATTTGAGCGTGCCAATCCTGATGTGGTGAAGCTCGAAGTGGGCGAGGTGGTCACTCATTTGCGAGGGGAGGATTTGCGAGAATCATTTTCGGGATTGCTCAAGCGCCTAGAACCCTTTTTCAAACTGCAGACCGCTGCCATGGAACGGGTTGTCTCCGTGAAAGAGCGTTTGCGCGAAATACATGACGCCATTCTCTCTCGCACCAAGATGACCTTCCGTCAGATTGCAGAAGGGGGGAAGTCTAAGGTGGATGTCGTGGTGAGTTTCCTGGCTCTGCTTGAGCTGGTAAAGCAGCGCGCCGTCCAGGTAGTCCAGTCGGGGGTGTTTGATGAGATCGAGATTAAACGAGTTGATTAGTATGGTGACAACAACCATTGAAGCGGTTCTCTTTGCTGCGGCCAAACCCATCAAGCTTTCTGATTTGCGGAAGCACTTGGATGTTTCCGAGGAACTTGTGCGTGAAGCGATCGATGATATCGCCACGCGATTTAATGTAGAGGGTTCCGGAATCCATCTGATGGAGCAAAACGGCGCGGTGCAGCTTGTTTCAAACGCACGTGTTGGAGAGAACGTAGCGAAGTTTTTGAAAAAGGAGGCTTCTGGGCCACTCACGCGCCCAAGTCTCGAGACCCTCACCATTATTGCTTACCGCGGCCCGATCACGAAGCCGGAGATCGAAGTCATTCGTGGAGTGAACTGTTCACTGATCTTGCGTAACCTTCTTATTCGAGGATTTATCCTTGAGGAACAGGACAAGCAACGTCTTCAACCGGTGTACCACGTGAGTCACGAATTCCTTCAAGCCATCGGCGTGAATGCCCTTGGTGATCTCCCTGATTACGAGACATTCCGTCACAACGAGAAAATTGATGAACTCCTGAATCGCGAGCCAGATGAGCTCCAGGTATGATCGTGAAGCTCCTCACACAACTCATGTTGGCTTCGACCATATTACAGTTTCTTCCGGCTGATGCTGGTGATCTGGAAGCTCGAGCCACGCTTCCTGATGCTCCCACTCGGGCATTTGATTTGTTTGAAACATACGACAAGATTTCCTATCGGCTTCCTCAAGCCGTTGATCGCACCAAAGCTCCCGTGAAGCTCGTCTCATCTAGTATGGGGGTGGTGACCAGTGCGCAGAGTGCGATTGTCGTTGATCGTCGATCCCACGAAGTGTTGTTTGAGAAAAATGTGAGTGAGCCTCGGGCGATTGGTTCGATCACGAAACTCATGACCGCCTTCGTATTCCTGCAAGGGAATCCTGACCTCGATGGCCCTGCCACACTGACCGCCGAAGACATCCGATACGGGGCTGAACTCCACTTGGCGATTGGTGAGACGGTCACGGTACGTGATCTGCTCAGTGCATCCCTTGTGGGGAGCGATAACAGTTCTACCGCCGCGCTCGCCCGTCTTTCCGGTATGGCTTTGGGAGATTTTATTGCCCGCATGAATGAGACGGCTGCGGAGTTTGGCATGCAGCGAACCACGTTTGATGACACAACGGGCCTTTCGTCCAAAAACGTGTCCGTTGTTTCAGACCTCGCAATCATGTTTGATAAGATTTTGCAGAACGAAGCGATCGGGGAAATCACACAGCTTTCTTCCGTGACGATTATAGGCGGATCAGGAAGAATGTATGTTGTTGAATCTACGGATGAACTTCTTGGAACATTTGTGGATCAGGCACCGTATGACATCATTGGCGGAAAGACGGGATATCTTCCAGAAGCAGGGTATTGCCTAGGAACCGTTTTTTCCCATGAGAAGGGCGGGGAGCTTATCGTCGTCGTGTTGGGTTCAGATACAAAGCAAGGACGCTTTCAGGATGTGAAGTCTCTTGCCGTATGGGCGTATAAGACGTTTGATTGGTCAACGCTATGATAGAGACACTTCTTCACTGGTTGAATGGATTGCCTGCGGAGCTTATCGCGTTTGTGCTTGCCGCTATTCCTGTGACGGAAACAAGACTCGCTCTGCCTGTAGCTGTTTTCGTGCTCCAGCTTTCTCCGTGGGTAGCGTTTGTGTCCACGCTCGCCGGGAACCTCTTTCCCATGCCGTTTATCTTTCTGTTGTTAACGCCGGCTCTCAGGATCATTCATCAAACAATTCCTCGTCTGGACCAGTGGTTTGTGACCTGGCGAGAAACACAAGTAAAAAAATACGGAGAGAAGTATTCTAAGTGGGGAGCTTTTCTTCTCTTTCTTCTCGTAGTTGCGCCTGGTCCCGGAACGGGTGTCTGGACAGCAAGTGCCTTAGCCATCATCTTTGCCATTGATCGACGATTGGCAGCGCTCTCCATTATCTCTGGCGCGCTTATTGGAACGCTGACTATTTTGGCTGTGACTCAGGGGGTATTCACAGGGTTACAACTCCTATGAGAATCGCGATTGATGGAACAACATTGTGTGCGCCTGACGGTTCTCGGGGCGCAGGGATCGAACATTATTCCTGGTCGATCACGAAGGCTCTTCTTGAGGCAGGGAAGGACCATGAATTTTTTATTTCGACGCCGCCAGGCCTGAACCGTGTTCGGCGTCAGGAGCTATTAGAGACAACGACACGCGTCACCCTCTTGCCCTCATGGGGTCCCAGGATTTCGTTTGTCTCACGTCACGTTTTCCTTCCTGCACGATTTTTGCTGCGTCGACCTGATGTGCTATTTTGTCCGATTGGCCAAATTCCGCTGGGTTGGCGAGGAAAGAGCGTCATCACCATTCACGATTTGGCTATCTATGAACATCCCGAGTGGTTTCCATCGGAACAGAATTTTTCCACACGCGTTGTTGTCCCCAAGAGTCTAGATCGAGCAAGTCACATTATTGCCGTCTCCAGTGCTACACAAGAAAAGCTCCATGAGATGATGCCATCGACCGCGGGGAGGGTTCATGTGATACACGAAGGCGTCGACCTGAATGAAGCATATGCTGCGCTGTCCCAAACAGATTCTAACAGTACCCGATTTCCATTTGACCGAGACTTTGTTTTGTTCCTGGGCACCTTGGAACCTCGCAAGAACCTCCTGAATGCGTTTCGAGCATTTCACGCGTTTCTTGAAAGCCGTCCAGAACAAGCACAGCACGTTCGATTCATTGTTGCGGGAAAGAAGGGTTGGCACACACAGGAGATCGAAGCGGAGCTTGTCACGATTAACCGTGCCTGGAAAGAGGCGGAGCCAAATGGAGTCATTCAGTTTTTAGGACCAGTGACAGAAGAGGAAAAGTGGAATCTCCTCGCGCGCGCCTCCTGTCTACTGTATCCATCATGGGACGAAGGGTTTGGCTTGCCGCTCCTGGAAGCCATGGCGGTTGGGACACCAACGATCGCCTCCAATCGCGGTGCCCTCCCAGAAGTCGGCGGCGACGCAGCTGTTTACGTGGATCCAGAAGACATTGAAGCGATGAGTTTCGCGCTCACGCAGTGTCTGCTCATTCCTGAAGGCGTACGTGAAATTCGTGAGATTGGTATTGCGCGTGCCGCGGAGTTTAGCTGGGAGAGGGCCGCCCAGGAGACGATGAAGATTTTGGAGCAAGTAGGTCGAACAAAAAACGAGGCATGAGCCTCGTTTTATAATTTGGTTTGGAGATAGGCTATCAGGACGATTTGCGCCATGATGGCATAGTAGAGCGGGACATCGCCTTTTCGTTTGGTAAAAAAGTCATGAAAGAAAAAGTGGAATGTGTTGAACCAACGTAGAAAGCGGGTCTTGGTGATTTCGTAGATACCCACAAGGAGGTCCGGCAATACACCACCAACAATTCCCCAGGAGTAGGCTCGCATCGATTCAATGTCTCGTGTGTTGGCCAAGAGAAGAACGAAGATGATTGCCACAATCGCATCGACCATCACATAGGCGATGGCTTGTTTACGGCGACGTTTGTGAACTTTGAAATTATCCGCGATGCCTGTATCGCCATGAGGAATCATGTCGATCAAGAGATGTGAGATAAACCCGAAAATAAAAGCAAGCAATGGACTTCCCGTTGCATGGCCGATGACAGCGCCTAAGGTCGCATGGGTCGTAAGGGTCATAATGTACCGAAAGAATAGCATACATTGGCAAATCAAAAAACCTCGTCGTTTCGACAAGGTTTTTTGGTTGCGGGGGCCGGATTTGAACC
>SXGT01702765.1_pt1 | contig 15600 bp, 10 predicted proteins | sample 3176221 | NCBI WGS metagenome assembly SXGT01 (sample SAMN11356862, study PRJNA531348) | freshwater metagenome | isolation source: freshwater sample F1-120 | place: China: Fuxian Lake, Yuxi | collected 2017-12-25
GGCGAGATGTCGCTGGTCGGCCCGCGGCCGCTCCCCGAGCGCGACTACCTGCTCCTCGACGACCTCCACCGCAAGCGCTATCTGGTGTTGCCCGGGATGACGGGCCTGTGGCAGGTGAGCGGGCGCGCCGACCTCTCATTCGACGAGCTCGTGCGGCTCGACTTCTATTACATCGAGACCTGGTCGGTCTGGCTCGACCTCGTCATCCTGGTACGCACGATTCCCGCCGTGCTGCTCAGGCGAGGGGCGTACTAGGTGGACGAACCCGATCCCGACGAGCTGCTCGCCCGGCTCCGTGACGCCGCCGGGGAGCCGCCCCTGCCGCCGCTGCGCATCGCCGACCCTGCCCCATCGGCCCGTGACGGCGTGGCCGGGCGGGCCGTGGGCGGGTCGCGACGCGCGGTGATGCGGCTCATCACCCCCGCCCTCGCGGACCTGCTCGCGCAGCTCGAGGCCGATCGCCACCGCATGGAGGCCGAGATCCGCAGGCTCGATGAACGCATCGCGTACCTCGAGGCGCGGGTGCCGGCCGACCCGGCCGACTGACGGCCGCAGCCGCGATGTCCATCGTATTCGTGGTGCAACGCTACGGCGCTGAGGTCGCGGGTGGTGCCGAGGCCCTGTGCCGCGATACGGCGCGCGCTCTGGTCCGGGCCGGCGAGGACGTCACCGTGTTCACCACCACGGCGCGCGACTACCTCTCCTGGGAGCCCTTCTACCCGACCGGAGACTGGATCGACGACGGCGTGGTGGTGCGCCGGTTCGCGGTAGACCTGCCGGACCCGCGGCGCTCTGCGGCGCTGGTGCGCCATCTGGGCCTGAGCCCGGGCGATCCGGCCCGGGAGGCCGAATGGGCCAAGGCGCAGGGCCCGGTATCGCGGGACCTTCTGGCCGCTCTGTGCGACCCCGGGCATCGGAGTCGCACAGAGCGGGGGACCGCGCCCGCCCATGGGGTGGTCGCGTGCTGGACCTACCTGTATGCGACGTCGCAACTCGCCATGCCGCTCGTGCGGGACCGGGCGATCCTCGTGCCGCTCGCGCACGAGGAGCCCATGCTGCGCTTTGATCTCACGCGCGGGGTCATCCGGATGGCAGGGGTACTGGCCTTCATGACTCCCGAGGAGCGCCGGCTGGTGGAGCAGGCCGTGGGCGTGGGCGATACCCCGGGCGTGGTAGTGGGCGCCGGGCTCGATCCCTCACCTGATGGCGACGCCACCCGGGCCCGTGCGGCACGCCCCTTGCCCACGCGCTTCGCGCTCTACCTGGGACGGGTGGATGCTGCCAAGGGGGTGGACGCCCTCATCCGTGCGCATGCCGGCTACCGCGACGCGGGTGGCCCGGTGGGGCTGGTGCTCGCGGGCCGTCAGGTGCCCGGCCTCCGGCTACCTGGATGGGTTACCGCCACGGGCTTCGTGAGCCCCCAGGAGCGTGCCGACCTCCTGGCCGCCGCCGAGGTGGTGGTACTGCCATCGCCCTACGAGAGCCTGTCGCTGGTGGCACTCGAGGCGTGGCGCGCGGGCCGTCCGACCCTCGGATACGCGCGCGCGGACGGGGTCGCGGGCCAGACGGCCCGCTCGGGGGGTGGGCTCCTGTACACCGGGCCGCAGACCTACGGACGCCAACTCGCCCGTCTGGCGGCGGACCCCATCGGACGTGAGGCCATGGGCCGGGCCGGGCGCGCCTTCGCTGCGGAGTGGACGTGGGACGCCTGCGTGGCGCGCTGGCGGGAGGTAGTCGCCCTGGCGGGGGCCATCTAGCGGACGTGGCGTCGCGGAATGCCATCCCGCCAGCACACGGCGGTGAAGTGCGGGATCGCGATCCCCGCCGGTAGGTGATCGGTACCTGCGTCCGGGTCTGCGGAGAAGCGCTGGACGTGATGGGTCACGCATGCCTGCCCGAAACCGTGGAGCGCCAGGAGGTCAGTGACGACTGCGGGCCGCCCCGAGGGCGAGGCGAACGAGGTGCTGGGCTCGGACAGGCCCACGCCCGGTGTGTCGTCGCGGAAGTGCCGGTGCTGCCAGTCGGCCTCGGTGACCACGAGTACGTTGCAGATGTCGGCGACGACACGCAGTACGGCCGACGGGTTGTCAACGTGCTGGAGCACATTGCCCAGGATCCCCACGTCGAACCGGCCGAGGTCGTCTGCCAGGGATCCCACGGGGCCGGTCCACAGCCGCGCGGATGACCCGAGCGCGGCATGGCATTCCCAGAAGCTCTGCCGTACCGTGGACCGCATCGTGCGCACGGCAGTGCGCTCCTCGTCGCTGAGGTGTGCGATGGGATCGGAATCGGCATCGTGCGGCATGGTGAGCAGGTCGACCACCACCACTCCGTGGGCCCCACGCTGTTCGGCGGTCAAGCCCAGCAGTCCCGTTGCCGTCCCTGCATCGAGTACACGCCGCCCCCTGAGGGCGACGCGGCCCAAGTACTCATTGATGTCACCGATCGACCACTGACCGGGGGTCATCCGGCCGTCGGGGAGCGCAACCGAGTGATAGAAGCGCACAGGGTCGTCGTCGTTGAGGTGTCGGCTCAGGTGCACGCGCGCCGGGTGTTCACTGTCTGTGACCCGGTGCCTGCGCATCCGGCGTTGGGTGGTCCGACGAGCGCTCTGGTCATCCGATAGGCGCGTCGCCATGAGTCCCTGCAGCGCGGAGGCGATGAACGCCCCGGCCCTTCCCGGCGAGTGGCTCTGCTCAATGCGCTCACGGCCCGCGCGGCCGCGGGCGGCAGCGGCGATGGGGTCGGCTCGGACGGCTCGCAGCAGTCCGGCCGCGGCCGAGATGTCCGGGGACGCCCATTCGCCGCCCACCGGGTACGGAGCCGCATCGTCGGGAATGGGCGTGAGCGTGAAGGGGACGGGGAATGCCGTGGTGTCGTCCATGAACTCGGTGTTGCCGCCGTAGGCCGTCGCCACGACCGGGCGGCCGTACGCCATTGCCTCGGCGAGGGTGATGCCAAAGCCCTCGGATCGGTGCATCGAGAGCATGCAGTCACACCCTGCGATGAGCGCGTGGACGTCCTCAATCGGCCACGAAGCCGCGATGATGATCACATCGTCGCGGTCGCGGGCGGCGTAGCGAATGCGGTTGAGATCGGCGGCATGCCCATCGGCTCCGAAGATCTTCATCACGAGCAGCGCACCGTCGGTGGGTGCGAATGCCCGCCGGTAGGCGTCGATTGCGCCCAGGGGGTTCTTGCGCGCATGCCCGCCCTGCAGTGACAGGACACTAACGACGAGGAACGTGTGATCTGTGGCCCCGACCTCGCGCCGGACCCCTGCACGTGGGTTCGCCGTGACCGTGAGTGCGAGCGGCATCACCCTCACCGGGAGTTCCGTGCGGGCGGCGATGGCACGGCGGGCGAACTCGCTGCCGGTCCATACCTCATCGACGGCGGTGAAGGACGGGTCGAATGCGGCCGGGAGTACGTCGGCCTCCCACCACCACAGCCCAATCCTGTAGCCACCGCGCAGATCCGGGCCAAGCACGTGCTGGTCAACCGCGACTGCGGCGTCCATGGGTACGCACACGAGGGTGACCTCGTACCGGGCGTCGCCGATGTCGCTCCATGGGTGGTCCGCATCGTGGCCGGAGTGCTCGATGTTGTAGGTCGAGTGCGGGATGTCCGCTCGCGCAAGTGATGCGGCCACGAGGCGCGCCGCCATGCCGATACCGTTCCGCGCCGTGAGGTATCCGACCAAGTTGATCCCTGGCGTACGTGTCCCCTCTCCGGGCGGTCGGATGCGTGCGTCGGTGGGTGATGTCCATGCGCACCCGTCCGAGAATGCCATCGCGCCGTCCCGAAAGGGATTGGGAGGCTCGGGCGACCCATCACGCTCGCTCGCCAGCAGTGCCTCGCGGTAGTGCCGACGTTCCTGAAAGGACACCTCGAGGCCCGGGACGCGGCCCAGCCCGGCATCGGTCGCGGGCTCCTGCCCGTGGCCGGCGGCGAGAATGGCCGCGCCGTAGTCGTCGAGGAGTGCATACACGGCCAGTCCATCCGTCGCGCGGAAGGGGTGGATACGGTTCTGGTAACGGGACGGCGAATGGGGCACCTCAGGGTCGTAGCCGCTCGCGTGATGGAAGACGAGCGGCTCGCCGTCAACCGTCCACTGGCCCTCACGGTGTGCGATGCGTCGTTCCGGCATGTTCCACCAGCCGAGGTTGACGCCCGGGTGGCGCAGCACCTCGTGCGCGAAGTACCCGGGAACCATGTCGATCCACCGCTGATCCACGAATCGGGACGAGTCGGCCTGATTCAGGCAATCACGTCTGACGCGCTCGGACCACCATGGGAGAAAGCGCGGGTCAGCCGTCCGGCCGACCCCGATGTAGCCGAGGTTGAAGATGCCGCCCCGGAGGAGGACGTCTTCCACGCTCTGGACTCCGCTCCGCCAATGGTGGGGTGGCGCTGTGAGGTGCGGTGTCAAGACGATGCCGTGCTGTCTGACCAGGGCATCGATGAAGCGCGGGTCGCTGTGGAACCTGATGTCGGCGTCGAGGTAGTGCACGCTCGCCGACACCTCCAGCAGATGGGCCAGCAGCATCGGCTTGGCGGCGCAGCACAGTTCGAAGGCGTCGTACGCGGTCGCCAGGCGGTGGAACTCGTCCTCCGCGAACAGGTCGTGGGGCGTGAGCACCTCGAAGGTTTCGCCCCGGAGATCATCCGGGACGGCATCGATGACGAGCGCAACCACCCGGCCGTCAGGGGCATGGTCAAGGAAGGACTGCGCCAGCACGCGCGCACGCGGCAGGTGGGTGCGCGTGCAGATGGTTGCGATGAGCATCGTGGCGTCACGCATCCCTAGAAAAGGATGTAGGGAGTCACCCGGGATTGCCGGGCGTTATCCGTCTGCGTCCATGCGTGGAAGGCGGCGCGATCCCGGCCCAGCGGGTCGGGGAAGGCCGTGGCCAGGTGCTCGGAGCGTCTGTGCGCCTCGATCCACTCCCGGGTGATGGCCGGTTGCCCATTGTCTCCGGGGGCGTCGAGATACGCCTGGAACGAGCGGGGGCCACTGCGGAATGGATCACCGAACCGCTCCCGGCCCGCGCCCATCTCCGCATAGACATGTCGGCCGGCATCCGGTACCGGTGCCCCATCCTCGAAGTGGCCGAAGCCATAGGGGGCGGATCTCCACACTGCTCGTCCCTCGCGCTCAAGCGCGGCACCGTACTGCCGGTACGCGGGCTCGAGACCGGGCACCTGGTCCAGGCTCAGGAGGTCTGGGAAATACTGCACCATGGAGTCGGGGTACTCCGGGACGAACCCGGAGAAGTGAAGGTGCCTGCATGCCCTCGCATCGATGGACATGCGCCCGTCCTCTGTGGGGGACTCCCACCCCGGGATCCGCCAGAATGAAACGTTCAGCCCGGGGTCGGTGAAGCGCGCCCAGTTGACGACGAACGACGGCACCATCTCGAGCCAGCGCTGGTCGAAGTGCTGTGCGTCGGACAGGCGGTGCCTGCAACCAACCTCCATCATGGACATCCACCATCTGAGGAAGGCGATGGCCTCATCGCTGCCCGTGGCGCCGATCAGGCCCCCGTTGTAGGCCCCCGCTTCGACGACCCGGTCCTCGATGAAACGGCCCGTCGCATCATCCGCGTCCACGGGCCCGAGGAAGTGGGGTGAGATGGTCAGTGACCGCCGGGACACCTGCTCGTCAACGTCGGGCATCGGTGCGAGGACGACCGCATCCGGATCGGTGAAGATGACTGCCTCGGCTCCGTGCGCCAGGGCGTGGAGCAGCAGGCCCGGCTTCGCTGCTGCGGATAGTTCCTTGCAGGTGTGGGTCATGAGCCATGACGGCGCCATGCCGACGTCCTTGGGGAAGAGCACGTCGTACGGCTCGGCGGACATGTCGACGTCCGGGGGTGGCGTGTCGGTGATGAGCACCGTCATGCGGCGGCCGGGGTGATGCGCGGTGAACGACGTCGCGAGTACGCGAACCTGTGGCAGGTAGTTACATGCTGCTGCCGTTACCCATGTCGCGCTCGCGTGCATGGTCATTCCGCCATCGGGCCGGTACCTGCCAGCAGTTCCTCCCGGAACGCTCTCAGGTAGAGGTCAAGGGGCGGAGGCAGCCCCCGTGCCAGCCGGCCCGGTACGTAGCGGGTGAGCACGTCGGGCTCCTCGGCCCGGAAGCCACTGAACCTCAGGACCGCGACATCGTCATCACCCGCACGAAGGTGCCCGGGCGTCCCGTTGATGCCGCGGTCGGCGATGTTCCAGTGCCCGGCATTGAGGCCGGCGCCGCGAAGGATGGCGACGTCGTCGAACATCATCGGGATGAGGTCGAGCCAGCGCTGCTCGTAGTGGCGCCCACGGATGACGTCCCACTCGCATTCGGGTTGCAGCCGCGACTCCCACCATCGCAACGCACGGCGGGCGTCACTCGTGTCGTTGACGGCGATCACGCCGCCGTTGAATGTGCCGGCCAGCATCACGTCCCGGAGGCGCTCGGAGGCGTCGGGGCCGACCGGCGGGGTCAGGAGATGGGGGGTGAGGCCAATCCCTGCGGTACCGAGGCCATCGAGGATGGGTTCAAGCGATCCGACCACCATGCTCTCCTGCTTGATGAAGACCAGTCGCCGATGGCCTTCGCGCAGGAGGTACAGGATCAGCGAGGGTGTCAGCGCGTATTCGAGCGCCACGCCCTCGTGGCCCGCGCGCCATTCCGCGGCCGCGCCGTTCAGGACGTCCTCCATGGAGACCGCCGTGAACGCCATCCCGGCCGGATCCGGCATGTGGTCAGTGATGAGCGCGATGACCGTCGTACCGGGATGGACCCGCGCCACAGACCGTGCGAGCGCGTGCGCGTGGCCGATGGTCGCCCGCGACGCGATGGTGCACACCGTTGCATCGAGCACCCCGTGCCGCGTGGTCGCGGCGTCGATCACGCTGACGGCCATCCGTCCATCAATGCGGCGTGCGTACTCCAGAGCGTCCGCTGCCGCTTCCGCCGCGTTGTGCGCCCGGTCCGTGGCGAGCAGCACCCGCCGCTCGTGTTCGCGCATCGTCGCCCCGGCGATGTCGAGCGTCCTGAGGACCGCGGTGTCCACCTCTGCACGGCGTCGCAGGTACGGCCGGAGCACCCGCAGGTAGGCGCGACGCATGAGTGCGCCCGGGCGGTTCCCGGAGGCGCCCCACGGGGTGCCTCCGCCCTCACCGATGCACCGCCGCAGGTCGTCCGCGGCGCGCGCGAATCCGTCACGCGAATCCACCCCGTCCGGTGGGGATGGGAACTCACCCGGATGGCTATCCGCTCCCGGCAATGCATGCCGGTCCTCGCGTGTCATCGGGGTGGGGTACTAGCCATCGTCGCGTGGTGCGTCGGCCAGCATCGTCTGGTAACCGGCCAGCACCGCCCGGTCGGAGTCGGCCACGATGGGCTCACCCCGCAGGGCATCGCCGCAGCGCGCGCGGATGAGGTCGACCAGCAGGCCGGAGGCCATCCACTCGAATCCCGGCGGCACATCCACGCGGATGCGCACCCAGTGCAGGCCGTCGCCGATGTCGTCGGTGCGGGTGATGAGCGGGGATGACGAGAACCGCACGCCACCCGGGCCCACCAGATCGGCAGCGTCCGCCACCGCACGGGCGACCGGTGCGACGTCGGTGACCAGTACGCCCACCTCCATGTCGCGCGGCGCGTGGGAGACGCGCTGGGCGGCTTTGACCTGCGCGTTGGGAACGAAGAGCACGTCGCCGTTCAGTGTGCGCAGCGTGGTGGCGCGCAGGCCGGCCCGCTCGACGATGCCCATCGGGACCGTGCTCTCCAGCACCACGAGGTCACCGACTGCGAACTGGCCCTCGAACAGGATGAAGAAGCCCGCCACCACGTCGGCCAGCAGGCGCTGCATGGCGAAGCCCAGCACCAGGAGGACGAACGCCGAGCCCGAGATCGCCGCCACGCTGTCGGCTCCGAAGATCGCGGCCACCGCGGCGATGATGGCGGCGAGGATGACGACGTAGATGACGGCCGTCGCCAGCGCTCCGATGGCCGTCCCGCGCTGGCGGGCGGCGACGGTCCCGCCCTGGCGCATCACCCGCGTCACCGAGCGCCGCTCGATCGCCCGCACGATCCAGATGCAGATGGCCGCGGCCAGCACGATGGCACCGATCCAGATGAGCGTCTCGGCCCAGTCGGGCAGCCAGGGCACATCGGTGGGGGTGGACCCGTCCATGGGCAGCGCGGTCAGAGGACCGGCAGGTACCGCTCCATCTCGAAGGGCGTCAACTGCACGCGGTACTCCTCCCACTCGGCGCGCTTGATCTCGACGAACCGGGCATGGGTGTGCTCGCCGAACGCCCGCAGCAGCAGTTCGGACGCCGCGCCGATCTCGATGGCCTCACCGAGGTTCTCGGGCAGGTTGTCGATGCCCGCCCGCGCGCGCTCCTCGGGGCCGAACTCGTAAAGGTTCGTCTCCATCGGGGCGGGCAGCTCGTACCCCTTCTCGATGCCGTCGAGGCCGGCGTGCAGCATCGCGGCGAAGGTGAGGTAGGGGTTGCAGGCGGGGTCGGGTGAGCGGAGTTCGGCGCGCGTGGCGCCCTCCCGGCCCGCGTGGTACATCGGCACCCGGATCAGCGCCGACCGGTTGCGGCGACTCCACGCGATGTACACGGGCGCCTCATAGCCCGGCACCAGCCGCTTGTACGAGTTGACCCACTGTGCGAACACGCACGACAGCTCCCGGGCATGGCGCAACTGGCCCGCGATGAAGGCCTTCGCGTCGGCCGACAAAAGGAACTCATCCTCCGGGTCGAAGAAGGCGTTCTGCTCACCCCGGAACAGGCTCTGGTGCGTGTGCATCCCCGAGCCGTTCTCGCCGGCGAGCGGCTTGGGCATGAAGGTGGCGTACACCCCGTGCCGGTGCGCGACCTCCTTCACCACCGTGCGGTAGGTCATGACGTTGTCGGCCATGCGCAGGGCGTCGTCGTAGCGCATGTCGATCTCGTGCTGGCTGGGCGCCACCTCGTGGTGGGAGTACTCCACGTGGATGCCCATGGCCTCGAGGGCCAGCACCGTGTCGCGTCGCAGGTCGCTCGCCGCGTCGAGCGTGGTGAGGTCGAAGTAGCCCCCGCGGTCCAGCGGCTCGGTGCCGCCCCCCGACTTGAAGTAGAAGAACTCGAGTTCGGGCCCGATGTAGAAGTGGTCGTAGCCCATCGTCCGGGCACGCTCCACGGCGCGCCGGAGGATCTGCCGGGGGTCGCCCTCGTACGGCTCTCCGGTGGGCAGTTGGATGTCGCAGAACACCCGGGCGACGCCCTGCTCCGCCGGGCGGTACGGCAGCACCTGGAACGTGCCGAGGTCGGGCATGGCGACCATGTCCGACTCCTCGATGGCGTTGAAGCCCGTGATCGAGGAGCCGTCGAAGCCCATGCCGTTCTCCATGGCGTGGGGAAGCTCCTCGCGGGTGACCGCGAAGCTCTTGATCTGGCCAAGGACATCCGTGAACCAGAACCGGATGAACTTGATGTCCCGCTCCTGGACGAGCGCCAGGATCTCATCTCGTGTCATGTGCCCTCCTCGGCCGCGACGCTACCGGACCCCGGTGCCCGGGGAGGGTGAGCGGCAGCGCAGGAGCCCGTCACCGGGGCTCGCCCGCCGCCGGGGTCCGATCACCCGTGCGCCCCGGGACGACGAGGGGCGCCCTCTCGGGCGCCCCTCGGGCTCGCTGCATCCTGCACCGGCAGGGTCACTTCACGAACAGCATCTCCTGGTACTTCGGGAGCGGCCAGAGGTCATCGGCCACGATGCCCTCGAGGCGGTCGGCGGTCTCGCGCACCGCGGCCATCGCGGTGAGCACCGTGTCGCGCATGTAGGCGGCGTGCTTGATCGCGGTGCCGGCCGGGTGCTTGGCGTTTGCGGCCTCGAGGACCTTGAGGCGGGCGACCAACTCCTCGGTGAGCCCGCGCACCTCGTCGGTGACCGCGTCGATGCCGGCGTCCTCGCACATCGCGATGTGCCGGAGGGCTGCCGGGAGGATGAGCGTGCGCGCCATGTTGGCCGCGGTCTCCGCCTCGATGTTGACGTTGGTGATGTACTGCTCGACGAACACCTCGTACCGCGCGTGCAGTTCGCGCTTGTCCAGCACCTTGTACTTCGTGAACACCTGGACGGTGGCCGGCGTGATGAACTGCGGCAGCGCGTCCGGAGTGGTGCGCAGGTTGGGCAGCCCGCGCTTCCCGGCCTCGGCGTGCCACTCCTCGGTGTAGTTGTCCCCATCGAACACGACGCGCCGGTGTGCCGAGTACACGTCGCGGACGACCTCGGCGACGGCGGTCTCGAGCGCCGCGCCGCGCCGCGCCAGGCGCTTCTTCAGCTCGGCGGCCATGTAGTCCACCGACTCGGCCACGATGGTGTTGAGGACGGTGTTGGGCAGGCCCAGCTCCTGGGCGGCACCGATCGCGCGGAACTCGAACTTGTTGCCGGTGAAGGCGAACGGGCTCGTGCGGTTGCGGTCGCCGGCGTGCAGCGGCATGTGCGGCAGCACGGGGGTGCCCAGCCCGAGGAAGGACCTGGGCGTGGACTTGTGCGCCTTGCCCTTCGCGATCGCCTCGAACACGCGCTGGATCTCGGCGCCCAGGTAGATCGAGATGATCGCCGGCGGGGCCTCGTTGGCACCCAGGCGGTGGTCCTGACCGGCGTTGGCGACGGTCGCGCGCAGCAGGCCCGCGTACTTGTCCACCGCGCGGATGACGGCCGCGGCGAAGAACAGGAACTGCAGGTTGTCGTTCGGCGTGTCACCCGGGTCGAGCAGGTTCGCCCCGGTGTCGGTGCCCATGGACCAGTTGTTGTGCTTGCCCGATCCGTTGACCCCTGCGAACGGCTTCTCGTGCAGCAGGGCCACCAGGCCGTAGTGGCGGGCCAGCCGCTTCAGCGTCTGCATCAGCAGGTGCTGGTGGTCGGCCCCCACGCTGGAGATCTCGAAGATCGGCGCCACCTCGTACTGCGCCGGTGCCACCTCGTTGTGGCGGGTCTTGATCGGCACGGCCAGGCGGGCCAGCTCGTGCTCGACCTCCATCATGCAGGCGAGCACCCGCTCCGGGATCGACCCGAAGTAGTGGTCGTCGAGCTCGTGGCCCTTGGGCGGCTTGGCCCCGAAGAGCGTGCGCCCCGTGTTGATGAGGTCGGGCCGCTCGTAGTAGTACTGCTCGTCGATCAGGAAGTACTCCTGCTCGGCGCCGATCGTCGTGAACACCCGGTGGACGTCGTGGTCGCCGAAGAGGTCGAGGGCCTTGAGCGCCGCTGCGTTGAGTGCCTCCATCGACCGCAGGAGCGGGATCTTGTTGTCCAGCGCCTCGCCGGTCCACGACATGAACCCCGTGGGGATGCACAGCGTGGCGCCGTTGGGGTTCTCGAGGATGAACGCGGGGCTCGTCGGATCCCACGCCGTGTAGCCGCGGGCCTCGAACGTGGCGCGGATGCCGCCGGTCGGGAACGACGAGGCGTCGGGCTCGGCCTGGATCAGCTCGTCGCCCGAGAACTCCGCGATCGACGTGCCCTCACCGGTGGGGCCGAAGAAGGAGTCGTGCTTCTCGGCGGTTGAGCCGGTGAGGGGCTGGAACCAGTGCGTGTAGTGCGTGGCCCCCTTCGCAAGCGCCCAGTCCTTCATGGCCGACGCCACGGCATCGGCGATCGACGCGTCGAGCTCGGTACCCCGCTCGATGGTGGCCTGCAGCTTGCGGTACACGCTCTTGGGCAGGCGCGCGCGCTGGGCGGCGGGGCCGAAGGCGTTCTCACCGAAGGCGTTGTTCTCCGGCAGCGTCAGGTCGACCACGTCGATGGCGGGGCCATCTGTGAGCCATTGCGCGGCCGCCAGGTTCTTGTGTCGGGTCGGCATGAGCGGGTCCATCCTCCTCGAATCGGTCGCGAGAAGGATAGGAGCGCCCCTGGTGGGCGGCTGTCTCGCGGGGGCCAATAAGCGTGCACGGCCATTATCCATGTGCACAAGCCCATTCGCCTCCCCTTGCCGACGGGGATGGGGTCATTCATGCTTGGCGCGTGAGCACCCGCACCACGTCCCGGACGGCGGCCACCTCCGCCACCAAGTCGCTGGCCGAGCTTCTGGCGCTGCCGGCGCTTGCCGGTGCCACGCTCGAACCCGATGGCACCCGTGATCAGGTGCACGTGGGGGCCGTGGTGCTGGATGATCCGGCGGCCCGCCCGGAGGAGGCGGCCCTGCTGGTGTCGGTGGCCGGTGTGCCCGATCCCCTTCCGCCGGGCGTGGTGGCGGTGCTGACGCGCACGGCATCGGGAGATGCGGGCGTGCCCGTCATCCGCATCCCCGACGACCGCCCGTGGGGCGAGGTGATCGCCGCTCTCCAGTCCTTCATCTCGGGGCAGGCCCGCGAACTCGAGGCCCGGGATGCGCTGCGGCGCGTGCTCATCGCCGGACTGGGGGCCCCCGGTATCGCCGAGGCGGCCGCCGAGGTGCTGGGCTCACCGGTCGCGATCGTGGACGAGTACCTCGACATCCTGGGCAGCGCGCGCCTCACCGACGTCCGCGCGGACGCCCTCGCCGATGCCATTGAGGAGGCACGCACCCACGGCCCGGCCTCGCTGCTCGGGCCCTTCACGCAGGCGGGGATCACCGGCGCACACATCGTCCGGCTCCAGAGCACGGGCGTGGACGACCTCCCGGGCGTGCTGGTGACATGGGGCACTCAGCCCGCGGCATCCGACCCGGCCCTCGGGGCACTGGCGGACGCGCTGCTGGTGGAGCGGCGTCGCGAGGACACCCGGGTGGATACCGAGGCCCGCCTGCGCGGTGAGCTGGTGGAGGAGCTGCTCGCGGGCGAGGTGGTCAGCCGTGAGTCATTGGTGCGCCGTGCCCGTCACCTGGGGGCCGATCTCTCGGCCGGGGCGGTGGCGCTGGTGGGACGGCTGCAGGATCCGCACGAGGACGGCCGGGTCATCACCGACCCGCGCCTGATCCGCCGGTTCATGCAGCAGACACGCGGGGTGCTCGAGCTGCACTGGCCCAAGGCGCTCGTCGACTGGCACGAGGGCCTGCTGGTGGTGCTGCTCCCGCACCGCAGCGAGGCCGCCCGCGAGGAGGGCCCCGAGGCGCTGGCGCACACCCTGGCGCGGCGGCTGCTGGCGGCCACGGGGCCGACCGTGCCGGGCCTCACGCTCACCCTCGCGCTCTCGCGCCAGCAGGATGATCCCGAGCGGCTGGGTTCCGCCATTGACGAGGCCCAGCTCGCCCTGTCAATCGGCGAAAAGCTCGGGCGCGCGGGCGAGGTGGTCACCTTCGATGAGACCGGCACCTACAAGCTGCTGTTCCAGGTGTTCGCGGATCGTCCCGAGGAACTCGAGGCGTTCTACGAGCAGACCATGGCCCCGCTGGTGCGCTACGACGAGCAGTACCAGACCGAGTTGGTGGCCACCGTGTCCACGTACCTCGACCTCGACTGCAACCTCGCGGCCACCGCGCAGACCCTCTACACCCACCGCCACACCATCCGGTACCGGCTCGATCGCATTGCTGAGCTGGCGGGGCTCGACATCGGCAAGACCGATGACCGGGAGAAGCTGTCCCTGGGGCTCAAGGCCATGCGCCTGCTCGGGCGCCGGGTGGCGCCACCCATGCGCGAGAAGCCCCAGCACGGCACCAAGGCCGCGAGGGGCGCCAGGGGCTGAGGGAAGGGCGTGCACCCGTCTGCCCTGCCGCGCGGCACCGGCCCGGCGGGTGCCGCCGCACACCTCCGGGGTGGGGGTGGTGCTGCGCCGGCGTGGGGATGTGTCTGGCTACCGGATGGGGGTGGTGTGGTGCCCCGGTGCGCTCCCTGTCGCCTACGCCCCGTCGCCGGCGTGGGCGAGGGCATCACGCAGGCGCCCGGTGATGGGCCCCGGTACGCCGTCACCGACCGGCGCGCCGTCCACGGCGAGCACCGGGGTGACCCCGGCCAACCCGCTGGTCAGGAACATCTCGTCGCAGGTGCGCCACCCGGCCTCGGGGATGTGGCGCACGCAGGTGGGAATGCCCTCGGCCCCGGCCGTCTCCAGCACGACCTCGCGGGTGACCCCGCCGAGGATCCCCTCCACCGGCGCGGTGAGCAGGGTGGCGTCCGCCACGATGAAGACGTTGGCGGAGTCGGCCTCACCCAGGTGCCCGGCATCGTCGAGCAGCAGGGCGTGGTCGGCGCCTGCGGCCACGGCGCGGCGGTGGGCCAGGCGGTGCCCGGCGAAGGAGAGCGTCTTGTGCTCCCGGATCTCCGCGCCCGGCCACCAGGCGCCGGTGAGCGAGATGACGGTCACCCCCGGGCGGGGATCCTGCGCGTAGGGGGTGGCCTCCACCAGCAGCGTCGGCCGGGAGGTGACGGTCACCCGGACGCGGTGGGGGTCGCCGCCGATCTCCCCGAGCACCGCTGCGACGGCCGCGCGTACATCGGTGCCGGACGGCGTGGGCGCGAGGCCCAGGGCCTCGATGGATGCCTTCAGGCGCGCGAGGTGGCGCTCGAGCAGCGGCACCCGCCCCTGCGTGGCGCGCATCGTCTCGAACAGGCCGTCGCCCCAGCGCACGCCCGGGTCGGTGATGGGCAGCGCTGCCCGGTCCGGCGGCACGAGCGCCCCATCGAGCCACACGACGTGGCTCATGGCGCCCCGCCCCCGATGGCGGCGAGGAACGGCGTGGCCTTGCGCCAGGCCTCCTCGCGCTCGGCCACGGGATCGCTGTCCCACACCACGGCGCCGCCCGACCAGTACTGCGCCCGTGGTACCCCGCGCGGGATCCACGCCGTGCGGATGGTCACCGAGGCGTCGAGCGAGCCATCGGTGCCCACGGCGACCACGCTGCCGAAGGCCGCCCCGCGCCCCACGGGCTCGATCTCCCGGATCACCTCGAGGGCCCGGACCTTGGGCGCGCCGGTCACCGATCCGGCGGGGAACACTGCGCGAAGTACGTCGGCGGGACCGACCCCGTCGCGCAGGTCGGCGCGAATGCGGCTGACCATGTGGTCGGCGTAGGCGGTGACCAGTGGGCCCATGAGATCGGGCACCGACACCCCGCCGGGCCGGGCGATGCGCCCCAGGTCGTTCCGTACGAGGTCCACGATCATCACATGCTCGGCGCGGTCCTTCACGCTGGCGGTGAGGGCCACGAAGTGACCGGGGGCGGCAGTGCCTTTGATGGGCTCGCTCCACGCCGTGCCCCCGGTGCTCGCGACCATGCGCTCCGGGGATGCCGAGATCACCGTGCCCCCGGGTACGTCGAGGTAGGCCCGGTGGGCCGCAGGGCCGGCGGCGGCCCACAGGGCGCGGGCGAGGGCGGCGGGGCCGGCGGTCCACTCGGCGTCGAGCCGCTGGACCAGATTGACCTGATACACGTCACCGGCGCGGATGAGCGCACGCACGCGCTCGACGGCGGCCTCGTACATGCGGCCGGGCAGCGAGGAGCGCACGTCTGCGCCCGGCGGCATCACGTGCGGCAGCGCGCCGGTGTGCGCGTACGCGGCGCTGAGCAGGGCGTCGGCCTCGGGCCCAGGGCGCTGCGCCACCAGGGCACCGCGCCCGTCGTCGTCCACCACGAACACCGCGGGGTAGCGTGCGATGGCGCCGGCCGGCGGGCCGGCGTCGTCGGGGGGCGGCCC
>SXGT01534898.1_pt1 | contig 15596 bp, 14 predicted proteins | sample 3176221 | NCBI WGS metagenome assembly SXGT01 (sample SAMN11356862, study PRJNA531348) | freshwater metagenome | isolation source: freshwater sample F1-120 | place: China: Fuxian Lake, Yuxi | collected 2017-12-25
AAAGAAAGTAGATAATGCTGCGGTATTATCCATTAAGGGTATAGTCTCAAATCTAATAGCAGGAAATTGCCAATACTTGACTACGAGCTATGTTGAACAGATTTTAAAAGTTTTAATTAATATTACTCCGTCGGGCCGACTACTACCTCATTTAGCTAGTACCGCCAGCCTGTATTATGCAGCTAATAATGAATATGCTTTGGCGTTTAAAATTCTTGATTCTGCCATCCAAAAAATGCCAGATGCTACCGAACTTAGATTGCTGAAAATAAGATGGGCTATTGCCAATAAGCAACTGGATGATGCATTAAATTGGATAGTTGAGGCCAGAAATCAAAAGCATAGAACCTTTTTAAGCAGTATTAATTATAAAAACCAATTGGATGAAATGGAAAAGGATATTCGCGACATGCTGAAAGCAAAAGCGATTTTAAACTAAACTTTAAGCTCTTTCCGCTACTCTAGGCATGGTGATATGGAACACCCTCCAACCCAGTAAAAATAGGCCTATAGATAATGACAAGGCCGTTAACAGTGGCGTAGAAAAAATAATCGCTTGACCGGCTAATAATCGCTGGGTTGCAATTAATAATGGGCTGAAGGGATTTAAATAATTAACCACCACAAACGGTTCGCGAATGGGCGGCGGGTATAAAATCGGGGCCAAAAACATACCAAAAGTTAATAACATGCCCATGGCATTACCCGCATCTCTTATCACCAAATTAATAATAGCCATAAAAAAACCAATACCAACAGCCATCAAGATAACCGCAATCAAAAATAAGGGTATGAATAAAGCCTGCCAGGATGGCGTAAAATGAAACCAAACAAATACTGAAGTAACCGGAATCAGGCGAATTGTAAAATCGACAATACCTTGCCCAATGGCGGCAATGACCAAAGCCTCTTTGCTAAAGTTGATTTTGGTGACCAACGATCCGGCATTGACCAGGCTGTTGGTGCAGCCCATTAGGCAGCTGGCAAACAGTTGCCAAACCGAGATGCTCCATAAGGCATGAATCACATAGGGTAGGGTGGTTTCGCCCATGTCGAAAACCCGATGTTTTGATAAAAATGCGAAAATGCCGACTGTGACGATTTGTGGCAACACAGCCCATAAATAACCGAAAACCGATTGACGATAGCGTACTGAAAAGTCACGAATCATCAATCGCCAAACTAACTCACGACTTTGCCAAAGTGCACTAAACATGGAAAACCAGCTATGGTTATTGGGTTGGCGAGCACTGTAGATCGTCAATTTTTCGGGCGAATGCATCGGTGTGGTTTTTGCGGTGAGTTACAGAGTGATAAGTTTAAGCCAAAACGACAGCATTTGAGTTTTGCATGGAAAATAGGTTTGAAAACTGTGCGCACGAGTATTGAGTGTTTGTCCCTGATGAAACTTACGTATCCACCGTATTGATGGATTATTTATGGACTTTGAAAAACTAAAAATTCAGCTCATCCAGTTGGCGGAATGTTACGACGACATCGAATTGTTGTGGCTATATGGTTCGCATGCCAAAGGCAATGCGCATGCAAAAAGCGATATTGATTTAGCTGTGGCATTTAAAACCTGGGAAGCCGATATTATTGAGCGCCGGTTAAGGCCGGAATTACTCGCTTTAGATTGGCAAAAAATATTAAACTTGCCTGAAGGTCGATTAAGTGTTTTGGATATATCCAATGCACCGATTCCAATGGCTATGTCGGTACTGCAAAATGGCGAATTATTAGTTAGTAAAAATAAATCTAGACAACTGCAAGAGCAACAACGCATCATGTCGAAATGGGAAATAGACTACTTGTACCATTATCAAAATCAGGATGCCCATTATGGATACTACTTATATTTTATCGATGCGCGAACATCTTGGTGAAATACAAAGTGAGTTAAATGGTTTAACTGAAATAATTAACCGGCGTGATTTAAACAGATATGAATATCGAGCTGCCGAAAGAACCTTGCAAATATTAATCGAAGCCTGTATTGGTATTGCCAAACATTGGAATTATACCTTATATAAGACGGCCCCTGCAGATGCCTATTCCGCTTTCGAAAAACTATCTCAGCAAGGGGTTGAGGGAATTCATGATGTAGAATGGCGTAAAATTATCGGCATGAGAAATGCTTTGGTTCACGATTACCTTAATATAGAGCCTCAGATAATTAAAGCGCTAATAAAAAATACGGCATATGCAGGGTTGATTGATTTTGCGGCTAAAGGCTTAGTTGTTTTGCAGGATTTATAAAATACACTAAATGGTTTTATAAAAATTATGAATAATACTTTTCAATACAATAGTCATGTTCTTAAGCGATTTGAAAAAAACAAAGCCATATTCATTACTCAAAGTCGATATATTAACTTAAAGTTATGTCCAACTCCAATGACGTTCTAATTAAAGTCGAAAACGTCAGTAAAAAATTTTGCCGGTCGTTAAAACGCTCCATGTTGTATGGCATGGAAGATATCAGCCGCGATTTACTGCATTTGCCAAATAAATCCTATAAACTGCGTAAGGATGAGTTTTGGGCTATAGACGACGTATCGTTTGAAGTCAAACGCGGCGAATGCTTAGGTATCATAGGTCGCAACGGGGCAGGGAAAAGTACTTTGCTGAAGATGCTCAACGGTATTATTCTGCCGGATAAAGGCAAAATCACCATTAAAGGCAAAGTTGGTGCCTTGATCGAGGTTGGCGCCGGCTTTCATCCTATGCTAACAGGCCGGGAAAATGTTTATGTCAATGGTGCTATTCTTGGCATGAACAAACGTGAAATCGATAGTAAGTTCGACGAAATCGTCGCTTTTGCAGAACTGGAAGAGTTCATCGACATGCCGGTCAAGCATTATTCGAGTGGGATGAACGTTAGATTGGGGTTTGCAATTGCGACTACTATAAACCCAGATATTTTGATTCTTGATGAGGTTCTAGCTGTAGGCGATGTTTCATTCCAGATTAAGTGTCTTAATAGAGTTAGGAAGTTAGCTAGCAACAGTGCGGTCATTTTTGTTTCTCATAACATGCAACATATTGCTTTGTTTTGCTCTTTGGTTTTCAAGTTAGTCAAGGGAGAACAATTACTCCTTTCTGAGGATATTAATTTGGTGATAGCTGATTATCTTTCGGACAATCAAATTTTAGAAAATTGCTCAGGCACCTTAGAGGCCAGAGTCCATCGAACAAAAATAATTATCGATGAACAAGCCATTGAATCAGCTCATTCAATTGCAATTAAATCGGGTGAATGTGTAGCATTTGAAATGGTTGTTGAACTTTTTCAACCCCTGAGTGAATGTTATTTTCTATGCGCAATTATGGATTCACAAAGGACTGCCTTAATTTCTATACCATTTCAAGTTGTCCAGTCGACTCCTTTTCAAGATTTTCCTCCTCCTGCACTCTATTGCCTCCGTTTCAGTTTGGGTGAAGTGCATCTAAATTCAGGAAGCTATTCGCTCATGTTTGCGGTAAAAATGAAGAAAACGCATCAAGTTCTGCTTCGTCATGAAGGCTTATTACCGTTTAATGTAATTTCAACATATGCTGACCTCGCAGGTAAATTTATAAAGGAAACGGAGCTTCAAATCGATTGTATTTCAGGTATTTCTGACCAGTACAATATTATCTTCAACCAAAATAGAAGTTAATACGATGATTTAAATCAGGGAAAATCAGCAGTTTTTCAATTTATACATGTTATTACCCGAAAAACTAAAAGTGGTTTAACTAATTGATTTTTAATTTTATTGTTAAATTTTGTTTAAAGTTCGATTGCAAAAAACAAATACTTGCTCCTAATGACCAAAATAGTAAACGGTGCTATAGATTTGATGAAAAAGTTAATGATAAATCTGAAGAAAAACCTAAGTTTGAATTGGGTTAAAAAATTGGCGCGAAGGGTGAGCACTTTTAGTCATATTGTGGAAACATTAAACAGCCTCTCAAAAAAGATGTTGCGACTAGAAGATACGATCTTTCGGCTTGAAGATACCATCAATTCTATCTCAAGCTCTCGCTATTTTAACCAACCGATTCGAGTTGTATTTCTCGTGCATCACGCCACCTCGTGGCTCGCAACAAAACCAGTGTTAGAGTATTTGACAAACGATAGTCGTTTTGAAGTCATCGCCATTTCACTCCCACACATTAAGTTGATGGCCTATTCACACGAATTATGTGGTGAAGATGAAATTCATAAAATGCTTGTCGCGCAGAATATTAAACATATACGGATTAGTGAGAGCGAAATATCGCATGCATTGAGGATCGTAAAGGCCATTAAGCCGGATGTGATCTTCAGACAAACGCCATGGTCACACGATTTGCCTAGTTCGCTGGATGCTGAATCACTATCTTTTACCAGAATTTGTTATATACCTTATGGCTATATGACTGCGGCAATCGAAGATAAGCAGTTTAATCAAGATTTTCATCAACGCTGTTGGAAGATATTCTGTCCAGATGAGACGCATTTTAAATTGGCAGAAAAATATTGCCTGATTAACGGGATTAATTGTGTCGTTACGGGTTATCCAAAGTTCGATTACCTTACCGACAAACCGACACAAAAATGGCCGATTAATTTTAAGAACGAAAGAAGCAATAACTTTAAACTTATTTGGGCTCCTCACTATAGCTTTATGGATAATTGGCTAAAGTTCGGAGCATTTGATCAAACGTCCGCTACGATACTCAACTTGGCTAGGACGAATTCAAATCTACAAATTGTAATGAGGCCACATCCAGCTTTTCTCGAGTATATTGACGAAGCCGAGACGGGGTCAGAGATTGAACAATTCATTAATGAATGGAACCAGTTGCCAAATACATTCATCTCCCGAGAAGCAGATTACGCTCCGCTGTTCGTTGCATCCGATGCCTTATTGACTGATGGCCTGAGCTTTCTTTCGGAATATCAACTTTTTGACAAGCCTCTGATTTTTTTTGAACGGGACGATAGTATCGGATTTAATTCGGCAGGAAAAAATTTGCTTTCTGGACTTTATAGATTGCAAAAACCCGAACAAATCGAACCTTTGCTGAATAAACTTATGCAGGGGGAGGAAGATGACAGAATTGTCGATTCGCGTTCTATTGTGGCGAAAACTATACACCCATACCCTCAACAAGCTGCATCGCGAATCGCAGAAATAATTAGTTCTGAAATTAGTAATTCAATGCAATCAGCCTCTTGTCAAAGGATTTAAAAAGATGAAGGATAAAGTTTATCTGTTCGACCTCGATGGCACTCTGATCTCGACGGAATTACTACCTGTGATCGGAGCAGAACTAGGCATTTTTGATGAAATAAATGAACTAACCAAAGCGACTATGGCAGGAGAGGTTCCGTTCAATCAAAGTTTTCGACATCGCGTGGAATTGTTAGCGGATGTTGCCATCGAGAGGGTTGCGGAAATCATCCTCGCACAACCTGTTCATGAAGAGCTAATGGAATGGGTTCTAGCTAAACGAGATTCTTGCTGTGTAGTTACAGGTAATCTAGACTGCTGGGTAAATCCATGGTTAGAAAAACATGGTCTCCGTGGCTTTACCAGCAAGTCAGATAATACTTCCGGCAGATTGAAAGTAACAACTGTTCTGCACAAGGCCTCGGTATTGAGTTATTTCCCAAGATGCAAATCGATATTTATAGGCGATGGTGCAAATGATTCTGAAATTATGCGCAGCGCCGATATCTCAATTGCCTGTTCGCTCATACATCCAGCATCGCAAGTTTTGCTGGAAGTTGCCGACTATCTTGTTATGGAGGAATCCTCACTATGTCGTCTTCTCTCACGGTTGTAATTAGTGCTGCCGGCCTGGGGTCGCGTTTAGGACTCAACAGACCCAAAGCATTAGTTGAAGTTGGCGGTAAACCTATAATAGCTCACCAACTTGAGCTATTACAGGATGTAGCAGAGGTTGTAGTTGTAGTCGGATTCAGGGCGGAGAGTGTCATAAGTCTTGTTAAAAAGCTTCGGCCAGATGCAATTATTGCTTTCAATCATGACTATAGAAATTCTGGAACAGCACTAAGCGTGTCATTGGCTGGGAAAATTTCTGCGGATTGGGTAGTATCTTTGGATGGTGATTTATTAATTGAAAAACAATCGCTCGACTCTATTATTGAACATCCCACAGCTTGCCTAGGACTTTCTTCAGTGGTTTCTCAATCGCCTGTTTATGCTCAAGTTAATAAAAAAAATAAAGTGATATCGCTTTTTCAATCAAATGATATGACATCATCTTACGAATGGACTGGTATTGTCAAAATACCATCAAAGTCTGCTATTCAGTTAGGTAGAAAACATGTCTATCAAGGACTTTTAAATATACTTCCGATGGATTGGTTGCCAGTCGATACGGTTGAAATTGATGAACCAGATGACTTGATAAACGCCACTCATTGGTTAGAATATAAAGCAAACAATCTATAGCATGCGAAGCATAATCGACAAAGAAATTATTAAAGAGTTTTGGGCAGAAAAAGCCAAAGAAAAATCTAATAGATGGTCTGGCAACAGTATATTAGAGTATGAACAAAACCTTCTTGATCCATATGTAAAAAGAGCTAATAAAGTGATTGATCTTGGTTGTGGTCATGGAGAATTAAGTCGCAGCATTGTAGATGAATATACTTATCTCTTAGGTGTAGATTATATTCAGGATTATGAAAACTCGTTTAATAAAGCGAATCAAAATTTTGTTTGCAGTTCTCTTGACGACTATAAACCTGTTGAAGCCTTTGATCTTGCTCTATTATTTGGAGTAGTAACATATCTAAACACGGAAGAAGAAAATAATATTTATTATTTACTATCTAAATGCATTTCTCCAACAGGTCTAGCTGTCGTTAAAAATCAATGCTCTAGAGACAAAGAATTCATTTTTAATGGGCATTCTGAAGCACTTAAATCAAGCTACTCTGCTCGCTACCCAGAATATGACAAACAAATCAATAAGCTAAGACATTGGTTTAATGACATCAAAGTTATCAAGTATCCTGAAGAACTTAATAAGTGGGAGAATACATTTCATGTTGCTTTTTTTTGCTCTCAAAAATCATAGCCACAACAAAATAACTTGAAAATTAAGCCTATTGCTATCGTTCTACCCCAATTCCACCCTGTCCCCGAAAATAACCAATGGTGGGGAGAAGGTTTTACTGAATGGACCAACGTCGTCAAAGGAAAGCCACTTTTTAAAGGCCATTATCAACCCCACTTACCTAAAAATCTTGGATACTACGATTTAAGACTGGCCGAAACGCGCGAAGCACAAGCTGCGTTGGCCAAAAAATATGGTATTTATGGTTTTTGTTATTACCATTATTGGTTTAACGGTAGAAGAATTCTCGAAACGCCAGTAGATGCCATATTGGAATCAGGTACACCTGACTTTCCTTTTATGCTGTGCTGGGCAAATGAAAATTGGACACGAAACTGGGACGGTGGATTTAATGAAGTTCTAGTAGAACAGAAACATTCTATAGAAGACTTTGTGGCTCATGCGCACCATCTAGTTAAATACTTTCAAGACAAACGATATATTAGAATAAACAACAAGCCTGTTTTTGCAATATATAAAGATCTAGGGATTGAAAATATCGAGAATTGCATTAATGCATTTAGAGATACTCTGAAACAATATGATTTGGAAGTTTTTTTGTGTCGATTTGAGAGAGATGTAGGTACATCTAAGGATTTTAGTAAAGCATTTATAAATTTTGATGCCGGCATCGAGTTTCAACCACTCACAAGGCAATTCTCTGAGCTTAAGAAAGCACAAATCAACAGCTTTAAAAGATTTTTCAAACCATATAATTATTATCGAGCAATAAAAAAAACACTAGGTCTAAAAGTTAGTCCTAAAAATATTGTTATTGATTATAAAGAACTTGTAAATCATGATATGAATGAAGCATATCAGAAGGGACTACCAATATTTCCAGGCGTATGTCCTGGGTGGGATAATTCAGTGCGCAGGAGGAATGGTGGGGCTTTAATAATAAAAAACTCTTCACCTACCCTGTTTAAAACATGGGTTACTCAAAAAATAACAAAAACCAACTGGAGCCTATTGCCAACGCAATTTCTTTTCGTCAATGCCTGGAATGAGTGGGCTGAAGGAAATCATTTAGAACCATGCGAACGGTGGGGCGAACAATATCTTGAAGCATTAAAACAAGCTATTGATGATGCTGATCATTAAAAACAAGCCCATTATTATTTTGAAGTAATATGACTGCCCGAATTTCAATAGCACTTGCAACATATAATGGCGAAAAATACATTGCAGAACAGCTTCAGAGTTTTTGCACTCAAACAAAATTGCCGGATGAGCTCATTGTTTGTGATGATTGTTCACAAGACAAAACGTTAACAATTTTGTGTGATTTTGCTAAGAATGCACCTTTTTTTGTAAAGGTCATTCAGAATCAAAAAAACTTAGGTTGGGCTCAAAATTTTTCAAAGGCAATTTCTCTTTGCACTGGTGATATTATTTTCATTAGTGATCAAGACGATGTATGGCTAACTTCAAAAATTGAAAAAATTATTTATTACTTTTCATCGAATCCGGAAGTCCAATTATTGATTCATGATATTGAGTATTGTAAAGACGATTTAACACCAATAGGGCAAACTAAAATCGAACGAATGGAAGAAATATTCGACATTCAACATGATTTTGTTGTTGGAATGGCAACAGCAATTCAACGACCGTTTTTACAATATTGTTTGCCAGTCCCTAATGAAACAAATATCGGTCACGATAAGTGGCTACATCAGTGTGCAACTGCGATAGGGAAAAAGAAAGTTGTTAAAGATGTATTAGCTTTGTATCGACGACATAATTCTAATGTAATGTCTGATAGCCGTTTTAATGTTGGTCAAATAACCACCTCGGCTTATCTCAAAAGAACACCTCTAGAGAAGATTCAACGTATCCTGAATAAAAAAGAGGAACTTAACAATTTGTTACGTGATCCATTGATTCCTTGGTTACTAAATAATCGGAATATTCTTATTAATAAAAACTACACTACCGAAAAAGAAATTGATTATTTTATTAAAAAGAAATTAACATTAATAGAGGGTATTGAAGAACGTTATAACATACTCGTTTTATCAAGATGGAAAAGACTAATCCCTATTTATAAATTCTATATCAAAGGTGGCTATGTTAATTATGATGGTTGGATGAGCGCAATAAGTGACATCTTCTCTTTTAAATGACAAAAACATTACAGAATTTTTCTCAAAAAAATGAATGAGATAGATATTGTTTTAACTTGGGTAGATAATCAGGATCCAAAATGGATAGAACAATACCATTCACAATTGAGGTTACAGCATTTCATAGAAGTATCAGGACAGCTAAGGTTTGAAAGTTTAGATTCATTGCAATACATTTTCAGGGGTATTGAAACTTTTTTGCCTTGGGTAAGAAAAATACACTTCGTTACCGCAGATCAACTTCCAACTTGGTTAAACCAAACACATCCAAAATTAAATATTGTTTCACATAAACAAATTTTTCCTCATAAAAAAGATATTCCAACATTTAATGCCTGCGCAATCGAAATGTGCTTTTCAAATATACCGGATTTAGCAGAACATTTTATTTATTTCAATGATGATATGTTTGTCTTAAGCCCGCTCAAAGAATCCAGGTTTTTTGAAAATGGACTGCCCAAAGATTTTTTATCACTAAAAATACTCAATCACGACGGCATATTTTCGCATATACTCCACTCTGATATGCAGATAATCAATAATGAATTGACAAACAAAACACAATTTTTTTTTAAAAATATATTCAATATATTCAATTTTAAATATGGATTTTTTATAAATTTCAGAAATTTTTTATTGGTGCCGCAAAGAGCAATTTCCCTGTTTCAAGTTTACCACCACCCTCAACCCCTATTAAAAAGCGTTTTAATTGAGGTGGAAAATAAGCATCTCAAAACACTACAACAAACCAGAAGCAGTAGATTTAAAAGCCCAACTGATATCAATCAATATGTTTTCAGATTTTTTAACCTATTAAAAGGTAATTTCATTCCATTCTATCCTCGAGATACTGCTTATGTTTGCATAAAAGAAGTAATCGATTTAGAGCGCGAGATCAACCAATTAAAACCAAAAAAAAATATTAATTTCGTATGTTTCAACGAGCATCCAGATTTTAATCCTAATAATTATGATGTTGTTAAGAAATTAATCAGCGATTATTTAGACTCGATTTTGCCTAACAAATCAAGCTATGAAAAATAGGCTTGCTATTTTCAGCAAATCAGACTCATCTGGAGGTGGTGCCGGCGTTGTTGCTGAAGACCTTCACCATCTGATCAATACAACAGCTCAATACAGTTCCCACCTTTGGTACGGCTTTGGTAATAAGCCGGTCCTGAAAGATGTCTATCAACTCTATGGCAATGAATCTGGACGCCTTGTTTATAAGTCATTTAGATACTTATCACGAAAACTGGGTATTCCTGATTTTATCCCTACTGAATTAGCATTTCATTTGCTGAAAAAGCCCGGCGATTATGACCTTTATCATTTTCACTCCATTTCTTCAGCCATTTCGCCAATTACTTTGCGCTGGCTCTCCAGACGTTATCCGGCAGTATGGACTTTTCACGACTGCTCGCCATTTACTGGCGGGTGTATTTATCCCACGATAAGTGATTGCGCTGCTTTTATGAGTCGCTGTGGTAAATGTCCACAACTCAATGTTTGGCCGATGTTGTCACAATTTGATTTAACGGGCCCTATCCAAGACTACAAACGTAAAACAATCAAAGATAACCTGATTTCTGTCGTCGTTCCCTCGAAATGGATGGCCAATGAAGCACTGAAATCCGGCTTTTTTTCAAAAGAGCCTATTGTTATTCCAAATTGTGTTGATATGACGATTTATAAGTCCAGGAATAAAAAGGATGCACGACAGAAATTAAATCTGCCTGAGGATGGATTCATCGTGTTAATGTGTGCTGCTTCTCTGGGCGACAAACGAAAGGGTATTGAATACGCAATTAAAGCGTTACAAAAATTATCAATAAAACCCTGTGTTATTGCTATTGGCAATGAAGATTCCTCTCTTGAACATCAAAATATTATTTCCCGCTATACGGGTTTCATAAATGATAAGTCTGATCTTGCCTTGTATTATTCGGCAGCCGATATCTTTTTGTTTCCGACCTTAGCGGATAATTTACCTTTAACAGTGATTGAATCAATGGCTTGCGGTACTCCGGTAATCGGATTTGCAGTCGGAGGATTGCCTGAAATAGTTGATCACGATTGCAATGGCTGGCTGGTTCCTCTAATGGATATAGAAGGCTTGGTAGCTGGTCTTACCTTTGCTAAAAATGACGCCGACCGGTTAAGACATTGGTCTATTAATGGCTTACTTAAAGTTAATGAGCTTTATCAACCATCCAAGTTTCTAGATCGTCATTTATCTCTTTATGATTCATTGTTAAACAAATAATGGCACCTTAAATGTCTCATAAAGTATTTTCCTTCGACATTTTTGATACTTGTATAACTAGGAATTACGCAATTCCTAGACATCTGTTTTTTGATTTAGCCAATAACTTTCTCAAAAAGTTCGCCCCTTATGGTTATGATCAACAAAGCATTATTGTTTTTGCTCGTTCAAGACACTTGGCTGAACGCCAGGCAAGATTAGTTAATAAAAGCAAGCTAGAAGATATTACTTTAAACCATATTTACCAACGGTTAAGTCGATTATTACCATGGAATTTTGACCTGGAACACGCAATGAAATTGGAAATGGAACTCGAAAAGTCCTCTTTGCATTCTGTTTTACCGATCAAATTATATATAGAGCAATTGCGTCAGCAAGGACACCGAATCATTTTTATTTCCGACATGTACCTGCCAACCGCGTTTCTTTACCAATGCTTGTTCGAAAAAGGAATAGCGAATAGAGATGACAGCATTTACGTTTCGGGTGATATGGGCTTGACTAAAGCCAGCGGCAATTTATTCAAAAAAGTTATTGAGCTAGAAGGTATCAAACCTAGTCAATTAGTTCACTGCGGTGATAATTTTCATTCCGATATCAAAATGCCGAGTCAACTGGGGATTCGCCCCCATCATTTTACCGGTACTCATTTAACTCAATTTGAACAACTGGGTTTAAAAAAAGCAGCGAAGAATCATGTTCTTCCAATCTGCTCCAAACTTGTTGGCGCTTCACGTCTGGCCCGATTAAATCTTGCTGCGTCTGATCATGCTACGTCCATAGAACACCTCATTTCCTCGGTTGCTCTGCCTTTGTTAATTTCCTATGTGGCATGGGTACTAAAAGATGCACAGGAGAGAAATATACAGGGCTTGTATTTCGTTTCTCGAGACGGACAAATACTATTGAAAATTGCGCAAGCGTTGTGCAAGGGTCAACAAAACGAGCCGGAATTAAGATATTTATACGGTTCTCGGCAAGCATGGTTCTTGCCTTCTGTTATGGAAAATGACTGGTCTGAGTTTGAATGGCTAGTGCAAGGACAGAGCAATCGACTCTACGAATTACTGGATCGATTGTCGATAAATACTGAAGAAATCTATCCTTATTTAACGATGTTCAACCTCGAGTTGTGTCTTGAAAAGGAAGTCAAAGGAGAATTATTAGAGCGTTTTCGGGATTTTATCCAACACCCTCATGTATTTGATCGTATTCAAAAATATGCAGACCAACTGAGAAGCCCCACATTGGAGTATTTCCGTCAGGAAGGTTTGTTCGATGGTAAACGATGGGCATTGGTTGATTTGGGTTGGCAGTTAAATTGCCAACATGCACTTACAAGATTATTGCGAACAATAAACCCTAACTCATTAGCTCAGGGTTACTATTTAGGTATACGAAAGAATGCCGTTATCGAAAGAAAGACCGGGCCACGCTTTGCATTTATCAATCAAGACAGAACCGGATTTATCAAGGATTCGTGTAACTGGCTATTTAGATCGAATGTTCACGTCATAATAGAGGACATTTTTACACCTGCCGATCATGCTTCAGTAATTTTTTATGAAAAAAAGAATGGCCATGTTGTTCCGGTATTCGCCAAACAATCCCCACAGACTCTGAGTCATATTGTTTGTAACGCAACAACAAACTATTTGAATTTTATTGCGGTAAACGATTTATTTGGTGCTTTAGAAGCGTTTGCGAAAATTGCGGTAAAAAATGCCGAAATTTTCTTTACTAAGCCGGATAAAAATGATGTTGAAGTTTTAGCTGACCTGATCATAAACCGCGACCAATCTCATGATCCAAACTATGATAGAAAGCTTGCATCCATCATGACTTTTAGAGAAGTTTTAAGGCTAATGACTGGAAATGGTTACAATTTACATCGCCATGTTTGGCTTGAGGGCTCGGCACAGTTGTCACTATTATTGCCCCGTCAGTTACTAAAACTTACATTAACCATTCGGAATTTTATTCACGAACGTTCAGTAGGGTAGTTGGTTCAAAGAAACAATTAACTAAACTCTGGCTTAAATTTTATTATTAATGAGAATTTTTGAAGAATGAAAAGCCTCCATCTATGAAAATTACCTTCCTTACCAAACGCCAATACATGCAAAAGGATGTGATTGATGATCGTTATGGCAGATTGTTTGAAATTCCCAATCAGTTGGCCCAAGGTGGGCATTCCGTGCAAGGGATTTGTTTGAGTTACCGAAAGCGCGTCGAGGCAATCTTCAAATCCGAACAAACTCAGAGTGATCAGGTAACCTGGTACTCATTCAATCTGGGTTACCTGATTATTCCAGGGTTAATCCGATATCTACATGCCGTAAAATCTGGTATCGAAACTTTTAAACCCGACATTCTGATCGGTTCTTCGGATTGTCCGCATGTCATCATCACCGTCCTGTTGGCGAAGTGGCTGAAAATTCCCTGTGTGGTGGATCTGTATGACAATTATGAAAGTTTTAGTCTGGCTAAATTTCCCGGCATGACACAAGCTTACCGTTGGGCTATCGAACAGGCCGATGGTGTCTGTTGTGTAAGTGAACCATTGGCTGACCATATCAGGTACACTTATCAGCATTCCAACGTTAGTAAGCTGGAAAGCACAATAAATCCGGATGGATTTTATCCCATGGATGCAAGTAAGTGTCGGCAACAATTGCAACTGCCTCTCTCGGCAAAACTCATGGGTGTCGCCGGTTCCTTGCATCGGAATCGAGGCATTGATCTTCTTTACCGGAGTTTTATTGCTTTGGCAGACTCCGATCCGGAACTGCATCTGGTATTGGCAGGGCCGGTTGACAAAAGTTGCCCGATTCCAGAGCATCCCCGAATTTACTACCTGGGACTGTTGCCGCATGATCAGATTGTCATTTTTTATAATGCACTAGATTTAGCGGTCGTATGTATGCGGGATACCGATTTCGGCCGCTTCGCTTTCCCCCAAAAAACCTATGAAATTCTGGCGTGTCGAACGCCTTTGTTAACTGCCCGGTTGGGTGCATTGCGGCGCACTTTTGAAGAGTATCCTCAGTGTTTATACGAACCCGAAGATCAAAATGATTTACAGCAGAAAATAAAACACTTGCTGATTAATCCAGTTATCATCAATTTGTCTATTCCAAGCTGGTCAGATCAAAGCATTAAGTTGCAGTCGTGGTTACAGGCTACAAATCAAAGTCAGTAACTAGAATTAAATGCCGCTTAAAAAAAATAGAATTCTAGTGGTCGGTGCAGGTTTTGCCGGCGCAACCATTGCCAGAGAACTGGCAGATAGCGGTTTGTATCAGGTTGATATCATCGATCAACGACCGCATATTGCCGGTAATGCCTTCGATCCGATAGATAGTAGGTTGGGATTACGAATTCATCAATACGGGCCGCATATCTTTCATACCAATAATCAGGGGATTGTAGATTTTCTTTCCCGGTTCACCCAATGGCTTCCCTACGAACATAAGGTTGAAGCACTTGTCGATAAAATTGGTTTTGTGCCATTGCCGATTAACAGAACAACCATTAACAAGATTTATCGGCAAAAACTGAGCAATGAAGAACAGGTCAGAACTTTTCTTGGTCGTATCCGCTGTCATCATTCCAGCCCGGCTAATGCTGAGCAGGCCATGGAAAATGTTTACGGAACCGAACTGACACAGCTTTTTTTCGGACGATATACCCAAAAAATGTGGGATATGAAGCTTTCTGATCTACCGGCAGAAATACTAGCAAGATTGCCGGTGCGCTATGACGACAATCGCAACTATTTCAGCGATAAATTTCAGGCTATACCTGAAAAGGGTTATCTCGGTTTATTCAAAAACATGTTGGACCACGATTCGATTTCGGTCAGTTTATCCAGTGGGTTTGAACTGGGTATGGAGAAGGATTTTTGCCATATTTTTAACTCCATGCCGATCGATGTTTATTTCAAAGAACAGTTTGGACCTCTTCCTTATCGATCGATCAGATTCATGCACGAAAAGGTTGAACAACATTATCAGCCCGTCCCTACCATCAATTTTACCGATGAGTCTGTGTTTACACGTCAAACTGATTGGCGTTTA